>Ga0256405_10009965_pt1 | contig 12764 bp, 3 predicted proteins | sample RumenRJG_02DNA_FD_189096 | JGI IMG/M metagenome (GOLD analysis project Ga0256405, IMG submission 189096) | Bovine rumen microbial communities from Lethbridge, Alberta, Canada - RJG_02 | ecosystem: Host-associated > Mammals > Digestive system > Stomach > Rumen | place: Canada: Alberta | collected...
GGCCTTATCCTGCAAATCCATATAACCCGGTTTTGTAGACATTAAAATCTTTTCAGCTATTTTTGCTATAAATGACATGATACCAATTTCCTTAATTGGAATATGTAAAGCAAGATATTTATATTTTCAATAATTTTAACATATTCTCATATAATATCTAAGTTGATGTATATTTTAAATATTTGAATGCCTATTTTATAACATCATATCAATTAAATTAATTATAAAATCAAAAATCCATAATAGACAATAATATAATATCAATTTAATTTATCATAAAATTAATTAAAAAGCATGATTAAGATTTATGGAATAATGAAAATTAACATTAAAAAAAGAGAAAATAGGAGTTTAAATATAAACTCCTTTAAACAAATTATTCTTTCCTACGTCTCAATCCTACACCAGCAATCAACAATGCCATAACTAACATAACAAATGGATTGCCTGTTGCTTTGCTATCCGCTTTGATTTGTTTAGCAGGTTCATTATCGCTAGCGTTTTCAATAGGTTTTTCATGTTCAACGACTTCAACAGTTACATTGTCATTGGATAAATCAGGATCAACAATCTCCTGGTCACAATCAACTATTACAAAGTTGGTTATATTTCCCGCCTTAGTTACTTGTACAACAATGTTAAGGACTCTTGTTTCACCAGCACTTAAAGTTCCAATATTCCAAATACCAGTGTTAAAGTTATATTGTCCGTTTCCATCATCTGAAAGATATTTTAATCCGTCAAGTAAATCCTCATATACTAAAACGCCTGTTGCATCTGTAGTGCCTCTATTAGCAATAGTTATTGTATAGACAATTGTATCGCCAACATAGGCTTTTGTTGTGCTTACGGTTTTAGCAATTACTAAATCCGCTTTGGAATTTTTGGCATTGATTGTTGCATTGCCTGTAGTTCCTTCAGGATTTTCTCTGGATTTTACATCAACAACGTTTGTAATTTCACCATCTCTATTCACCCTAACCTTAATGGTTAAAGCTTTGGTTTCATTCACATTGAGTGAATCAAATGACCATACGCCGGTTTGCGGATCATATTTACCTCCACTACTGTCAGATATATATGTTACTCCATCAGGCAATTTGTCATTTGCAGTGATTCCTGTTGCATTAGACGGACCGTTGTTTGTAACTGTGATTGTATATTCAATAACATCACCGACATTAGGTTCAGTTTCATTTGCAGTGACTTCAACGTCTAATTCAGTTACAGGTTTTACATTCAATGTTAACTCATCATGATTGTTTGTGAGATTTGAATCATTTTCATGAGAAGCAACATCCCCATCAACGGTTATATTTCCGTCATGGATTACGCGAGCCTTGATGGATGCGCTGACCTGTTCACCAGGACCTAATGAATCAATTTCAAAGCTTCCGTCCTCGTTGACCCTCAAGACATTCATTAGTGCATATCCTAAAAGGTCTGAATGGAATACGATTCCATTAGATTCAATAGAAATTATTGACAATCCGGTTAGGAAGTCCCTGTTCAATTTACCTGTGATTTCAGTTGCAGCTGAAGGGCCATGATTTATGACAGTCAAGATTAAAGTGATTTCACCATTGATGTAAGGTGTTGAATTGTCAACGCCTAATGTAATGGCAACATCAACAAGGTCACTGACATGTATTGGAGTTCCGCCAGTAGCATTTGTTTTGTTTTCATCGCAGGTAACGTTAACGGAATTGGTTAAATCGCCGCTTCCCACAGCTTCACAAATTACTTCCACAGTGATATTTTCACCAGCAGCTAAACTTGTAACGTTCCATGTTAACTTATTGTCAACAACAACACATTCAACATTACTGGAGATGAATCTTAAGCCATTTGGCAGTTCATCAACGACAACAACATTGGATGCATCGCTTGGACCGTTATTTGTAACAACAATATTGTAACTGACTCTGTCTCCAACAAATATGTCAGAAGCATTAGCAGTTTTAACAACAGTTAAGTTAACAGCAGGTTTAACATCTACCTTATCTGCAGTAGTATTTGAAGTTGAGTTTTCACTGCAGGTAACATTAGCGAAATTAACGGCAGAACCGTTACTTACTGCAATTACAACAACACGAACACTGAGTGAAGAGTTACCTTCCACTTTATCAAGTGTCCATTTTACATTTTGACCATCGTTTACATAAGTGCCGTTAGCGGAAAGGAATTTCACGCTTTCAGGCAATACATCTTCAATTACGACATTTATAGCATCACTCAAACCGTTGTTTGTAACAGTTATTGTAAATTCAATCTTATCTCCAACATAGGCTGAAGTTACATTTGCGGTTTTAGCTATTGTTAAGTCAACGTCCGGTTCGACAGGAATATCATCAGATGAATTGGTAACATCAGTATTATTCTCACGGGCATTAACACTGACAACATTGGCAAATGTACCATTGGTTAATACGCGAACAACAACGCTGACAGTTGCAGATGAATTGGAATCAATGGAATCAATAGTCCAAGACACAAGGCGAGTATTTGCATCATAAGTAAACTCACCGGTAGCATCAACAAATCCAAACGCATCATTCAGTACATCACTAACAGCAACACCAGTAGCCCTACTCAAACCGTTGTTTGTAACAGTGATTGTAAATACAATCTCATCACCAACAACAGCACTGGTCACATCAGCAACTTTTGAAATTTCAAGTCTGACGTCAGGCTCAACAGTAATGTTGTCACTTGAAGCATTGAAGTAAGTGTCATTTTCCTTAGCTTTAGCAACAGCAGTATTTTTAAATGTACCGTTTGTTAAAGCCTTAACGACAAGAGTGACTTCTGTAGATGTACGGGCTGCAATAGAGCTGATATTCCAGGCAACAGTACGGCTGCCAGTATCATAACCACCGTCATTGCTGGAGCTCACATAACCGAACTCTTCACCCAAAACATCAGATACAAGCACATTTGTAGCATCCTCTGTTCCTACATTAGAAATTGTAATTGTGAACTTAATAACGTCTCCAACCATTACAGCAGAAACATTGGAAGTTTTAGTCACATTTAAAATGACCACATTTCTAACGATAATTACCTTTGTAGCATTGGATTCAGTTCTATTTTCATTGGATGAAACAACAGCCTTATTGGTGTATGTACCTTCTTTTGTAGCGTTTACAATGACATAAACCTTTACGCTTTCATTAGGAGCAATGTTTTCAATGTCCCAGTAAACAAGGTTTCCATAACGTCCACTATTTTGAGAAGCGTTTACATATTCGAATGCATCAACAAGATCATCAGATATTCTGACATTTGTTGCATTGGATTTGCCGTTGTTTGTTACTGTTATCGTAAAGTTAATTAATTCTCCAACTTTGACCTGGTCAAAACTAGAATCTTTTACAATATCCAATTTGACATACGGCACAACACTAATGTTTTCGCTTGTAGCGTTTGCTGGAGTTTTATTCTCATCGGACTCGACAACAACAGTATTGGTAAAAGTACCATTGGCCAAAGCAGTGACTACAAGAGTAATTTCTGTAGAACTTTCTGCTTCCAATTTATCAATTGTCCAGCTTACAATGCGAGTATTAATGTCATAATCACCGTCATTTGTTGAACTCACATATCCAAACTCATCACCTAAAACATCAGATATTTCAACATTTGTTGCATCAGACAATCCGTTATTGGTAACAACAATTGTGAATGTGACATTATCACCAACTTTAACTGCATTAACATTGGCTGTTTTGGTTATATTTAATCTTACATCAGGATTAATAGTCACATTTTCTGAACTTGCGTTAGTTGGAGTTTTGTTTTCATCAGAAATTACAGAAGCAACGTTTGTGAAATTACCTGCAGAAATAGCAGTAACTGTCACATTAACCTTAACAAACTTATGTGATTCAATGCTTGGAATAGTCCAAGTCACATTGCGTGTATCACGATTATAACTACCTCCGGATTTCCACTCAAAGGCTTCATCCAAAATATCCCAAATAACCACATTAGTAGCGTTAGATTCTCCACCGTTATTTACAGTAATGATGAAAGTGACATTTTCACCGACTTTAACAATATGCTTATCAACTGTCTTGATAACAGTGAACCCAACACTTGGATCAACAGTAATATTATCACTAGATCCATTAGTAACTGTTTTATTCTCATCGGATTTAGTAAATGCAACATTACTATAATTACCAGCAGATATAGCAGCAACATTAACAGTAACAGACACAGATTCACCGGCGGCAATCTTATCGATAGTCCAAGTCACATTATGAGTATCTGAATCATAAACACCACCACTTATACGTGAAAATCCATGGTCTAAAATATCCCAAACAACAACATTGGTCGCATCGGATAAACCGTTATTCTTAACAGTAATAGTAAACTCTACTACATCACCAACGACAGCTTCAGTAACATTAGCCTCTTTAGTGATATTCAAAATAACGTTAGGAACAACAGTCACATTATCACTAGTCTTATTAACAACAGTATCATTATCCTTACTATTAGCAAATGCAGTGTTAGACAAATTACCTGCAGAAGTAACATTAACCACCAAAGTAACAGTCTCAGATTTACCTGCAGCAATACGGGAAATAGTCCAAGAAGCATTACGTGAAGCATCAACATACTTATCAGCACCACGAACATATTTCACACCAGCAGGCAAAATATCCCAAAGGTTAACATCACTAGCATCAGACAAACCATTATTGTCAACAGTAATTGTATATTCTATTAAATCACCGACAACGGCTTCAGTAACATTAGCCTTTTTAGTGATATTTAATTTGACATCTGGATTAGCAGTGACATTGGTAGCATTCTTCTCCACATCAGTATCATTCTCTTTAGCTTTAACAACAACAGCATTAGTAATATTACCATCACCAATAACACGAACAGTTAAAGTTAAAGTAGCAGAACCACCTTTAGCGGCAACAGAACCAATTTCCCAAACTTTAGAAACATTATTCCATTCACCATCATCAGTCTCTGCTTTAGTAACAACAACAAGATCAGACAACTTTTCAGTCACATTAACACCAGTAGCAGTAGAATTACCATTATTAGTCACAGTAATAACATAAACAATACTATCACCAACATAAACACTATCAATATTACCTTCGACCACTTTTGTTATATTTAATCTTACATCAGGATTAGCAGTCACATTAGTACTATTAGCAGGGACATCAGTAACATTTTCAGTTGAATTAGCAACAACAGCATTAGCAACAGTACCGTTTGAAATAACTTTAACAGTCAATCTTAAAGTTTTGCTTTTAGTAGACTCAATAGAACCTACATTCCAAACCTTAGTCAAATTATCCCAATTACCATCACCAGTAGCACCAGTAACAACAACAAGATCAGACAACTTCTCAGTCACATTAACACCAGTAGCAGTAGAATTACCATTATTAGTCACAGTAATAACATAAACAATACTATCACCAACATAAACACTATCAATATTGCCTTTGACCACTTTTGTTATATTTAATCTTACATCAGGATTAATAGTTATGTTATCTGTAGATGCATTAGTTGGAGTTTTGTTTTCATCAGAAATTACAGAAGCAACATTTGTGAAATTACCTACAGAATTAGCGGCAACAGTCACATTAACCTTAACAAACCCATGTGATTCAATGCTTGGAATAGTCCAAGTCACATTGCGTGTATCACGATTATAACTACCTCCGAATTTCCATTCAAAGGCTTCATCCAAAGTATCCCAAATAAACACATTGGTAGCGCTGGATTCTCCACCATTATTTACAGTAATGATGAAAGTAACATTATCACCGACATAAACAATATGCTTATCAACGGTCTTGATAACAGTTAATCCTACACCCGGTTTAACAGTAATATTATCACTAGATCCATTAGTAACTGTTTTATTCTCATCGGATTTAGCAAATGCAACATTACTACAATTACCAGCAAACATGGCAGTAACATTAACAGTAACAGACATAGATTCACCGGCAGCAATTTTATTAATAATCCAAGTCACATTATGAGTATTAGAGTCATAACTACCACCTTTTTTCCATACAAATGCATGATCTAAAATATCCCATACAACAACATTAGTTGCATCAGATAAACCGTTATTCTTAACAGTAATAGTAAACTCTACTACATCACCAACGACAGCTTCAGTAACATTAGCCTCTTTAGTGATATTCAAAATAACATTAGGAACAACAGTCACATTATCACTAGTCTTATTAACAACAGTATCATTATCACTACTATTAGCAAACGCAACATTAGTCAAATTACCAGCAGCAGTAACATTAACAATCACATAAACCTCAGCAGACTTACCCGCCTCAATCTTAGCAATAGACCAAGTCACATTACGTGAACCAGCATCAAAATTACCACCTTCAACGTATTTCACACCAGCAGGCAAAACATCCCAAACGTTAACACCAGTAGCATCAGACAAACCATTATTCTTAACAGTTATTGTATACTTGATTAAATCACCAACAACAGCACTAGTAACATTAGCAACTTTAGTTAAATCCAATTCAACATTAGAATCAACAGTAACATTATCACTAGTCTTATTAACAACAGTATCATTATCCTTACTATTAGCAAACACAACATTAGTCAAATTACCAGCAGCAGTAACATTAACAATCACATAAACCTCAGCAGACTTACCCGCCTCAATCTTAGCAATAGACCAAGTCACATTACGTGAACCAGCATCAAAATTACCACCTTCAACGTATTTCACACCAGCAGGCAAAACATCCCAAACGTTAACACCAGTAGCATCAGACAAACCATTATTCTTAACAGTTATTGTATACTTGATTAAATCACCAACAACAGCACTAGTAACATTAGCAACTTTAGTTAAATCCAATTCAACATTAGAATCAACAGTAACATTATCACTAGTCTTATTAACAACAGTATCATTATCCTTACTATTAGCAAACACAGTATTAGACAAATTACCAGCAGCAGTAACATTAACCACCAAAGTAACAGTCACAGATTTACCTGCAGCAACACTAGAAATAGTCCAAGTAGCATTACGTGAAGCATCAACATACCTATCAGCACCAGATACGTATTTCACACCAGCAGGCAAAACATCCCAAACACTAACACCAACAGCATCAGACAAACCATCATTTCTAACAGTAATAGTATACTTAATTAAATCACCAACAACAGCTTCAGTAACATTAGCCTTTTTAGAAATATTCAATCTGACATCAGGCTTAGCAGTCACATTAGTACTATTAACAGGAACATCAGTAACATTTTCTGTTGAATTAGCAACAACCGCATTAGCAACAGTACCATTACCCACAACCCTAACAGTCAATCTTAAAGTAGCAGAAGCACCATTACCCGCAAGAGTACCCACATTCCAAACTTTAGTAACATTATTCCAACTACCAGTAACAGTATCAGCTTTAGTAACAACCACAAGACCAGACAACTTCTCAGTCACATTAACATTAGTAGCAGTAGAATTACCATTATTAGTCACAGTAATAACATAAACAATACTATCACCAACAAAGACCTCAGTAACACCACCATCAACCACCTTAGTAACATCCAAACGAACATCTGGATCAACAGTGATATTTTTTGAAGTACCCTTGAATATAGTTTCATTTTCATCAGCATGAGCAAATGCTGTGTTATTTAATTCACCTGCATCAATAGCACGTGCAATTACAACAAAACTAACAGGTTTACCAACTTCAATATCAACAGCATCAAAAGTTACATTGCGCGTAGTAGCATTATAATGACCACCAGACACATAATCAAAACCAGTAGGTAAAATATCCCAAACTTTAACATTTGTAGCATTACTACTTCCAGTGTTATTCACACTAATGGTAAACTCAACTTTATCACCCACATAAATATTAGTGGCATTTGCAACTTTAGTAACATTTAACACTACGAAAGTAGTTTCATTTACATAAATAGTTACATTAGTACCCTTATATGGATTTTTCAATACGGTATCGTTTACTTTAGTTATACTAGCAATATTTGTGATATTTCCAAAGCCTTTGACCTTAACTTTAAGAATTAAAGAATGTGTTGAGTTAACTGTCATATTTTCAATATACCAAATAACTGTTTGATTGTTACATGGAGTACCATTTACAGCTAACAATTGTAACCTATCATCTAAAACATCAGTTATTGTGATATTCATTTTTGGAGGTTCTTTATATATTGAATCAGGACTTGTGTAATTAGTTTTATCAATATTTTTAATCGTGATAGTATAATTGATAATATCTCCAACATTAGGTGTCTTGTTGGTTACTGTTTTAGTAACATTGATTTCAAATGCACGAACACTTAAATATAAAGTCTGATAATCAATAGTGGCTCTTACAGTATGATTTTCAAAGTTATTGTTTGAATACATTACATAGTCCTTATTAATTAAAGTAGCATTGTTATGGCTAAAGTTACCTTCAGTTTTATTAGTATTGTTATTAGTTGCATTGTAAAATACTATTCTTTTAGCAATAGTATGATTTAATTCATGGTATGAATAGTAATATTATTATAATAACGTTCCAATGCAGAGGTTAGATTAACACCTTGACCTATAATCGGCTGATTAGGATCAGTAACATAAAAGTCCATAATAATCCATGTGTTAGGCAAATAAGGAGTACCTCCGGAACCACTTGTAGGCGCTTTTAATTTAGCCCTATTTTCACCATCCTTTTCAAATGGTCTATTATGACCCCACCAGTTACGTTCTAGAGAATCCACATAATCATCACCAATAGCAACATCACATAAATCACCCCAACTATTATCTTTACCATTACCAATAATAACGTTATATGTTATATTCCCATTTTTAGTGTAAATAGCACCACCAGCCCAATCTACTCTATTATTAATGAAAATATTTTCATAAGCTACAGTATAATTTTCAGAATAAATTGCACCACCGCCACCAGCACTACAATTAGTGAAATTGTTACGATATGCATAGGTATTGATTGCATAAATTGCGCCACCCATATCATTATTAATAGTACTATTAACTAGGAAAAATGAAGAATTACTTACATTTGCAACATTTGCATGGATAGCAGCACCTTTTGCACCAAATCCCTTAATATTTGTAAAATTGGAATTCTCAACAGTTACATAATTACCAGTTAAAGAACCATGTTCACTATTAAGTGAAAATACATCATCAACAGTTGAATCCTTAAATGTGATATTTTGCTCTGCATATACTACAAGACCGTGAGTTTTTCCCTGTCCTCCATATACAGTACTGTTAGAGAATGTACAGTTTTCAACGTATGCATTTTGACCGGCATATATATTTCCACCAAAGCAGTCCTGACCGGAAAATGCATTTTCATAGAATTCACATTTAATAACTGTAGCATTTGAATGAGTACATACCACTAAACCAGTAGATGTAGCTTCAAAAGCATGGTTATGATCCAAAGTACAATTTTCAATATACAGATTACCTTCAGAAAATACTGTACCGTTAAAGATACCACCTAGACCATAAGTCCATAATATCTGGGAATTTGTAATGTTTAATGTTGAATTTGAACCTATTACTCTTCCATTTAGATGTGCTCCACCAGTGTTATTTAAGAAATTAGTGTTGTTTACAATAGCTCTTCCTTCACCGAATGCACTACCATGAGTGTTATTGAAGAAAAGTGAATCATATATATCTAAAGTTCCTCCAACATATAATGCAGCATATTGTTTTGCATTGTTATGAGTGAAATTAGAGTTGTAAAACTCACCATTACCTTTTGCATGGATAGCTCCACCTACACTGGATGAATCAAGCAGGCCTAAATCAGTTTTAGTTAAAGTTGAATTTTTAACACGAATATTTCCTTCAGTATATATTACACCATGGGCATTGGTACTTACCATAATAAAACTATCAACAGTAGAATTTTCCATGTTGACATTGCCTTCAGCATAGATAAAACTACCATCCCTACTATAACGTTGCATTCCACTACCATTAGCATATGAATTGAAGAAATCAACATCACTTTCTGAGTATATTGCACCACCAGTTTCACCATAATTAGCGCCAAAAGTAGAGTTTTCAATTGTTACTTTACCTTTAGCATAAACAACACCAGCATTTTTTGTAGCAGGATATTCACTTTTACCATTATTCTTTAAATATGAATCAGAAATAGTTACTGTTCCTTCAGCATAAACAACACCACCATTTGTTGCAGAATTATCTTCCATTGTTGAATTTTCAATTTCTACACTACCTAATGTATTAATAACCCCACCTGAAACACCAACATAATAACTTAGAGCATTAGCCTTATTGTTTTTAAAAGTGGAATTTCTGATTTTTGTATTTGAATCAGAATTTAATATTAAAATAGCACCACCATCACCAGAGGTAGAAATATCTTTAAAAGTTGAATTTTCAATCAAATCTATTACACCATAAGTAAAAATAGCACCACCATTAGAAGCAGAGGCACTGGTACTACCTTCAAAAGTTGAGTCTTTAATTGAAGTAACTGAATCTCTACCAGCGATAAAAATAGACCCACCAGCATCTTGAGCAAAATTGCTTATGAATGTACAATTTTCAATAACATTTATATTATTAGCAACAATAGCTCCACCAATAGATCCATCATTACGACTAACAGCACCATTGGACTTAAAGTAAGAATTATTAAGTGAAAGAGTACCTGTGGTATAAATTACACCGTGATTATGGACTTGATTATTAATAAACTTAGAGTTCTGAATATTAATATTTTGAGTAGAATATATTGCACTACCATTAAATTCTACACTAGAACTTCCCCATTCATTACCTGCTTTATTATTTTCAAAAGTACAATCAATAATATTTAAATTACCTTGACTAGTAATTGCTCGCAAACAATTATCAATATTATTGCCGTCAAATTTAGCAGCCTGAGTAATTGTTAAATTCTTCAAAGTAACAGTAGTACCACTAGAAATATTGAATACAGCAGCAGCATTTTGACCATCAATGACAGCACCATTACCGTTTATTATCAAATTCTTAGTTATGTTTATTCCAGTTTTTGAATCACCATTTTGATATATATAATTAGATTCAAGAGTTATTTCATTACCTTCTCCATCAATGAAATTTTTTAAATCAGTAAATGAACCTGTTCCACTAGGAGCTGAAAGAACACTGCCTTCAGCACTAGCTAAAGTTATATTATCAGTATTATCATTAGCACATACAAATTGCATTGAGAATAATGCGATAATACATAATATCATAATAAAATATTTTTTATTTTTCAAATTATCACTCCATTAAATATTTTTCAACTCTCCAATACGATTCTTGTAATTTAAGGGACTTTTCATATGACCCCCTTGCTAATAATCATACTGTGTATTAGTCTTGAAATTCCAATTCTTTCAATGATTCTCTCATCGAAACTGACGAATAAACATTTATCAACCCATTTACTTTCATGAAGTTCAACCCCATATGAAGCTGAACTAGGATTTTGACTTTCGGTTAATACAAAAATTTCAATTAATTTATGCATTACATCTTTAAGTTTCAATTTAATCCCCGTTTTTTATTAATTAACGAGAGCCGAATCAAATTAAACTTAATACTCGAATCAAGAAAAATAAAATCAATTTAATCATCACAAAATCCTATAAGTACTATAGTCGATTATTATCATGCGTTAAAAACGTAAGTTATAACCAATTTTTTGACTATATGCATTAATAAAGCACTAAACCAAATTATACCAATCATAATTTTTTGTTAATGTAAATTAACTCGAAATTTTGATCCATACTAAATTTAATATAAGATTTGCTCATCAAATGATTATAAATCAATATATTTTTACTTAAATTCTTTTTAAATTGAATTAAAAATAAAAAGAAAAAATATTCAATAGCTTAAAAAGCAAAAGAACATTTTTGATTTCCATTTTAAATTTTACTTTCAATTTTTTTTAATTAATGAGCCAAAAATAGCAATACATAGACTAAAAAAGACATAAAAATGACATTTCTTAATAAATATACAATACTCCAATTAGGCTATAATCAACCCATAGTAATTATTTATTAATAAAAGTATATAAAAATAATGCATTTATTAAAAAAGCTTATTTAAAATTTAAATTTATAAAATAAAGGCTTAAATTGAATAGAATTTATTATAATAAAATATTACATAGTTAGTATAAAATTTAGACATTGTTATAAAATAATAATAAATATATATAAACAGTATACATTAGATTAAAAAAATAATATCAAAGATAAATTAAACTTTAATATAAAGAATAGAACATGAATAATAACTATAGTTAATGAAAAAAATATTAAAAAAAGTAAATATTATTCAGAATTTTTAGATTCTAAAAACTCATTTTGTACCTTGACAACCTCGGCACTTGTATCTGCTTCAGAATAGCTTTCAAGCAAGTCATGATTCAGCTCCAAAAAAGTATGTCCCCACTTGAAACCATCCAAAATGTCACGTGCCTCATCTTTAAAACGAGTAATGTATAAAGTGGCAGATATTGCCTCAACAGTTGACAGGATACATGGTTTTCCATAGTTTACAGGGTTTGTCGCTATGAGAAACGGAAGTGATCTGTGGTATTTGGACAGAGAAAAGAATTTTTTGGAACTTGACACCTCGTTCCAGGAACAGTCAAGCCCCACAACTCCCCTCC
>Ga0256405_10009967_pt1 | contig 12758 bp, 9 predicted proteins | sample RumenRJG_02DNA_FD_189096 | JGI IMG/M metagenome (GOLD analysis project Ga0256405, IMG submission 189096) | Bovine rumen microbial communities from Lethbridge, Alberta, Canada - RJG_02 | ecosystem: Host-associated > Mammals > Digestive system > Stomach > Rumen | place: Canada: Alberta | collected...
CTATAGAGCGTTATTTAACTCTCTATAATTCTACCACGGATTCGCCCAAAAATCCAGGTTTTTTGGCGTAAATCCGTGGTTTTTTCGATATTTTTTAGCCGCGAGTTAATCCTGCGGGAAATTCACAGTAATGGTTTTCCCTTCACTTACCGGAATTTTAATAATAACTTTACCAGTTTGATCAGTCTCATAATCTAGCAATATTTCATCACTAGTAACACTATATGTATATCTAAGTTTATTACCAGTTGCAGAATCTGTAAGAGCAATACTGCCTCCATTAAATCCTACGGAAGGATTAATTTCTATTAAATCTTTTTCCCAATTAATTCCATAACGTCCTGTTACTATTGCATTTGCAATAACTCCTGCTGCACCGGCATAGTTCTCACTTCCCTTAGGTGTACCATCAAGTTCTTCCCATTCATTAATACAGTGATTATTACTTATTTTGCTAGTTATTTCCAAAAGCTTTTCATTGGCTAGGTCACCATCATATAAAAACATAGCAGAAATCAGTCTTGCACCAAACCAATCCCACTGACCGCCATTTTGATACGAATACTCATTACTTATTGCAGGATGAACAAATGTATTTGCAGGATAAGCCGGTAATACTGTTCCAGAAATTGTAGAAACACCATACTCGTTTTGCCTCTCTAAGACGACAGCGAATATACTATTTGTCATATCCTCATCCGCAATTCCAGAAAGGATAGCCATTGCATTTCCACCCATTCCAAATATTTCATCCTCATCAAAATCGTGAGTACATTCAGTAATATGCTTACATATTTTGAAATATCCCTTATCCGGCATCCACAGCTCTGTTCGTGCTTTTTTGATATAATCATCTGCTACATCATCCCAATACTTCGCATTACCAGCATCTCCTAACATGCTGTATAATTCTGCAAGATTTCTTGCTGATATAACAAACATGGAATTCTCATATATATCTACGGTCAGTACAGAGTTATCATCCAAATAGATTGCCTCTTGAGTCTCTTCTCCTAGTTCTACATCACCCCAATCTATGGTATGTGCTCCCATCAATAATCCAGTTTGTTCATCTGTTTTATTATTCAAAAGATAATTCAAGGCATCTGTCAATCTCATAATAACAGACTTACCTTTGATTTCTTGATTGAGCCAATTTATATCCCTACTCCAGGAAACATATTTATACGCAGCTTGAATCAAACTTGTTTCCTGATCAGTCTCAACAGTATTTTTATCAACTTCTCCCTCAAAGTTGACCCAGTCATTTATATTGCCATCGTCGTTTTGTTCTTTTAAATGCAGCTCAATCCAATCATGTAAGTAATCTTTATCAGAAAAGAACCTTGATCCGTACATAATCGTATTATTATCCCTCACCCAAAACTGAGGATATGAGCCACCAGCAGTAAAGCCTTTATATGAGGCATCTTGCAGTTTTATCTGTCCTTCATTTACAATTATGGCATTTTCTATCAACCGCCAAGCCATGTTGATAGTCTCATCATCATCCTTAACAGTTGAAACAGAATTATCTGAATTGATGAAATCATCAGAAATGTCTCTTGCAGTTAGTTTTTCTATGAAAAGTGGTACAGTAAAAGTCTCCATGCCATAATCACTGTACCACGCGACTCCATCTATAACTAAATCAACTACTAAATCAAAATCTCCTGTTTCTTTTATTCCAGGTATAGTTATGGATACTTCCTTTATCCCTTCATTTAGAATTTCTGTGTCAAACTCATATCTTGGACCGTCATAATTATAAGTCTCTCCATTTTTATAATATAAATGGTATGATAATTTGGTATCAGGGTCCAATTTTTGTTCATTCATGTTTTGTATAGAAACATCCACTACAATTGGTTCATTTTGAACAATGATGTCACTTTCAACTTTTGCGTTTATATTTATATTTTTATAATATGCATCATTACTTTCACTATTATTCTGTTCTTCTGTCTGCGTGGGTTCTAAATTTTTGTTTTTATCAGGATTAAAGCCGTAATGAACTACCCCTGTGACTAAAACTACTGCTACACCCAATGCTACAATCCAACTTAAACTCTTTGAACTACTTTTCATACGTCATCCCTTTTATCGTTTATGTTTTTTATGTCACTTGTAAAAATTTATATATATAACCTTTATAGTCTTCTCAACAATAGATAATTATCTGTTCACTAAGAATATAGACTGTCTATCATTATTTCATATGTATCATAGCCATAAACAACATATTGATCAGTACAGTACAATAATTCATCATCTAACATTTTTTCTTTCCACTCAAATTTATCAAACTCACTTTGAGACAATATTATGAAACACTTTTGACCATATGGATAAACATCATCATGTGAAACCTTTTGCAACCACTTAAATGTTTGATTAATATCCGTAAGAGAACTTATAGCATCACCATTACAATCTCTACCAGTATCACACCAATGATGCATTTCAATTTGACCGTCTGATAATTCTGTCAACACATTAGCATTCCAAAATGTGCCATATCCATATAAATAGCCATTATTTACCATTTTTTCTGCAATAACCGCTTTTTCATTTACATAATCTTTACTTGCAAATACCTCATATAACGAATAATAAAAAATACCACTTCTAATTAAAAATAAAATTGTACATCCAATGATTATTATATTTAGAGTATTATTATTTTTTATTTTCTCTCTAATAAAAAGAAATATTAAAAAATAGGATAATATAATAACCGGCAAATTATATCGGGACTCATATTGCATATTCGTGAATGTATAAATACACAAAAATACACTTAAATCTACTACATAAAATGATGCCAAAAATAAATACCCAAATTTGACAGTTTTTCTATACTTAATTGCATGGATAACTGAAACAATAGATATAAAGAAACATATCACTGAGATACAATTACAGTATGTACTTTTAATACTCACTTTTTCACATATATAACCATAGTTCTTTAAAAAATCATTTATAACAGTAAAAAAAATTCCTCCATCAAAAAGTCTATATTGTATGGAGTCCCAACTTTTAAAATGATATTTTTCAGCTAAAACTTTGCAATTATAAATATATCCACCTACACCACCTAAAAAAGTAATCAGAGAGAAATAAAACATATTGTATTTATTAGAATAGTAATTTTTTATTTTATCACCATCCATCACTCGCAATATAACCAGTAAAAAAGTAGTTAATATTAACGGTAAATACAATATAATCAGCTGTCTTGGTCCACCTAAACATGAAACAAACGATAATACAAAACTGGCCATCCCAATATATATTTTATGTACCGCATCACTTTTATTGTATGCATAAACAAAACCCAAGCCTAAAAATAGTATGGCTATATGTGGTATATAATAGCCTACTTTATAAATAAAATAAAAATAATCCCCACCTTGGGATAATATAATAAACGTTATGAATGGAAAATAAAGAGAAATGCATAATCTTTTGCAAAGATAACAGATACTTGCTATAAAGCATATTATCAATACTCCTACAGAACACATCCTCACCAAATGCCAATTGGTAAAAATCTTAAAGAAGAAACTATATACCAGATTTGTATTTAGGCATCTGATTTCCGTAGAATAATACCATTTACTTGTCAACATCTTGTTTTCATCTGCCAATATCCTTGCAAGTATGAGCTCACTGGAATCATCTGAATCTAACATACAGCTTATATACCTATGTAAAAAGAACATAATGAAAATATAAGTTAGACTCATAATAGCGACTGTAAAAATATACATCTTCTTATCAGATATATCTTTAATCTTTTCAAGCATTATTCCTAACCTCTTTTATTTTTACGTAGTAAGTAAATAAACTATTTGTCATATGTCCTTTCACTTATGATGTACCTAGGCCTTGCTTTTACTTCCAAATATGTTTTACCCACATACTCGCCTATTATCCCTAGCGCTAACATATTAACACCGCCGAAGAAACAGATAAGACAAACAGTGCTAGCCCATCCAGCTATAGCAACACCATTAAAAAAGGCACAAAATGCCCATATGACACCTATTATTGATAGTAAGGAAACCACAACTCCAATAGAGGTAATCATCCTTATAGGTCTTATGGATAAACTTGTTATCCCATCAAACGCAAGTCCCAACATTTTACTTAAAGTATAGTGGCTCTCCCCCGCAGCCCTCACATGCCTCTCATAGTAAACTTTTGCACTTGGAAAACCAACTAGAGGTATCATCCCTCTTAAAAATAAATTCACCTCATGAAAGTGTGAAAACTCTTTTAAAACTTTACAAGATATCAGCCTATAATCTGCATGATTAAATACAACCTCTACTCCCATCACATTGAGAATTCTATAAAAACTCTCAGCAGTAAACCTTTTTAAAAATGTATCGGAATTACGATTTGACCTCACCCCATAGACAACCTCAAAGCCATCGAGATATCTATCGATCATCTCATCTACGGCATTTATATCATCCTGACCATCACAATCTATGGTTATAGTTATATCACAATAATCTAAAGCTTCCATCAAACCTGCCAAAACTGCATTTTGATGTCCTCTATTTCTGCTTTGTGAAATACCTATAAAATGTGGATCATCTAGAGAAAGCTGCTTTATGATGTCCCATGTATTATCTTTAGACCCATCATTAACAAACAAAATCCTCGATGAATCACTAAGCTTTCCACTTCCTATAAGCATCTTGATTTTTTTCAAAAATACACCTGCCATAACAGGTAATACCGTTTCTTCGTTATAGCACGGAACAATTAAAGAAAGTATCAACCCATTACCATTTTTCATTATTGAACCTCTTGTTTTTTATTTAATGTTCAGAATAATAGATCACAATACCTCAGGCATCAAATGCCTTTTTGTCTTTTAATAACTATAATACTTATCTCTAAAAATCACAGATCAAACTACTGTCCGTGCTTTTTTATATGAATACTTTATCACTCAATAGGTTTACTTTGTTACAAAGGCCTCCGTTCTAATCCTCTATTCCTTTTCAACCATTCAATAATATCACCATGAATACATACTGTTTCAAAACTAGATATATCATTTCCAATAAACGAAACTAATAATACATTCCTAACTATATTATTATCCTTTAAATTTATATAAGTATTTGTTCGTCTATCATAGAATGCATTATATGATAAATATTGATCATTGTTGATTGCTCCGGATGCATAACCAATCAATCTTGAATCCGAAAGAATTACTACTACATCACAATCATATTCTTTTACCATTTGCGATATCTCATTTGAAGTCTTATAAATACTATTAACTTTACACGTATTTATTACTTCACTCTTATATAAACACTCTTTTGCTAAAACTACATTTTCAAAGTACAAACATTTCCATGTTGAGATTATGATAAAAATTAATGTTATAAAGGCAGTAATGGCTCTTAGTAGCATGAAACTTACTTTCATTTCATTAAATACTAGACCAGAAAACAAAAGTATTTCTGCAAAAATATATGGGACAAAAAGAAACATTCTTGCTTGTGAAAAAAGGAGTTCATCTGCAAAATCCATTGTTTTGCCTAAAGAAAAAAATAATACAGTTCCAATGCAAGCACATATATTTATAATGACAAATTTCAGTTCATGTCTAATCAGCAAGCATATTAATGATGATATCCACAATACAAATGTTAATGAAATATCTCCTATTTTAACAAAAGAAAAAGTATTTAACGTGTCTATAATATTTTTCTCTAAATTTAACTTCAAAACATCAAATGACAGATTTAATTGTGTCGCTCCACCGTGAAGAAGGAATTCTGGATTTATATCATAAAAATAATAATTACAAAAATAAATGATTAAAACCGAGAAGACAACGCCCATCACTAATATTTTGAAATTTTCTACAACATTATTAAAATCATATAAAAGGACATATAAAACCGCCAATGCTGATACTGTAATTGTTGTCTCTGTATGCACATATCCTATTGCCATAAATAGGAATGACATCAAAAATCTAAAATATCTATTTTGGTTGATATCCACCATTAATATAATTCCAATTGTAGCAATAACAAATCCAGGGATGAAGGATCTTGGGATACTAGTCAACAAATCATAATTCCAATTATTAATCATTGGTACAACTAAAACTAATATAGCCCAAATTGCATTTTTATTTCTTAGAAAAATATATATAAGAACAAAAGGACTATACCAAAGTATAAAAGTTGCCACAGGCATAGCATATTGTAGTGGTATTCCAATCATATAAAATGGCGCAGCAACTATAGACTCTATCATAGAGCCATATGCTTGTCCTAAAAAATGAGGCTCTTTTATCTCAAATCTACTAGCCATTACTGTGCCATACCACATCAATGCTTGATCTTCATCTATAATTTTGCTCACATAATCTCTGATTATCATGCATCTGTACATGATTGTTGTTAATACCATAAGTAAAAAACTTGCTTCTACATAAGTTTTTTTTACTCCTTTAGTAACATACCTTCTTACTTTTAAATAACCATCTTTTATCATTTTCAATTCTAATTTTTTATAAATACTCGTTTCTATATTCTTTCAAATGTTACTCAACACCAATATAATCATCTATGAAATATACAGTTTTACTAGAATTTAACAACAATCAAAAACTATACACGCATCGACATGAATTGAATAATTATATATTGAAATCTTAACTATTAGTTATTAACTTAATACTACTACTTAAATAAATATTGCACCAATTGATCTCTGAGCATTGCCCATGTAGCCAAATTGGAACTAATTACATCATTGCGGCACCCATTGATGCATTTACTATCATCTCTAACAAACATATAAACCATCCTAAATTGAATAAGCGTTCAAATTAACTTTGAACGCTTATTTTATACTATAACTTACTATTTTATTATTAGATCACTCTGTTCTGCCATAAATGTCATAATCCCTACGCACAATCACCAATATAGTACATAGCTATGGACAGATCCCTATTATCTGTACTTTCGCCAATATCTTTTGGATTAAAATAACAATTAGTCTTTACCTCTATATTGTATTCATCACTGTCATGTTCTGTCATCGGAATTGTAATGTCAATATAGTCATCTATAACATCAACATTTTTTACTAACTCACCATCAACATATATTTCTAAATATGGTATCAAACTATTATCTTGCTCTAAATACTTTGACAAAACCATTCTCATTTGTATGTTTAAACCACGAGTTTGTATTTTATCATTTACGATGGTAGTTTTAAAATCTTCTGTTGTCCATGCATAATCCCCTTGATTATAATCGTTTAGTCCTGTACTGAGCGAAAACATATTATCTCTTGGTAAAAAAACATCGTCTACTAATGCTCTTTTTCTTTCTTCTAAAGATATCCACTCATCCCTCGCTCTGTCATAAGCATAAACATTCTTTAAATCATAAGTATTAATCCACTCGTATATACTACATTCATACTGATCAGTGCAAGGATTCCATATTCCATCCCAGCCCGATGGAGATTGTCCAGAATACCCATTAATTGTTTTTAACCCAAATAATGTTGCTATTTCAAATGCATCAAGCTGATATATATATGAATAATCCTCCCTTTTTTCAGAATCAACTATATATAATACTTCTGCATCTTCTGGAGGATTAGATATACTCTCCAAAAAACTAAGTTCATCTTTTTCATTCCATGCAGAATGTACCCCCGTGAGGTTTATGTTTGATATAAACATAGCACTCAACAGTATGATAAATACATATCTATTTATACTTTTAATATACTTATTAGCAATGTACCCTGTAAATACTGACATAGGAAAACTTAGCCATAACAAAAATCTTGCCACTGCTCTCATAGATCTAACTACAGGAATAAATTTATATGCAAACCACCACATTGATGTGCCATTGCAACTTAATCTTATAGTAAAAAATATACCTACTATTATTGAAATAAACACCGCATGCTCTAATGTTTTTTTGACTGTTGCACACACATTACTAGATGCACTTTGTGCTTTAATTGTTTTATATTTCATATAATATGAAAGAAGAAATACAACAATTAAAACTATCGAAAATCCCTCTACGACTTCACCTGAATAACCTCTTGATGAAAGTCCGAGCCTTTTTATAAACCATCCGAGCATTAAATTATTTTCAGAGACATTAATTACATCTATAAATTCAGGTAAATATGGGATGCATGAATCATAGGAATATCCAGATGATGACCTCATAACAGGTACATAAATCCTTATAAAAGGTATATACAATATACCCATGAATATAATGTATCCTAAATAATCTTTCCAATCAGTTCTTATTTTTTCTTTTATGTATCCACAAAAATTTATGTCTTCTTTACTCAAAAAAAGAGCATAGACCACAGCAAGTATTAATGCAAAAAAACCAGTAAAACATGCAATATACCACGAATTATATGTTAATAATACAAACCAAAAGATAGCACTATATGCATACAAGTTTCTGATTTTTCTTTTGCTATAATTCTCAAAGAAACCTATTATAAGGATAAGTAACATTGGCAAAAAGGATATAGCATTCAACTGTGTATGCCCAAAATGATTTGCATAAGTTCCAGAAAAACAAAATGCCATTGTTGCGAACAGCGACCAACATACATTACACTTCAACTTATTAGACATCAAATAATACATTGATGCTGTACCGAATGCATGTACAGCAAGTAAAGTGTATTTATATGCTCTAAACATATTTAATCCAATTAATCTGATACATGAATACACAAGTCCATATCCCAAAAATAAATCTGTATATCCAAATGCCTCTTTCGCGGGATAAAACATGGCTATCTCTGAAAATTTTTCTTTTCCTCTAAAAAAATTCCACCAATGCTCTGTTAGTAAATTGGTTAGTCTTCCGTCACCTCTGTCTCCAAAAAGTGCATAATTACCGAAGCCTAAAACAGTTCTAAAAAAGAGCCATTCACAAAATACTAATATCGCTACGATAATTATGACTTTTATTTTCTTTCTTGTATTGGCAGCAATACTCATAAAATACTCCAATATTTAAATTATTGATTCAAAATATTCTATAGTCTTTTTCAAACCATTATCTAATGCAATAGTTGGCTCCCATCCAAGCTTTTCTTTTGCTAAATCAATTACAGGTTTTCTCTGTGTTGGATCATCGCTAGGTAATGGCCTATACACAATTTTCGATTTGGAACCTGTAAGTTCTATTACCTTTTGTGCAAGCTCAAGCATCGTAAATTCACCTGGATTTCCTATATTTACTGGTCCATTAAATCCATCTGTATTCATCATACGATACATACCTTCTATCAGGTCATCTACATAGCAAAAACTTCTTGTCTGCTTTCCATCCCCATAAATAGTGATATCTTCACCTTTTAATGCCTGTACAATAAAGTTGGATACCACTCTTCCATCATTTGGATTCATTCTTGGTCCATATGTATTAAATATTCTAATTACTCTGATATCTACATCATGCTGTCTTTTATAATCGAAAAATAGTGTTTCTGCCATTCGTTTACCCTCATCATAGCAGGAACGAATACCTATAGTATTTACATTTCCTCTATATGACTCCGGCTGAGGATGTACTACAGGGTCACCGTAAACTTCAGATGTACTAGCCTGCAATATTCTTGCATTTACTCTTTTAGCCAATCCCAACATATTCATAGCACCATATACACTGGTTTTTGCTGTTTTGATTGGATTATATTGGTAATGTGGTGGTGACGCAGGACAAGCTAAATTGTATATCTGATCTACCTCAACGTATAGAGGTTCTGTGACATCATGTCTAATAAATTCAAAATATGGGTTACTTAATAAGTGACGTATATTATCCTTACTTCCTGTAAATAAATTATCTACACAGATAACATCGTTTCCTTCTTTAATCAATCTATCACATAAATGGGAGCCGAGAAATCCGGCTCCTCCTGTTACTAATACTCTACTCATTTCACACCTCTTTTACTTGTTTGAAACACCTATCTGATAATATTCAAACCCTTGTTCCTTCAAGTACTCTGCATCATATTGGTTTCTTCCATCAAATATTATAGGATTCTTAAGTCTCTGTTTAATTTCTGTAAAGTCAGGCTGTCTGAACTCTTTCCACTCCGTAATCATAATCATGGCGTCAGAGTCTACAAGTGTTGTGTATTTACTCTCACAATACTCTACATTTTTATTATCCTTGAGATAACACTCCTTAGCTTCTTTTGTAGCTTTTGGATCATAAGCCTTTATTTTAGCCCCTCTTTTGGTCAATTCATTAATGATTGTAATAGCAGCAGACATCCTCATATCATCAGTATTTGGTTTAAATGCAAGTCCCCAGACTCCAAATGTCTTTCCTGTAAGATCCTCTCCAAATCTCTTGACAACCTTGGCAGGGATTACTTGCTTCTGCTCCGCATTTACATTCTCTACTGCTTTAAGTATTTTTGTGTCGTACCCATAATCACTGCTCGTCTTTATAAGAGCCTCGACATCTTTAGGAAAACAACTTCCACCATATCCACAACCAGCATATATAAACTGATACCCAATCCTATGATCACTACCAATACCAAGTCTTACTTTATTGATATCAGCTCCAACACGCTCACAAATATTTGAAATCTCATTCATAAATGAAATCTTTGTGGCAAGCATCGCATTAGCAGTATATTTAGTCATCTCTGCACTTGCAATGTCCATAAAAATCATTGCTTCTGTGTTCTTAACCAGCGGTGTATATAGATTTTTCATGAGCTTAGCTGCTTTATCATTGTCAGTACCAACTACTATTCTGTCAGGTCTTGAACAATCAGCTACTGCTGTACCCTCTTTTAGAAACTCTGGATTTGATATAACGTCAAATGTCAAATCCGAATTTCTAGCATCCAACTCTTTCTGAATTGCCTCTCTCACTTTTTGAGCCGTTCCAACAGGCACTGTGGACTTATCTATAACGTACATATGATGTGTCATTGTTTTACCAATATTTGATGCAACAGCAAGTACATACTGTAAATCTGCAGAACCGTCCTCTCCCATAGGTGTTCCTACTGCAATGAAACAAATATCAGACTGATACAAAGCTTCCTTTAAATCCGTTGTGAACTTCAATCTTCCTGAATCCTGATTTTCCAAAACCATTTTTTCAAGACCTGGCTCATATATTGGAATAATTCCTTTCTTGAGTCCCTGTATTTTATTCTGATCGACATCCACACAGAATACATCATTTCCATAGTCCGCCAAACATGTACCTGTAACCAACCCTACATAACCTGTTCCTACAATTGCTATTTTCATTGCTAAATCTCCTTAAGCATAATAATGTATTACAATATTTTTCTATTATTTATAAATGACATATTTTCTAATGCAATAATTCCACACGAAAACAATGCCAGTAGCGGCAATTTTACTCACTGTTTTACCAATCTCGTCATTAAAGCCGAGAATGGATACAAAGCAGTACATCAATACCATATTAAGTAAAAGCCCCACTGCACTTACAATAAAAACATTAACTGCCTCTTTTAGTCTTTTACCCATATATGAAGTATTGTTTTTAAAAGTCCATAATCTTCCTAATATCAGATTGGTTGTTGTAGAAAAAATAAATGCTAGACACGTTGCAAGCATATAATCCATGGATAATACATTTGCAAACAAAAAAAACATCACCCATTCAACAACTGCAGATATTCCACCTACAAAAAAATATGAGATAAACTGTCTAACCCCTTTGTTTGTTATCAAACTATTTATTTGCATTTACGATATCTCCAAATTACATAAAGGGCTCTTATACCATCCTTTAACCCTATCTTCTTACCTTCTTCATTAGTTCTTGGATAATAGGAAATAGGTACTTCTTTTATCTTTATGCCCATTTTTGATATTTTGGCTGTAATCTCAGGCTCAAAACCAAATCTATTTTCAACTATATCTACAGATTGGATGACATCTCTTTTAAAACACTTATAGCAAGTTTCCATATCTGTAATATTCTGTCGCGTGAAAATATTCGAAAAAGTTGTTAATGCCCAATTGGCTACTCTATTGGCAAAATATCCTTTCCTTTTTTGATGTAAAAACCTTGATCCATACACCACTTCCGCATCACCATTAAATATCGGATCCACTACTTTTGGATATTCCATAGGATCATACTCTAAATCTGCATCTTGAATGATAACTGCATCTCCTGTAGCAGCCTTAAAGCCTGTCCTTAATGCGGCACCTTTACCTTGATTTTTTTCATGATAAATGACCTTGTTAACCAAAGGTTTAACCTGATCCTCAAGTACTTTTCTTGTACCATCACTTGAGCAATCCTCAACAACAATAATTTCTTTATTTTTTATAGGTGACTCTAATACCTTTTTAACAAGTGAAACTATATTTTTCTCCTCATTGTAACAAGGTATCACAATCGATAATACTTTTTCGTCTTTCATACTTATTAAACCATTCCTTAAATCATTTTCTCGTTGTTTAAAACGTTGCAACAACTAAACGTTTTCTTATATCTTTTTATATCAAAACAGATATAGTTTAATACATTATAAACTTTAAATAAAGTACTCAAACTTCCCACACCCAAAAGGTGTGATGCACCTTGAAAACTCTATACTTCAGACAATAAAAAAGGCATAGGTCACTTTCAAATAAGGTATAATGGATTTGCGACAAAACATTTACCAAGAAA
>Ga0256405_10009969_pt1 | contig 12755 bp, 14 predicted proteins | sample RumenRJG_02DNA_FD_189096 | JGI IMG/M metagenome (GOLD analysis project Ga0256405, IMG submission 189096) | Bovine rumen microbial communities from Lethbridge, Alberta, Canada - RJG_02 | ecosystem: Host-associated > Mammals > Digestive system > Stomach > Rumen | place: Canada: Alberta...
ACCTTAATGAGATAAGAAAGCTTAAGACTGCCGCTGACCGTGCGGCAAGATGGGCCGATAAGAACGAAGGGACAAAGATTGGATTTGACCCGGTCAAAGAGCATGACAGGTTAATCTCAGCCAGGGCCTACATCGGCGCGAAGACGAAGAAGATGCAGCGCCGGGTCAAGTCATTCGAAAACCGTATCGGACGCGAAATAGAAGAAAAAGAAGGTCTTCTGAAAGATCTGGAAGAGCCTGTGGATTTGAAGATCATGCCTCTCAGGCATCACAAACAACGCCTGGTCGAGTGCCGGGAGTTCTCCCTGAAGTATAAAAAAGGCGCAGACTATGTATTCGAAAACCTCACCTTTGAAGTGGCACAGGGCGAGCGCGTCTTCATATGCGGGGAGAACGGAAGCGGGAAATCAAGCCTGATCAACGCGATACTTGAGAAGGTGAGCCATGCGGGGCACGACTATGCTGGCCGGAACCATACGGAACAGTCAGAATTTGTGACATCCGGGGAGCTCAATGTGGCTGCAGGACTCATTATTTCTTACATCAATCAGGACACATCGCATCTTAAGGGAAGCCTCAGGACACATGCGGTTCGAAACGGCCTTGATTACACGCTATTTCTCTCTCTTTTGCGGCAATTGGACATGGAACGGGTACAGTTTGACAAGAACATGGAAGAATACTCAGACGGGCAGAAGAAAAAAGTACTCATAGCATCGAGCCTGCTCACACCTGCTCACCTCTACATCTGGGACGAGCCGTTGAACTACATAGATGTATTCTCGCGAATTCAGATTGAGGCGCTGATCGAACGATACAAGCCGACCATGCTGATTGTTGAGCACGACGTGAGGTTCAGGGAGAAGCTGGCGATGAAGGAAGTAAGGCTGTAGTGGCATACCATGTGTTCCACGACGCAGCGTGTAATTATTGCAATTGCCCCAACAAATTATTTTTTTAATCCGGTAAAATATTTCGTTATTTTGTTGGAATATTTGGTCAATGTTGGGTCAAACAGTATAAAAAAATCCCGAAAAGCCTTATTTTGGTGTGCGACCCGTCAAGTAGACAATCGAAAAACAAAAAAGTTTTTCCTGCCCGGTATTGCTGCCGGGCAGTTTTATGCTGCTTCCTTCAACTTAATTTCGTGATATTCCATTGGTGTCATAACGTCCAAGTTTCTTTGTACACGCTTGGTCGTGTAGTAGGTCATGTATTCTTCAATGGCCTGCAATAGTTCTTCTTTCGTCTTGAACTTATGCCCATAATACATCTCTCGCTTCATGATCCCCCAGAAGCCTTCCATGGGGCCATTATCTATACAATGAGCCACTCTTGACATGCTTTGCGTCATTCCTGCAGCTACGATCTTCTGCCGGAATTCTTTTGATGTGTATTGGTATCCTCTGTCACTATGGAAAATAGGGGTTGCTCCTGGAGCACTTTCCAAAGCTTTGTCAAACGTGGTAAACACAAGGGGATTATCATTGTGATCACCATAAACATATGCAACCGGCCGCCTGTCACAAAGGTCCAGTATAACGCTTAGATAAATCTTTCCTTTCCGTTCGTCTTCACCAGTGCCATATTTGAACTCGCTGACATCTGTAACCCATTTCTCATTGAGTTGATCTGCATGAAATTTCCTGTTCAGTACATTTTCGGCTACATAGGCTGGATCTGATGCCGGTTTCGTACAACAGTTATAACGGTGTTTTATTATGGAACGGATTTTCTTTTTGCGGCATATACGAAGGACTCGTTTATCGTTGACTTTGATATCGTAGTCGTGTTCTAGCGTATCACGGATACGTCTATAGCCCATGTCCGGATGTTCCTCGTGGATATGCTCCATCTTTTCTGCTATTCGCTTATTCAGAACATCATTTTCACTATCTACCCTGTTTTTCCATTTGTAGTAAGAAGTTCTGGTGATATGGCCGATTTTACACAGACGATTTACAGAATAATCAGGATGTTCCTCGATAAGCTCTTTTATTGTTATATAGACATCCAGATGCCGTGTTCGCTTCAGGGTCACCTCCTCTCGACGGCATCGAGTTTTTTTAAGAAGTCAATCTCCATCTGCTGCTGTTTAGCTTGCGCCTTAAGCAGCCGGTTCTCAGCCTGCAGTTTCTCCAACTCCGTAAGCTCATCCACAGGTTTATTCCGACCGCGTCGATCATATAAACCTTCGACGCCCTGTGCTTCATATTTTTTTACCCAGGAATATACCTGCCCGTAAGAACAGTTGAACTCTTTTGCAGTAAGTGCATAATTGTTTGCGCTGGCGATACAATACTCTACAATTCGGATCCGCTCTTCACGAGTGGTCTTCCTTGGTTTGTTATACTTCGTCATGAGATAGCCGCCTCCTTCTGGTCTGGAATCGGTCAATTCTTCATGACTATTATACTGCCGTACCCATTTTGAAACAGTACTTTCCGCACGTATTCCATGCTTATGAGCCAGTTCCAGTGTAGATATACCTCCTGACAGATACTCCTGCACAATCTTTTGTTTGAAGCTGGCGGAATACTTGCAGAGCATGCTGTTGGTCCGTACCAGCCCATCTTCTCCAAATTTTTTATAAGCCGCCAGCCAGTGCCTTACGGTACCGAAGGAGATATTATTGTCCTTCTCGAGCTGGTAAAAAGACACACCATTATCTTCGTGTTCCTTTATCAACTTTAGCTTAAATTCTTTGCTATACTTCTTGTTTGACATGAATATGCTCCTCATATGATAGATTTTGGTTTTTTCCAATGTCTACCATATGGGGAGCATATCATTTTACAAGGCTTTTCGAGATACTGGGATTATTCCAGCTCGCTAATCAATTCGTGATTCTATATAAATTTGTTTAGGAGCTGTTATATGTCGTGACTCCATTTGTTCTCATGTATCCTGCTTATATGGGTTATCTGGTGATTCTTGTCAGTCTGGGACAAGGTTCTTACAACATCCGGACAACGGTCTCGCATTAAGCGGACAGCGTTCCTGAATCATGCGGACAAAAACCCTGTCCCAGACTGCCAAACTGGCATCAATATTTTTGCTACTATATCACGCCGGTACGGCGCTGTCATCAGTCAATGACTGATCAAAATAAATCTCTATCATTTAGAGAGTGATCTGGGTGGGGGCGGGGGTGCGCGCAGCGCAGGGCCGCATTCGTATTACATTTGCAGGTTACAGCCCACCCATTGATATCATTATTCACTTTCTGCCTCTGTGGAAGGCTCTGCCTCAGATTGAGACATCTGTTCCACTTCGAGCGAAGGTCTCCTGGACGGTCCCTTCAGATTGAAGCGGTAGGCATTCGGGACAATACGATCCATTACACCGTCGGCGATCGTAAGGTCGTCAAAAGCCGATGGCCACTCCCTTACCGGAAGCTGGGCAGTGATCCCGGTAGACCTGTGGGCTCTGCTCCTCTCCTCGATAACTTCTTTGAAGTCCTGCCCCATAGTTACATCAAACCTCTTCAGGCCGAAATCATCCAGAATGAGAAGATCAGGTTTGATAAGGCTGGAGATGATCTGGTTGTATGATCCGTCGCCGAATCCGATCTTAAGGTCTGTCAACAAACGAGAAACGCGGAATGTCCGGACAGTAAGTCCTCTGGTGCATGCCTCCCGGCCGAAAGCAGACATCAGATAAGTCTTGCCTACGCCTGTCGCCCCAGTGATGATAAGGTTGTTTCCCCGCCTGATCCATTCACAGTCAGAGAGCGCCATGACATCTTTTCTTGGCAGGTTCCTCACCGGATCATAGTCTATGGATGACAGGCTTGCTCCAGGTTCACGCAGGTCTGCAGCCCTGATCAGGCGCTTCATCTTGGCGTCCCTCCGGGCATTGATCTGCGCAGTTACGATCATGGAGAACCGCTCATCAAAGGTCAGTTCGCTGACCGCAGGCAGTTCTGACTGCCTTTGGTACTCAATCTTCATTGCGTTGAGCCGCAGCTCAGAAAGCTGTTCGTTTGTCTGGTAGTTCATATATGGACCTCCTTTACTTCCATTCTCCGGTGCGGAGATTCTCATGGTATGGAGTTGGGATGTCCGCATCGGAACTGCCTGACGCCGGGACCATATCCTGTCCATTCTTCAGGATGTTTTTCAGCGTCGTATATGTTGGTGCGTTGAGGAGAAAGGCTTTATGGCAGGCCTGCTCTACACGGGCATTGCCGTATTGGCGGCTGAAATTGATCACAGCCATGCAGGACTTGTAGGCCTGTTCCTCAAAATCTACGCCCTCAAGGAGCGCGCAGACAAAACGGTATATGTACTGGCCGATCCCGGCGGCTTTCTGACGGTAATATCTGCCGTCAAAACTCCGCATAGATACGACAGCCTGATGGTTTGGCGGCATGTGCTCTGTGATGGTCACATACTTCCTCCCGGTAAAACGCCTGGGGTGAACAGCGATCCTTTCACCGTTACGCAGGAAGATCTCAATCCTTTTCGCATATGCATGGACCGTTAAAAAGTCAAAGAGTGCTCCAATCTTTCCAACAGACCAATTCTGAGGAATTTTACCAATCCAGCTGACACTACTATCAACCATTGAAGAATTGTTCCTCATTCCTTTAGTAACCTTTTCTGAAACAACTGCCTTCCTGTACTATTTTAGTTTTTCTATAACTTGCTCGTGTTTTGCGATAGTCTTACCAATTTTCGAACACTTATTATCCAAAAAATTTGCTATTCTACATTGTTCTTTATATGGCGGTACCACAACAGGATAATTCATCAGCGTGTCAGTTGTGAGCGTCCATCTGTTCTCATAAGAGACACCCTTACCATATGAAAAGAATGCCATCATCCAATACTGAACCTTGAAGTAATAGTCGTAAAAAACCGGATTTATTCCATCAAGAGCTCTTAGGTTGATATATGCTGGACTTATAACGCCTTGAACTTTTGATATACTGCAATTTGCTCCGCTGTATAAGTCCATGGGATTAATCAACAAATCATCTATATCTACTGGATTATAATTGTAATAGCTTTCTGCTATCTGCCCTTCATTATTCGATATATCTCTGACACGAACGCCGCTTCTCGCCAGTGAAAGAACAACCGGATCATCCTGCATTGCTTTTCTATTTTTACGGTAGTCCCAACACATAGTTGACGAATGCTTCCAGCAATCGTGGGAAAGATAAAAGATAATGAAATAACTAAGGCGTACTTTTTTGCGACGCCTTAACTATTTCATCACTTCACAATTTTATGATTCATAATGACAAATCCATCCTTCGAGAAGGCTCCTTCCTTGTGCATATACTTTCTGTACTACGGTTTTGTGCCTTCTCCCCATTTAGTAACCAGGATATGTTGTAGGCTGCTGTCCTAAGTTCTTCCAGAGACCTTTTCTCAGACTGAAGAGTTGTTTCCAGGGAGGACTTTCTGGTCAGCAGTTCTTCTTTCTCTTTTTTCAGGGCATTGATTGATGGAATCTTTCCACCGACTTTGGTTTTGAAATACCGGACCGCTTCATCATATTTGTCCAGTTCATCAGTGTGGCGGGAGCGGTAAAAATATCTGCTAAGCGCATGCAAATATTCCTTATGGACATTTTTGTTGGAATAGTATTGGCCAGCATAATGAATCTGCTCATTGATTATTCTTAATCGTTCTTCTGTGTGTTTAATGGCATTTTCTGTGTGCTTTACTTTTTCCTGAACCCTGTTTCTTTCTTCAAGGAGCTCTTCCCTGGACCCTATACCATGTTCCTGAATATAGCAGACAGTGCGGGCAGCCTTCTGCAGATTGGAAAGATTCACCTTCTCCGCATATGCTTTGTTATACTGAGCCTTGATACAAGTCTGTAAATCTGTCACAAGCTGGAGCTCAGAACGAACGAAAAGTATGGCAATAGGATTTGAATAATAGTTGTAAGAGGGATCATAAGTTGTGCTGTACCTTACACCAAGGAAAAACACCGTATTCTTCTCAGCCTCTGCCCGAGCTTTAGCGGATTTCGCCTCCGCAGCTGCCTGTTCTCTTACCTTTATGCCTTGTCTGATTAATTCCTGGATATGTTCTTTTTCATAATCTGTTCCCAAAGTACGTCCGCGTATGTACTTCGTTCGCTCTGGATGCAGATAGCTGAATACGCCACGTTGTTCTTTTACTTGAATCCCATATTTCTCATTCAGAAAAGCCTTGAATTCCTGCAGAGAGGATGCTTCTGCAGCTGTTTTCAGGATTGCATCTCGCAGAAACTGCTTTTGTGTCTGGAATGTGGTGTGACGTGGAATCATTTTTGCGGCAATGATTTGCGCGTTCAGATCGTCCAACTTCTCCTGTCCGCGTTGCTTAGCCCGATATTCCTTTTCTGTAATCCTGGTTGCCGCCGGAGAGAGCAGATCAACCTGATATAAACCTTCTCTTTGACACATGTCCATGACATCCTGAAGAAGGTAATTGAAGTATCGTCTTGTGACATGATGCTTTCCACCGGCACGGCAGTCACTATCCCGCTCCATAAAAATCTGTCTCTCGACATCCAGTTTTCTCACGCTGTTCAGGATCATATGAACATGAATATTTCCGCTCTGATTATGACCGTCGGTATGTGTGCAGACAAGAACCTGATGGCCAGGAAAATTTCGGGATGCAAACTCCATACCTAGTTGCTGCGCTCTTTCAGGAGTAAGTCCATGATCCGTCTGATCTCTTGGATCAAAGCTGAGAATATAATGATGGGATTTGATTTCCCCTCTCTTTTGGTTTTTGTTAAACTTCTGATTCACATCTCTGCAGGCTCTGTCAAACGCAAAGGCTTCGCAATTGATTCCATCAATGATAAAAGTGTCCCTCATCAGAAGGTCACCTTCCAGATTGCGTACAGGTTTTCCGTCCTCTGTGTGCTGAAACATCAGATATTCCAGGGCTTTTCCATAATTGGCATTTTTATTAGCCAGGTGCTTTAAGACAGCCACGCACCTCACCTCCCAGTTCCATCACTGTAGATCTCATCTCCATAAGCTGATTGATACAGTGCGTCAGCATCGCATACATCTCCATGGTTGCCGGACCTCCCGCGTTAAAATATCTGGTCAGCTGATTCAGGTTGTTCCCGATTCTGGAAAACTCACGACCGATTTCTTCCAGCTTTGCCAGCCCAACTTCGATATGAACATGAACATCTACTTTTCCGAAGACAGTCATGTGACGCAGGTATTCCGATTTAGACATTCCCGCTTCTTTCGCGCCTTCACAAAGGATGTCATACTCTTCAGAAGTCAGACGTACTGTAACGAGACGTGTTTTCTTTTCGTTATCCTCTTTTCTTGCCATATAATCCTTACCTCCTTTCTATGCCAGAGGCTCTCGTGCGAACATCCTGTTGTTAGCCAGAATCTTTTCTTTGCCGTCCTCCGGACGTTCAGGCAGATACACTGCGAGGGTATGGGGGTGCTGCGTGCCCTTTGGCACGCGTTAAGCACGGACCGAGTCGGTAGACGAGAAGCGCAATCCCCATCAAGTTTGACAGGTCGACATTTTACTGGCAGGGAAAATGTATTCGACTGGCGATACTTGCTCTACAGATAGCGCCACTCCCTCACTTCCATAAAACAAGGAATAGTAATCTCCTATGACCTATGAGCATGCGCATTTTTGAAATCAATGGAGAACCCGGGTTGCCGTTCGGACTGTTTCTTTTATGTTTTCTTCCCGAAACCCATATGCATTTACCTTTACCGGGACACAGTGCTCACGGATGCGTTCATAATATCTTTTGTGCTCAAGATCCGGAGGATTCTTCAATTCCTCCAACTCCAGATTGGTGCAGACAACCATAGGCTTCTTGCACTGGATCCTGCTATCGATCACATTGAAAATCTGTTCCATAGCAAATTCTGTGTTTCTTTCAATCCCAAGATCATCAAGAACCAACAAACTGTAGCGGTTCAAGCTGTTGATGAATTGATTTCTCTCCTCGCTGAACATTCCTGTAAGGTAATTCAGGATTCTGGCAAAGTTGGTCATCAGTACTGGAATCCTTTTTTCCAACAGCGCATTAGCAATGCATCCTGCCATAAAGGTCTTTCCGGATCCAACAGGTCCCCAAAGCAATAAGCCGATGCCCTTTTCCTTCATTTCATGCCAGTGTTCAACGTACTTATGGGCGTACTGCATCTGCGGATTCTTGTGATTGTCATTGGAGAAGCAACAGTCATATAAAGACTCATACCGCAGGCCATCCGCTTTCATGCGTGAGATGTCCTGCTGGAACTCCCTCCTCAGACGCTCAGCCTCTTTCCTGCTTCGCTCCTCCTCCTCGCACCTACACGGAACAGAAGGGATAATTTCTCTGCCAAGGACAGTCCTGCGGATCTGTCTGGGCTTATGACAGATGGCACAGACTCGCAGCCCATCTGCATCAATATATTCATCGGGTCCGCAGATATCAGTTCCATTGACTGCCTGCTCCTGATATTCCTTTCCTTCAATCAAACTCATAAGCTCTCCTCCTCGCTGCATTCATATGTTCTCTGGTAAAAATGATCCCGCTCACAATACGGGTATTGATATTTTTGTTTCTTTTGTTTATTTATATAGTTTTTATTAGAGGACAGATTTATGTCTGCCTTCGAAGTAATATTCTGTCTCTCAGAGGGTTCATTTTTTGTCTGTCTGTGAGAAAGAATACTGTCTGTCTGTATACAGGTCATTACATAAATCCTTGTAGGATAACCCGGTCTGCCCCTAATCCGGCGGATCAGTTTCTTCTCCTCTAATGCTGCAAGACTGTTCTTGATGGTCATCTCACTCTTGTGCAAGTCCCTTGCCAGATCCGCGACAGGGTAAATGTTGTATACATGGCCCTCCTCATCCATCCACTTCCCGTTTCTCAACGACATCCTGGCCCTGTCCAGGAGCACAACGTACAGAATACGGGTAAACTCTGACAGTTTCTGATCGATCAGGAATCTGGGAAAAGCCATGTACGGAGTAAGCTGAGCTTCAGATGTCAGATATTCTGTCATGTTTTATCTCCTGTAATAATCCAAAAAATGACCGGATACCATCGTACGGGTATCCGGTCTGAGTCTATACCTTCTATTGTTTCGTTTATCGAGGGGGATAAGTTATCTTTTACAGTTCTCTTAGATTATCTTCTCCAATCATCCTCTATTTTCATACCATCCATTATTGCTGTCATCATGTCGACCCGGAAAAGCAAATCCTGATTGATTTCCTCCCCGCTTGCAATTCTCTTCAACTCAGAGCAGATTTTCATCATCTCCTCTCGAAGAGCCCTGTATACCTTTGGATTCCCCTGAACAACGACTTCTCTGTGGGTCAGCCGCCGTGTAATATAATCCTGCTTAGTAAGACCGGTCATCCGGACAGCTGATTCAATCAGAGCATCCTCTTCCGGGGAGACCCGGAACGCAACCATCTTATTTCTCCATCTTCCTTGTTGGTCCAGATTCTTAACCGACATGTGCATTTCCTCCATCATTTTCCTTATTCATGCTTAATATAGATTCCACCCGACTGTTTTCCATACATAAACCGGAACCATCTTTCTGAGAATCAGCCTGCCACTCGCGCTCGAGGAAATCTGCCATATCCAACTGTTTGTTTGGAAATAGATGTGCGTAATGATAAGTAATTTTCTCTCCACTGTGTCCGACACGTTTGCCGATCTCAAATGCACTGAATCCCTGATTGATCAAAAGTGAAACATGGGAATGTCTGAGATCATGGACGCGGATTCGAGGCACACCTGCCTTATTGCTCCCTCTTTCCATAGCTGAACAGAGTTTGCTTTTTGACAGATGAAAGATCCTGTCTGTCGGCTGAATATGATAAAACATCTTCAGACAATCCTTGATTTCCTCACAAAGAAACGCGGGGATTGCAATAACACGGTTTCCCGCTTCTGTCTTAGGAGATGTAATAACATCCTGCCCCTTTATGCGCTGGAAGGATTTATTGATTCTCAGCATTTTTCCCTCGAAATCGAAATCCTCAGGCGTCAGTGCCAGAAGTTCCCCTTCACGTACACCAGTCCAGTAGAGCACTTCAAAAGCATAGTAGTATATCGGTCTCTCCATCATTGCTTCCGCAAACTTCAAGTATTGCTCTTTGGTCCAGAACTTCATTTCCCTGCTCTCGGCTTTTCCCATACTTCCAGCCCTCTGCGCCGGGTTGATCTGAAGGCTGTAATAGCGAATCGCATGGTTAAACATTGCAGAAAGCTGATTATGAATCGTCCGCATGTAGGATTCTGAAACAGTATTTCCATTCGTTCCCGGAAGCTTTCTCACCGTATTCTGCCAGTCAACAATATCTTTAGCAGAAATATCTGAGAGTTTCCTCTTGCCCAGATAAGGAAGGATCTTACTCTCAATGATGCTTTGTTTTGTCAGCCATGTATTTTCCTTAAGTTTCGGTTTTACATCCTGTTCATACAGTTCGTAAAAACTCTCCAGGGTCATATCAACATTGGCCCTCTTCTGAAGTTTAAATTCTTTCTCCCATTCCGCAGCCTCAGACTTTTTGGAGAATCCACGCTGACATTTCTGTTTCTTTTTACCGGTCCAGTCTGTATATCTGAGCATCACATACCATTTTCCGTTTTTGTCTTTATATACCGGCATCTGTAACCTCCTCACTGACTTTTATACCAGTTCCGTAAAAATGATCGAAGAAATATGTTCTGTCTACCCTTCCAGGAATCACTACACACCCTCTTTTCTTCAAGTCCTGATTCATTTTCCGAATGAGTTTGTATGCATAAGATTTGGAGACATCCAGAACCTCAGCTACCTCATCGGCTTTCATAAACATTTTTTTCGGCATTTACAGTTCACCCCCTTTCTCTCTTTCCTTTTTGCTCAAATAATATGTCTGCATGTTTAGTTTGTCTTTAACATCAACTAATGAGTTGGGCACCTGATATAACTCCGGCTTAACCCTATTACTGTTATATAGGTTCTTTTTCTAAGTTCCTAATCTGCCGTTCTACCCGGAACCCGTTCCTGCCCCCTTTTGCGGCGGCGTGCCTGCTCCAGTCTGCGCTCGTGCCCGTAGCCGTCGCAGCGTCAGTAAAACCGAAGCATATCTCATCCGGACGATCATGTAGTTGTACCAAACCCCAAAATAAATCGTTTGTTTTTAAATGCTTTGGAATCGCTGTGTATTCTAAGCATATTTATATAGATTAATGTCATTCTACTACACTCATTTTTCCGTTTCAAGCCCCAAAGGACCGTTTCTAAATAATTTTCTGAAGTATTTGTTGAATTTTCTATATATATTTGCTAATATTTATCTGCGATTTCTACACTTTTGTCTCAGGAGGTTCATCATGGCTATTGGAGAAAGAATCAATTATTTTCGCAGACGCTGCAATATGACTATGAATGCTCTTGGACAGCTGCTCGGGTTTGATGCAAAAGGAGCAGATGTCCGCATTGCACAGTATGAAAACAACTCCAGAAAGCCAAAGGCAGATTTAACGAAAGCCATGGCAGATGTATTCGGAGTCGCTCCAGAGGCACTCGCAGTTCCTGACATCGACTCATATAACGGGCTCATGCATACCCTGTTTACGATTGAAGATATGTACGGGATCACCGTTGACCGGATTGATGATGTAGTCTGTCTGCACCTGGATAAGACTGTTTCAAAGCCCGGCAGCAGTCTCTGGACTTATCTTGAAGACTGGTATTCCATGAAGAACAAGCTCGGACACGGCAGAATCACCCGGGAAGAATATGATGAATGGCGTTACAACTTTCCTCACTCCGGGACCTCTGAACAAACTGCGGTGCCGCCTTCCCAGCAACTGTCTGATGCATTAGTTGAAGCAATGGACAAGAGTGATCTGTCATAATAATTCTACAAAAATAAATAAGCAGGGTCTGCCCAATCCGGATGAACTCCGGTTCAGACAAACCCTGCTCTCTTTATGCTCTGATCTCATCACCTGTTAGCCACAGGGGACATCTCAGAATAATTGCAGAATATCAAATGTTATCAATCTGTTATCACATGCTCTCTATCACGTCCGCAAGTCCAGTGTTTATGCGGGTCTCAGCGAAAACTGTTTTATTCCAGCTCGAGTCTCCATAAAGAAATCTGCGTAATTTGTGTAGCGTCTGTGCTACTTTTCTTCGGTTTTATCACTTCTTTGGATCACGCTAATTTATATCGCACTCAAAGTGTACTCAAAATGTACTCACGGCTTCAAACTGCTTCGCAGCTGGTGTCCCCAATTTGTACCCACTGACTTCTTTGCCTGAATCAGTCGCCCTATCGTCACCTTGCTCGAAGTCAATATTGATCATGCCTGATCTCCCAATGTCCGTGATTTCCGCTTCCAACGTAATGTAATTCATCCAATTTGTTAATTATCCTTCGAAGAGAACGGAGACTGATGGATAACTTTTCCGCCATTTCTTTCCGGGTAATTCTGTTATTTGACTTCACCATTGAGAGAATGCCAGATTCATAGGATTCTCTTATTTTTTCTTCATCGTGAGTACCATCGTAAGTGCCACCGTGAATGACATTGGCACTCAAGCCTGTCCCCCAGCCTTCTCCGCAGCGACGGTGGAATCTTACCGTAAATCCATCATCGTCCCCACGATATTCCACTTTGCAGCCGGCTTTATTCCTTTCAATATGATCTTCTTCCACAGCTCATCCGCGGAACGAACTGTACCGGAATTTTGTCCGTTACAGAATAGCTTCTGTCTGTTTTCATCCGATCCAGATACTCCA
>Ga0256405_10009970_pt1 | contig 12754 bp, 21 predicted proteins | sample RumenRJG_02DNA_FD_189096 | JGI IMG/M metagenome (GOLD analysis project Ga0256405, IMG submission 189096) | Bovine rumen microbial communities from Lethbridge, Alberta, Canada - RJG_02 | ecosystem: Host-associated > Mammals > Digestive system > Stomach > Rumen | place: Canada: Alberta...
AACTGGTCGATGAACATGCCACCGGCATGTTCGGACATGATTCGAATCTCTCCATGCTTTATGAAAAACACATCCCCCACCTTACGGCAGGGGATGTGTTTTCATGGCGGAGATGGAGAGATTCGAATTATTATTGACGTGTAAAATGCGGTAAAACGTATTTCTTCAAATGACTGCACGGCAATATTTTACGGCTTTTCTGTAAAATGCCTATCATACCAAGAAAAGCGATAAGCGGGAAAATAAGCGGGAAAAATAGCAGAAAAAACCGCCCTGTTCGGGGCGGTTTTCCTTATGCCAGGGCGTCAATATATGCCTGCATGCGCGCCGCGCTGTCCGCTTTCATCTTTTCGGAAACATGGCCGTAAACGTCAAGCGTAAAGGCCGCTGTGGCGTGTCCGAGATTGCCTTGAACAGTTTTCACGTTGTCGCCGTTTTGGAGGGACAACACAGCGTAAGTGTGCCGAAGATCATGCACACGGCTTTCCGGCGCGCCGATCTTCTCCGCAAGGTGCTTGTATCTTTGATAGAGAGCGGCGGCGGTAATACTGCTGCCGTCATCTTTGACGAATACAAGCGCCTTTTTCATTTCTTCCTGGCTTTCCCAGCCTTGCCAGACTTCACCGGCGGCAAGGCGCTGTTCAAGCTGGTGCACCCGCTCATCCTTAAGCAGCTGCATGACAGAGGCCGGGACGGTCAAATACCGGGGCTTGCTGTTCTTGAGCGGTACAAGTAAGTCTTTCCCGTTTTGCCGTTGAAGCTGTTTGCTTATTTTAAGCTCATTTCGGGCAAAGTCCACGCAATCCCATGTAAGGCCGAGCGCTTCACCTTCCCGCAAGCCGGTAAACAGGATCAGCTTATAGATTCTGCCGTATTCTTCTTCCGCGCACAGAAGAGCAAAATCTTTTATCTGTGCGTCCGTGAGGGGGCATATTTCTTTCTTTTCCACTTTGGGCGTTGTGCATAGCTCGGCGGGATTGCTCTTGATATAACCGATTCTGACGGCTGTATTGAGCGCTTTGGAAAGGACGCCGTGCACGAGGCGGATGCTCTTTGAAGTTAGAGGCTCGCGGCGCTCCAGGATCTTCCCGCTCTCCTTGTCCTTCTTCCTGGTGACTTTGCCCGTCCGCCCCAACTCATTATAGAAGCTCTGAATCTGCGGTGTTGTCAGCTTGGAAAGTTTCGTTGCACCGAGAGCGGGCTTGAGATGCACCCGGCAGACAGTTTCGTACTTTTCTTTCGTCTTAAACTTCCAGTCGGCGGAATACTCTTTCAGCCAAAGATCAAGCCATTGCGCAATAGTCATTTTCGCAGGCTCGAAAAAGTCCCCGTCCTGGACGGCCACGGCTGCGGCCTGCATCTTCTCTTTGACGTCCTTTTGTGTTTTTCCGGTGTAGGTCTTGCGAATCTGCTGGCCGGTGCCGGGATCATAGCCGACAGTCACAGACGCCTCCCAAAAGGTGTACGGCTTTCCGCCCCGCTCCACGGTGCGCTTACGGATCGTGCCGGTTCCCTTTGCCCGGCGCGGCCTGTTCTCATTCGCCATTGTCTACGGCCTCCTGTTCTCTATATTCGTGTACTTTCTCTAAAAGATTACGCAATTCTTTTAACAGTTTACTTGTATCATATAAATTAGTCGGTATTTCACGCGAAATCTCGGAAAAGGAAAACAATGCAAGCTCAATGTCCTGAATCCTTTTTGATATATCGGTTGATAGTTTAAATCTACTACTGCTATCAACACAATTCAGCCTTTCTTTGAAATCGGCTTTCTCAATGGCCGCCCGAGTTCGCCTAAAGCGTATTTCACTCAAATGAAAAGAAAACGCATCACCATAATTTGAGATGAAATAGTCTAAATCGTTATTTGCATCGTTCCCTGATACGTCCCATTGATGGATATTCCGAAGTACTTCAATGCTTTTCGGTGACAGGCCAGTATATTTACAAACAAAATCAAGATCATGTGTTTTTTCATCTATTCGACCTAAAAGGAAATCTGCGTCACACTTAAAAAAAACACATAAGTCTATAAAATCGTCTAATGACGGCTTTGCTCTACCCTGTTCCCATTTTTGCACAGTATTCATACTCTTGCATATTGCATCTGCAAAGTCCTCTTGACGGGCGAATCCGGCTGCTTCTCGGGCTTTCCTCAACGACGACGGAAAGCCAGGAGCGGGCTTTTTCTTACTCATAAAAACAAACCTCACATTTTAAAAGTATTATAATGGGCTTCAAAATGATTATATCACGGTGTATTATATTATACAAGAAAAACATTTATTGAACATTGATAATTGAATGACCGAGAAAGTTTCGACATGCAGTATTGCGGCTCTAACGTTAGGAGGCTCGGCAGATTTTGAAAGTAGGTGAGAATGTGGAAGAAAGTAAAATTGCGCTTTCAGTTACCGAGGCGGCCGAAGCGCTCGGCGTTTCTCGTGTGACAATGTATCAGTATATCAAACGAGCAGATTTCCCCGCGGCTCGAATTGGCGGGAGAGTACTTATACCGCGCGAAAAGCTACGGCTTTGGCTTGAAAACCAAGCGGAGGCAAGAGTATGAGCGGGAAAGAAAAAGCCGCCCAGGTGTTGCAGCACCAGGACGGCGACGGGGATCAAATCATGATGGGCGATTATTTTATCCCCGATAAACAGTATACACCGGATCGGAAGCCGTTTCAAGGTGTTGCGGCTTTTTTGAAGCGAGGCAACGAAAACGCGATCAGCACGGCTCAGCTTGTGCGGCTTGTGGGATGCGGTACGGCTCGACAGCTTCAAAAGCGGATCGAGGTGGAGCGGGCGGCGGGTGCGCTTATTCTCTCCAGCTCTCGCGGCGGCTATTATCTCCCCGCGGATGGCGAGCAGGGGCGCGCGGAAATCCTTGCATACAAAAGGACGCTGCACGCACGTGCGATCAACACGCTACGTGCGGCAAAGGCTGCATGTAGGGCGCTCGCCGTTTTAGAAGGCCAGGAGGTAATTTCATGAGGCTGACTGTTTTTGTCATTGAAGGGGATTTTCGAAGGTTTGAAGACCCGTCAGTTGGATTTATGAAGTTTTGCGGCTTGACCTTCGATGAGGCGGCAACGCTCCTTACTTTTGCTTTCCGGCAAGGCTTTCAAGTTGTCTGTATTCCGGAAAACAGTGGAGAGAAAGGGGCGGATTAATGGCGGATCGTCCGGGTATTATGTTCTACTTTTCTGACTGGATGCCGCTGCTTGCCCTGGATGATGCGACGATTGCGGCTTTGTTTCGTGCGGCTATTCGTTATGGGAAAAGAGGCGAAGAGCCGGAGCTTTCAGACATGGCCGCCATATTATGGGGCCTCCTATCACCGAAGATTGACCGGGACGGGGACAGATATGAGAATGCCTGTTTAAGTGCGAAGTATGCGGTTTTTTGCCGCGAACAGAAAAAAATCGGAGAAATCCCTCTTTCTTTTGAGGAATGGAAAACCGAACGCTATCGGGCGATACCGAGCGACAGCGCCACGCATCGGCCGATATCTGATGATATCCAATTACAACAGCAATATCATTTTCAACCGCATTCACAAAGACAGACGCAAGAGGAAAAGCAAGGGAATCAAAGGGGAAAGGAAAGGGGAGAGAATGCCGCTTTTTCTTTCCCACAAGCGGACAAGTCTATCACGCAACGTGAAGAAGAGGCCAGCTTTGAGAAAAAGCGGGAAGATGCTATTTCCCGTCTCTTGCATCTCGACGAAAGGGGATAAAACCGTGATCGTATCTATCACCTTTAACGGCGGACACAAGATCGAGACGGCGGCGGCGGAGCTGCTTGCCGCCCTGCTGCAAAGAACCACGCTCGAAAAGGCCGTTCGGGAAGAGCGGGAAACCGGCTCGGAGAAATACCGGCAGATCAACTTTTTCCTGTCGTTCACTACGATGGAGGATATTGCAGGAGCGCTGGACGAAAAGTCCGCGGCGAGCCTTCTTGAAGAGCTGAACAGGGCGCTTTATGGCGGCGGGGGTAGCCCGTGAAAGGCGGGCGCGCCCTTGCCTCGCTGCCGTCGCAAAAGGTAACAACGCGGCATTTTCGCCGTGTGAATCAAGAGTTGTTAAATCGTAGGCCGCGCAGGCCAGAAAGGAAAATCAGAAAATGAGCAGACAGCACATTACCAACATGAAAAACGCGGTACAGGGTTATTTTACAAAGGCGGTCCAGGCCGCGGCGCAGGCGCAGAAAAATACCGACATGTACCGGGCTGACGTTGCCGAGGCGGAAAACGCAAAGCTGCGCGACGCGCTCCAGGCGGCGCGCTGGGAGGCGGAAGCCGCGATCCGGGAAGCCCAGGACGCCGGACGCGCCGACGCCGAACGCTGGGGAAAGCTCTCCGGCGCGGAAATGACCGACGACGCGAAACTGCTGCAGATGGATCTTTCCTCTGATCAGTTCGCCGATCTTGTGGCCCGGTATAAGGACAACGGCACCATGACGACCCTGCTCGCACAGTATGCCGAGCGAAAGAACAAGGAGGCTGCGGCGGCTGATCCGATCAGCCTTGGCCGCTATGATATGTCCATTATCCCGACGGCGGACAAGAAAGCGGACGCCTATGATAAGTTCGCCATGGGTGCTCTTGATTTGATTGCCCGCGTAGATCAGAACAACATGTTCGGCGGCGGCGTCAACTCTCCGATGCTCAAAGCATCTATCGAGCAGTTCGGCGAGCCGAATGCCTTTACCGCAGGCCTGTTCGAGTTGATTTGAAGAGAGGCGCGCTATGCAGAAATACGACAAAGAAAAACTGTATGCTGTCAAGGTATGGGGCGATAGCGTCCCGGAAATGACCGGCAAACTGATTCCCGACGAAAAGAAAGAAGCTTTCGGGATTCCCGGCTATTTCTTCCATCCGAGTGAAGACAGCGTATATTTCGGGCGGACGCTTTTCCTTTCCTCGGAGGAGCTGGAAAAGCACCCGCCGCGGGAAATCGGCTGAACAAATGCTGACGGAAAAACAGAGGCGTTTTGCTGATTTCTATATCGAGACCGGCAACGCAACGGAGGCAGCACGCAGGGCGGGGTATAGTAAAAAGAATATCGGCGAAAATGCCGCGAAAACCCTAAAAAACACTAAAGTTTCCGCCTATATTCAGACCAGGCTTGCCGAGATCGACGCCGGGCGGATCGCAACGGCGGACGAAGTAATGAAGGTTTTCTCCAGCATCCTCCGCGGCACAGAGGTAGATCAGGACGGCCTTACCGTGTCTGTACATGACCGCATAGACGCCGGGAAGGCCATTATGCGGCGCATAGAACGCATAGAAAGCCAAGAAACCAGCACAAATATGTTGACCAAGGCAGAAGAACTATTAGGAACAATAGGAAGCGTTATACGCTGAAAGGAATAAAAGGCAATGTCAAACGTAAAAGTACAGCTTGACCGTGCACACCTCGCGGCAAGGATGAAGCGCGGAAAGGAACATTGCGGCCCGATCCTTGCGCAACAAATCCTTGATGACAGCCGACCGTTTACGCCTCACGATCAAGGCGCGCTCGAAGACAGCGGCCGCGTGGAACAGATCGGCGAGGATTACGCGGCGACCTGGAACACGGTTTATGCTGCCTATCAATGGTACGGCTGCTGGCCGGACGGCTCGCATCAAATCAACGAAGCGAATAGGGACAGGGACAAGAACGCCGAAGCTTCCACACAATGGGTAGAAAGAGCAAAGGAACGATACGGAGAAGATTGGGAAAACGTTGCTCAACGTGAATTCGTAAAAGGGGCGGACAACAAATGACGTCTGTGGAGAAATACGACCTTCCGAAGGACGTACAGGCGGAATGCCTGGCAATCGTCCGCGGCTATCGCCGCCGCCTTTGGTCAGATCGGCCGGAGGATCAGCGGCGCGTGGAGGCCGTGAAGAAGGCTCGGGAAAGCATAGGCGCAGACCTTCCCGAAAACATGCGCAAGCAGTTACAGGGCGCTATTATCAAGAATTGCCTTGACGGCCGGAAAGCACAATTTCACCTTCTCGGCATTTCCTTTGTCAGCCGGTCGGAGTTTTACCGCCGTCGGCGGTATTTCCTTCGGGAGGTTGCCGAGCAGCTCGGTATAGCATAAAGGAGGGGATGGCATGACAAACGAAGAGCTTGCCGCCGCAATCCAGGAAGGCCGGGAGGATTTATACCCGGCCTTGTGGGATCAAGTAAAAGCCTTTGTCGCTCAGCAGGCATGGAACCGTTATTGCGCGACGGGCGGCTATGGCGGCGTTGAGGTCGAAGATTTGATACAAAGCGGCTTTCTTGCCCTGGTGGAGTCCGTAGGGTATTATAATCCGGCGACAGAGTGTTCTTTCCTTACCATCCTCGGAAACTGCCTCAAAACGGCTTTTGCGCGGGCTGGCGGCTATCGGACAACTAAGCGCGACCCGCTCAACAATTGCAGATCACTTGACGCGCCGCGCGGCGACGATCCGGAAAGCGACAGCTTGGAAGAGCTGCTTGCAGATGAGCGGGACGATATAGAAGCCGCCGAAAACAAGATATTCCGGGAGCAGTTGCGCCGGACGATGGACGCCGCTGTATCAGACCTTCCCGCTGAGCAGATGGAAACGCTGTACAGAATCTTTGTTCGAGGTCAGACTTTTGAGGAAATCGGATCGGCGGCCGGAGTGAAGCCGCAAGCGGTCAGAGCGTGGGAGTTTAAGGCGCTCTCCCTGCTGCGGACACCCAGGCATGCGAGAGAGCTTGAACAGTTCCTTGATGAACGCACGGACTTCTATATGCACATCAGCGTGCAAGGCTTTCAGCGGACAGGAAAGAGCGCGGTGGAAAGGCTCGCAATAAAGCGGGATGCTTTGACCCGGCGCTTTGCGTAAAAGGTGGCAGCATGGCAAAAGGCAAATACAACGAATGGATCACAGAGAGCGGCTTGCAGATCATTGAACAATGGGCGCGCGACGGCTTGACAGAAGAACAGATTGCCGGAAACATCGGGATCTGCCGGGACACGCTCAACGAATGGAAAAACCGTTTTCCCGCCATTTCCGACGCCTTAAAAAAGGGAAAGGCCCCGGTTGATTTTCAAGTGGAAAACGCGCTCTTAAAGCGCGCTCGCGGCTATGAGTACAACGAAACCAGGACAGATGCGACGGGGAAGGCTATCACGATCACGCGGCACGTCCCGCCCGATGTGGTCGCCTGTATCTTTTGGCTGAAAAACCGCCGCCCGGAAAAGTGGCGCGAAAAGCCGCCCCAGCCGGAAAGCGGAAAGAACGATCTGCTGCAATCGCTTTATGACCTTATGGCAAAAGGCGAGAACAGGGAATAATTAAAGCCCAGGGGGATCAATCCTCCTGGGCTTTTTCCTCTTCCATCTTGTTTAGTCCCATCAAATACCCATAAACAAAAGCCGCGCGCACTCCCCATTTTCCGGGGCTATAGAAACCGGGATAGTCTTTCGGATCGGTACAGTCATAATAGACATTGGAGAATTCAAGGGCTACGGCCTCCGCTTTGTCGCCGCCCGGAATCTTTTCGAGTATGTCGAGCGGATCATTGTCCTGTAACCATTGAAAAGCGGCGCCGTAAGCCTCTGTGTTCTTCGGCTCTTTGCGCCTCGGCTGCGCCATGTTTATTTTTTTCATGATTTAACCCTCCTGTTTTTGTGTGGCTCGGCGTGACCTTTGCCCGCCGGCAAGGATATAATAGCATAGATACATGCATATAGCAATCGGCAAAACAAACAAAGATACATGTATATATTTAGCTATATTTATATACATGTATCTGTTGACAATTCCGCGATGTCCTGTATGATAAATGTGGAGGTGATAATATGGCCGCATATAAAGGCTTTACAGAGGCGCAAGCTAAAGCACACAAGAAATACATGGAGACCGTCGCAACGATCCAGATTAGAACAACGGCAGATCGGAGAGAGCTTATCAAGGCGCACGCCGAGGCCCAGGGCGAGAGCGTCAATGTATTCATTAACCGCGCAATAGCGGAAACTATGGAGAGAGATGATGAGCGAAAATGAAGCAGAGCGGAAATTAGATAAAGCCCTGGCGGAATATGCAGAACACTTTGGAGAGCAATATATCTTTCAGATCGGCTTTGATTGTTTAAGTACCGAAGAAACCACCGAAGAGATACGAAAGCTAATAGCGGAGGGAAAAAAGCAGACAAAGCGCCGATATGAAAAAGGCGTACAATATTGAACGACAAACACAAAAGCCGCTCTTGACCGGGCGGCTTTTGCGTTTATAAATCTATAAGCGGGATAATAAGTGGGAAATGTTAATGAACGCAAACAAGCAATGCACAAAACAAGAAAGAAAAAGCACAGAAAACAAAATAATTCCTTGATTTCATAACGAAATCAAGGAATTAAAGTGGCGGAGATGGAGAGATTCGAACTCTCGAAGAGCTTTTGACCCTTACACGATTTCCAATCGTGCGCGCTCGACCAACTACGCGACATCTCCACGTGTTTGCTCAAGAAGACCGTATCAACTTGTCAGCTTGCCTATTATAATGCACAAGATGGGCAAAGTCAAGCATGACTTTATCCGGTTTCCTCTGCTTCTTGCGGATAGTTTTCGCCCAAGCTGCAAACAATAACCATCGAAACAAAAAGCGCGGGAGGACAAAGCCATGAAGATGACGAACGAGGAATACAGACGCTATGCAGAACGGCGCGCGCCGCGCTCGCAGATGGGCGGAAACATGCTGCGCGCCTTTTTGTACGGCGGGGCGATCTGCTGTATCGGCCAGGCATTTTTGAATCTCTATACCGCGCTGGGGCTCGACGCAGAGACGGCGGGCACGGCATGCTCGATCACGCTCATCTTCCTCGGCGCGGCGCTGACGGCGGCGGGCGTGTACGACGACATCGCCAAGCGCGCAGGAGCTGGCACGCTCGTGCCGATCACGGGCTTTGCCAACTCGGTGGCCGCACCGGCGCTGGAGTTCAAGACCGAGGGCTTCATCACCGGCACGGCGGCCAAGATGTTCGTTATCGCGGGACCGGTCATCGTCTACGGCGCGAGCGCGGGCGTGGTCTACGGGCTGCTGCTGTTGCTGCTGGGCGCGGCGTGAAAGGAGAAAAGTATGGGAAAGAAGAAGGAAAAAGCGGAAAAGAAAAAGAGCGGGCGGAAAGAGGCGCCGGTCGAGACGGCGCTGGACTTTCGCGCGCGGGAGCGGAGCGCCGAAGAGCAGACGCGGGCGGAGGATGCCCACGCGCCCGACGGCGTCAGCGGTATCTGGACGTAGATTTTGGATTTTTGCGCTTGGTTTTCAGAAAACAGAAATACGAAACGCGGGTGGCCGACAGCCGCCCGCGTTTTTCTAAAACGAAACCCCAAAACTATAATCTAAAAAACTAGAAACTAGAAACTACCCCGGTACATGGCGCCGATCGTCGCGCGGGTCGAGCGGACAAAGCTGCGCAGCAGATGCTCGCCCTGCCGCTTCGAGCTGACGATCAGCCCCAGCGAGCGGAAGCCCCGCGGCTGCAGGGGCAGGGCGCGGGTCGTCGTCTGCATGCCCTGGAGGATCAGCCGGGAGAGGATCGTCAGCCCCAGCCCGTGCTCGATCATCGAGATCAGCGCCGCGTCGTCAAGATTGGTGTAACGCGTGCTCGGGATCACGCGGGGCGTGGCGGCGGCGAAGAGCGGCGTGATGTCCATCTCAAAGCCCAGCGACGGCATCAGAAAGTCCGCGCCGGAAAAGCGCTCGATCGGGAAGGCGTCGCCGGAAAAGGGGTGATCCGCCGGCAGCACGGCCATCAGCTCGTCCACATGCAGCGGGAACCAGTTCAGCCCCTTCATCAGTGCCGGCTGATAGCTGACGAAGGCGCAGTCAAGCGTCTCGTCCTTGACGCCGTCGTACATCTGCTCGATGCTGCCGGCGGAGACCTCGGTGTCCGCCTCCGGGAACTCGCGCAGAAAGTCCGAGAGGATCGCGGGCAGCCACTGGCGCGAAATGCTCGAATAAGAGCCGATGCGGATCGCGGCGGTGCTCTCGTCGCGCAGAAGGGCGACGCTGCGCTCCAGCGCGTCGGCGGCGGCGACATAGCTCTGCATCCCGGCAAGCAGGCTCTCGCCCGCGCGGGAGAGCTTCACGCCGCCCTTGCCGCGGATCAGCAGATTGATCCCCAGCTCGCTTTCCAGCGAATTCATCATCTGCGTCAGCCCCGCCTGGGTATAGCCGAGCTCCATCGCCGCGGCTGTCAGACTACCGGATTTTACTGCTGCGAGAAGGGCTTTGACCTTTTTACTTTCCATGTTAATTATTTCACTTTCTTATAATTACATGTATACATAACAATTACTTATATATAGTATAATAATATACAGTTATGAAAAAGGCAAGGGGGATGATATAATTTGTTCATAATCTGGTAACAGATCATCATTTTATGGAAGAGAGGTAGTATTATGGAAAACAATCGCGGATCATGGAACAGCAACATTGGCTTCCTGCTGGCCGCCATCGGTTCTGCGGTCGGTCTCGGAAACATCTGGGGCTTCCCGTACAAGATGGGTAAATCCGGCGGATTTACGTTCCTGCTCGTGTACATCTTCCTGGCGGTTTTCGTCGGCCTGATCATCATGGCGTCCGAGCTTGCCCTCGGCCGTAAGACCAGAAAGGCCCCGATCGCGGCCTACAAGGCCGTGTCGAGCAAGTATTCCTGGCTCGGCTGGTTTGCGGTGCTCTCGCCGTTCCTGATCATGACCTTCTACTCGGTCCTCGGCGGCTACTGCATCTACTACATCATCATCAACCTCATCGGTCTCTTCGGTGGCATGCCGGACGGCTCGTCCTTCGGCGCGATGCTCACCAGCATCCCCGCCTCCCTCGGCGTACTGCTTGGCTTCATGCTGATCTGCTTTATCATCGTCGCGGGCGGCGTATCCGGCGGTATTGAAAAGTTCAACAAGATCGGTATGCCCGCGCTGTTCGTGATGCTGCTCGTCATCATCGTCCGCGCGCTGACGCTTCCCAACGCGGTCGAAGGCCTCAAGTTCATGTTTGTTCCCGGCTACGCGGTCAGAGGCGGCTTCATTGAAGAAGCGCCCAGCCTCATCACCGTTCTCGGCACCGCCGGCGGCCAGATGTTCTTCTCGCTGTCGCTGGCCATGGGCGCCATGATCACCTACGGCTCCTACCTCAGCAAGGAGGAGAACCTTGTCAAGAACTCCGGCATCATCGTCTTTGCCGATACGCTCGTAGCGCTGCTGGCCGGTATCGCGGTCATCCCCGCGGCCGTCGCCAACGGCATCAACAACGGCATCCCTGTGGCCAACATTAAGCTCAACGGCCCCGGCCTGTTGTTCTCCACGCTGCAGGACGTGTTCCACAACATGGGCACCATCGGCGGCATCTTCGGGGTGATCTTCTATCTGCTCGTTCTCATCGCGGCCATCTCCTCCGCCATCTCGCTGATGGAGGTGCTTGCGGCCCACTTCATCGACAAGGCTGCCGAACAGGGCAAGAGCCTTGACCGTAAAAAGGTCGTTCTCATCATCACCGCGGTCATCACGGTCTTCGGTGCGCTCGTCGCGGCCGACGGTCTGGGCTCGAATCACATCACCCCGGCCGAGCTGTTCAAGCTGAAGGTCAACACCTGGAACGACTGTTGGCTCGACTTCTTCGACTGCTGGTCCGAAGGCATCATGATGCCGCTCGGCGCCATGCTGATGGCGCTGATGATCGGCGGCGAGATCGGCCCGAAGGTCATGCTCGACGAGATACACAACGGCGAGCACAGCCCCTTCTTCTCCAAGTTCTATCGCTTCTGCGTGATCTATGTCGTCCCGGCGGTCATGTGCCTGGTCCTTGCCGGCCAGCTGACCGACTTCTTCGGCAACCAGATCGTCAGCTACATCATCTCCGCCGTCTGCTTCATCATCTTCACCTACCACACGCTGATCCCCGACTGGAAGAAGCTTGGCCAGGACGGCAACGAATAAGTAATACTCAACTTTCACTCATCCTCATACACTCGAGCAAGACGGGAGCTTCCGAAAGGAAGCTCCCGTTATTTCGATGCGAAACAGAAAAAGGGCGAAAAAAAGGATTTGTAAAAAATACATATTGCACCTTGTCCATACAGCGATTATAATATTGTCTGAAAAATAACGATTTCTGATTTACGGAGGAAGCGCGGCCTTGGAAAGAGTCCTGATCCATATACACGGCATCGTCCAGGGCGTCGGCTTCCGCCCCTTTATCCACAAGCAGGTGCGCGCCTACCGCCTTGCCGGGACGATCAAAAACACCTCCTCCGGCGTGGAGCTGGAGCTCGAGGGCGAGCGGGCGGAGCTCGAGCGCTTCATCGCCGATCTGCCGCGCAAGGCGCCGAAGCTCGCGGTCATCGAGCGCGTCGAGACGGAATTTTCGGCCGAGCTGAAGCACTTTCGGGATTTTGAGATCCTCCAGAGCAAAACCGAGGCGCAGCGCAACACGCTGATCTCCCCCGATATCGGCATCTGTGACGACTGTCTGCGCGAGCTGCTCGACCCTGCCGATCGGCGTTACCGCTATCCCTTTATCAACTGCACCAACTGCGGCCCGCGCTTTACGATCATCAAGGACGTGCCCTATGACCGGGCCAAGACCTCGATGAGCGCATTTCCGATGTGCCCGGACTGCGACAGGGAATACCACGACATCGAAAACCGCCGCTACCACGCCCAGCCGGACTGCTGCCCGGACTGCGGCCCGCATGTGTTCTATCTCGACGCGGAGGGAAATCCCGTCCCCGGCGACGCCA
>Ga0256405_10009976_pt1 | contig 12738 bp, 10 predicted proteins | sample RumenRJG_02DNA_FD_189096 | JGI IMG/M metagenome (GOLD analysis project Ga0256405, IMG submission 189096) | Bovine rumen microbial communities from Lethbridge, Alberta, Canada - RJG_02 | ecosystem: Host-associated > Mammals > Digestive system > Stomach > Rumen | place: Canada: Alberta...
TTGATGCTTGTGGACTTTCCTGTACCGGCATCGCCATAAAGAAGACAGTTGTTGGCGTGTCTTCCCTCAACAAAAGCTCTGGTGTTTTCTATAAGCTCTTTTTTCTGACTTTCATAACCTATGATATCGTCAAATCTCACATCTGCAATATTGGTTATAGGCCTGATCATGGCACTGCCGTTATTGTCCTTTACTCTGAATGCCTTATTAAGACCGAACTTTCCGACTCCAAAGTCCTTGTAAAAGCAAGTTAAAATGTCATACATCTCATTTTCATCTGCGGCATTTTCAAGTTCCTTTGAGATTCTTCTCACACAGGTTGAAACATTGGCATTATAGGCATTGGAACTTTTCTTTACAGACTGATAATTTTCTATGACTGAAAAGCAGTCTATTCCAAGTTCATTTTCTATCCTTGTAAAATCATAATCAAAAAGCTCCTTCATTATCTTAAGGTCGCTTTTTGCAAATGAGACTACAGAACCGCCCCGATCGCCCGCCTTCTCACAGACTACTGAGAATGGCACCTCGGTAGTTATAAGAAGAAATGTAAGGTAATTATGCCAGAGATTATCGTCAAAACCATATACAGTAGCAAGATCCAAGAGCTTATGTATCTGCTCGTAGATCCTTGACACCATAGCTTCTCTGCCTGGAAATTCATCTGCAAGACCCTTGTCAAAATCCTTTATTATTTCTGACAGGGACTTTAAGATCCCATCATTTCTAATATCTCTGTATACTATAAGGCGGGCTGTCAGGCGATACATATTACATCCTTTCCGGCGCTTCTATACCAAGAAGGTCAAGACATGTTACAAGTACCTTTTCTGTAAGAGCTGAAAGCTTGAGCCAGCTCTTCTTTCTATTTTCATCACTTTCGGTAAGTATATGATTATCATGATAAAATGAGCTAAAGTTATTGGCAAGCTCATAAATATAAGCGCATATCTTATGCGGAGCGTACTCTGCTGCCGCATTGGCAAGCATATCCCCAAAGCGGGCAACAGTAAGAAGAAGTGTTCTCTCACTGTCATTTGCAGGTGCAAGCATTGAAGCACTTTCAAGGTTCTTTACTGCCTCTGCCCTATTTACTCCCAGTTCAGCACTGTATTTATCAAGGATCGATCTTATTCTTACAACAGTATACTGGATATATGGGCCTGTATTTCCTTCAAATGAAGAAAATCTGTCAAGGTCGAAAACATAGTCCTTTGCTGCCTGATTTGAAAGATCACCATATTTAAGTGCAGCAAGACCGACCTGCTTTGCGATCTCCTTCTTCTGCTCTTCCGAAATATCGCGGTCGCTCATCTTCTTTGATACTTCTTCAGTAATGTCTTTTATAAGAGTCTCAAGCCTCATAACTCCGCCTTCACGCGTCTTAAAAGGCTTGCCGTCCTTGCCGTTCATTGTACCAAAGCCTAAGAAAACAAGATTGGTATCTTCATTTACTATTCCGGTCTTTCTTGCAGTTCTGAAAAGCTGGATAAAGTGAAGTTCCTGTCTCTTATCTACTACATAGATTATATCTGTAGGGTTGAAAAGCTTCATTCTTTCAACTATCGTTGCAAGGTCTGTGGTCTCGTAAAGTGAAGAACCATCACTCTTAAGGATGATACAAGGAGGGTATTCCTTCTTATCATTTGGCTCTGCTATATCTACAACAAGAGCGCCTTCTGAAAGATAAGCGTGACCGTCCTTCTTCATTTTCTCAACCATGTCAGGAATATATGACTGGGCATCACTTTCCTTCTTCCAAAGATCAAAGAACACATTGAGGTTGTCATAGTTTCTCTTAAGGTCCGTAACAGAAACATTCATGATATGATTCCAAAGAGCCATATACCCTCTGTTGCCTGCCTGAAGGTCATGGGTAGCCTTGAGTGCTTCTGCCTTGTACTCAGGGTCTTCTTTTGACTTTCCGCTGGCGCAAGGATAGATCTCCTCAAGCTCGCTTATTGTAAACGGAGCCTCCTTAGGAAATTCACCTGTAAAGCTTTCGTCAAAATAAGGGAGCTCCGGATGTCTGTGACGGATCTCTGTAATGATAAGTCCCATCTGCAGACCCCAGTCACCAAGATGAACGTCACCCGTTACCTTGTGACCTGCAAAACGCTCTATCCTCTTTATACTCTCTCCGATTATGGCTGAACGAAGGTGTCCTATATGAAGAGGCTTTGCAACGTTCGGTCCGCCGTAGTCAAGTACGATATTTCTTGGGTTTGTACTCTTTTCAAATCCAAGATCAGGCTTCATGGCCATTTCATCCGCATATTCTGCAAGGTATTCATCCTTAAGTGTAAAATTAAGAAAGCCAGGCTTTACAGCCTCAACCTTACCAAAAATCTTAGTTGATCCAGGATCTTCTGCAATCTTTGCGGCAACTTCCTCTGCGATAACAAGAGGAGCCTTGTGGTATTCCTTCACTGCTGCCATCGCACCGTTTGACTGGTACTGGCAAAGGTCAGGTCTGTTGCTTACCCCCGCCATGGCATATTTTTCATCGTATCCGGCGGCAGTAAAACCACGCTTCACCGCCTCCTTAACTATATCGAGCAATTTCATCATTTAGTTAAATTCTCCATTTCAGCAATAACTTCTTCAAATACCTTAAGAGCACTGTCAACAGGCTCTCTGGTCGTCATATCCACACCTGCGATCTTAAGAAGACTTACAGGGTCCTTTGTGCAGCCGGATGAAAGAAACTGCTTATAAGGCTTTACAACAGCTTCTCCCTCATCAAGTATTCTGTGAGCGATAGCAACTGCAGCAGAGAAGCTTGTAGCATACTGATAAACATAAAAATCATAGTAGAAATGAGGTATTCTCATCCACTCATTTCCGATAAGTTCATCTGAAACCATATCTGGTCCGAAATAAAACTTATTAAGGTCATAATAAGTCTTTGTAAGAACCTCTGCAGTAAGAGGAGTACCAGCTTCCGCAAGCTCGTTGGTCTTCATTTCAAACTCACCGAACATTGTCTGTCTGAAAAGAGTACCCTTGAAGCTTTCAAGGCAGTGATTGAGAAGGAAGAGCTTCTCATTTTCAGACTGTGCCCTCTTAAGCATGTATTCAAGAAGAAGTACTTCGTTGGTAGTACTTGCAACCTCGGCAACAAATATCTTGTAATTTGAATCAAAGAAGCTAAGGTTGTTGTCTGAAAGATATGAGTGCATTGAGTGTCCCATCTCATGAGCAAGAGTAAATACATCATCAAGCGTTCCGTTGAAATTAAGGAGCACATAAGGATGAACCCCGTAAACTCCTTCTGAATAAGCACCGCCGCGCTTACCTTCATTTTCAACTACATCGACCCATCTCTCTACGAAAGCCTTCTTCAATACATCAGTGTAGTCGCTTCCAAGAGGAGCAAGAGCCTTAAGTACAAGTTCCTTTGCCTCTTCTATTGTATAATGAGGTGTATAATCACTTATCATAGGAGTGTAGACATCATACATGTGAAGCTCATCTACTTTAAGAAGCTTCTTTCTGAGTCTTACATAACGGTACATCTTTTCGATATTGTCATGAACAGATGCGATAAGATTTCTGCATACGTCAGGCGATACATTAACGCGATTTACAGCAGCTTCAAAATCTGACGGATATTTTCTCATCTTTGTATAGAACATCTGCTGTTTTACCTGACCATAGTACAGCGAAGCCCATGTATTGCGGAAGGAACCATAGGTATTATAATATTTTTCAAAAGCTTCCTTGCGGACTCTTCTGTCATGGCTCATTTCAAGAGGAACAAAACGACCGTTTGTTATAGTAACCTCGTTGCCCTCTTCATCCTTTATTGAAGGGAATTTGAGGTCTGCATCGGCAAGCATGTTAAATGCATTGTATGGTGTACCTGCCATATCATCGGCCAAAGCAAGCACTTCTTCCATCTCGCGGCTTAATGTATGTGGAGCGAGCCTTAAGATCTCATCAAGTGTAACCTTGAAATATTTAAGATCCGGAAGTTCATTGTAAAATGCATCTATCTTTCCCTCTCCTGCTGCAAGTATCTCAGGTTCAAGGAAAGCTGACTTTTCATTTACAGCTACTGAGGTAGTCTCGATCTTTCCGCGAAGAGACTGGTGTGCCTGATCGGCAGTATCGACATCTGAAGACATGCTTGCATAATTATACGCTCTCATGATCTTTCTTGATATCTCTTCGTAAAGCTTCATTGTCTTATAAAGAGATTCTGCATTTTCACAAACATGACCTGCCTTTGCGGCAAGTTCATCTGCAAGGCTTAAAGCCTCGTTTGCTTCTTTTTCACATTCAGCATCACTTTTATAGATATCTGAAAGATTCCATGTAAGTTCAACTGGTACTTCATTTCTTTTTGGAAGTGCGTTTTCCATCTTTATCCTCCGCTCATCATGCCCTGCACGACGATATTAAAAATTACCTGACTATTGACATTCCTTTTTATTTTACAGATATATCTTAAGAAAATCAACCCCGTAAAACTTGTATTGAAGAGTTTAATCAGCTATACTTTTATTATCGTGTTCCAAACGATACGGCACAGAAGTCGCCAGAAAAGGAATTATAAATATATGAAGAAATTTCGTCGTATAAAAGAACTGAAACTCGTTAAAGACAGCAAAAAAGGTCTGCTTCGCATTATATTCGGAAGAACCGGTATAAATGTTATATTGATCCTCCTGCAGACAAGTATCCTTCTTTCAATGTTCGTCTTCTTTTATGATGCCATGCCTGAATATCTCGGTGTCAACCTTGCCCTTCGTGCAATCTTCATATTTGTTGTCCTTGGAAGCAGCGACAGCACAAGCGTTAAAATGACCTGGGTAGCAATGTTTGCCATTCTCCCTATATATTCCGCGGGAATGTATCTTTTAGTTAAAAATGATGTAGGTCACAGGATGTTAAAAAAAGCCTCTATCACTGTAACAGAAGCCACAAAAGGCGTGCTCGTAAAGGACAGCGATGCACTCAAAAGGCTAAAACATAATTCAACACACACCTGCAACCTTCTAAAATACATCGAAAGAACCGGCACATTTCCTGTATACAGGCATACGGCAGTTAAATATTATAAGCTCGGCGATGATATGCTGCCTGACATTCTTACCGCAGTTGAACATGCAAAACATTTCATTTTCATTGAATATTTTATTATCGAAGAAGGCCACATGTGGGGGCAGATTCTTAATCTCCTTGCAAAAAAGGCAAAGAAGGGCGTTGAAGTCAGAGTCCTTTACGATGGTATGTGTGAATTTGCAAAGCTCCCTCACAATTACCCTAATCTCCTTGCCAAAATAGGGATAGACTGTCGTATCTTTGATAAAATAATGCCATTTATTTCAACCACCTACAACTACAGAGATCACAGAAAATTATTTATCGTGGATGGGACAATCGGCTTTACTGGCGGGGTTAATCTTGCCGATGAATACATAAACAATGGGAGTAAATTCGGGCACTGGAAGGACACAGGCGTAAGACTCTACGGTGATGCGGTAAAGACAATGACCCTTATGATGCTGCAGGACTGGGCACTGGCAGACCCCATCACCAGACACCGCGGCAAAAGACTTTCAGCCTTGGAAATGGATAAAAGTGACATACTTAACCTTAAGAACGAATGTAAAAAATATACAGAAAGGATCGTGTTCGAAAAGCAGATTTCTGACGGCTATATCATTCCATTCGGAGACAACCCTCTTGACGATGAAAGAGTTGGAGAGGCTGTCTATATGGACATAATAAACCGCGCAGAAAGTTATGTGTACATAATGACTCCTTATCTGATTCTTGATGAAGAGATGCAGAACACTCTTAAAAGTGCCGCCAAGAAGGGAATTTCTGTTAAAATAATCATTCCGCATATACCTGACAAGAAGATTGTTTTTGCTCTGACCCGCAGTTATTGCAAACCTCTTATTGAAGCCGGGGTTGAAATATACGAATACACACCGGGCTTTGTTCATGCAAAGGTTTTCTTAAGTGACAATAAGAGAGCTGTAGTAGGCTCTATTAACCTTGACTACAGAAGCCTGTATCACAATTTTGAAGATGCTGTATATATGGAAGATTCACAGGTGCTCTCCGATATTAAAGAGGACTTTATAGATACCTTTAAAAGGTGCCATAGGGTCACCAAAAAAGATCTGAAAAATCAACGTTTGAGTCAGAGATTTGTAGGTACTGTATTTAAGATATTTGACTACCTTGTATGAAAATCACTGACGGCTTAATGATAAGAAATGTACAGATTTTATACGATAAAGAGCTCAGATTGCCAAACAAATGCATGATCTGAGCTCTTTTATTTTGTTCTCATTCATTTCAAAGAATACTTTATTATAAGTTCTTCCACTGCTATCTGGTCTATCGCCTGACCGGTCTTTATAGCTTCATCCGTCGCAACGCCCTCATTGAAGGCTTCGTAAAGTACCTTTTCGTTGAAATGTCCTGCCTGAGCGGCATAATTTTTCACTGTAAAAGGTGGAATCTTAAGCAGCGATGCTGCCTCCGACTGTCTCCCCCTTTTCATAAGGTCTTTTATCTGCAAAAGGATATGGAAGTGCCTGTTAAGCATATACAAGATTCTTAAAGGCGTTTCTCCCATTTTAAGGAGGTCAAAATAAAATTCAAGTGCCGCCTTCTCATCTTTTCTTCCTATGGCATCCATCATCTTAAATATCTGATCCTGTGGTCTTTTGGCACAAACTGCATTTATATCAGCTTCCTCGACAATATCCCTTCCCTCTGTAAAAGCTATAAGCTTTGCTATCTCATTTGAAAGAGTGAACATATCTTGTCCTACACGCTCTACCAGATATGAAGCAGTGCTCTTTGTGATCCTTCTCTCTCCTCTCTTAAACAAGGCACCGACCCAGCTAAGCAAGGTCTCCGGCGCCATAGGAGCGCAATCAACAACAAGACCGTATTTTCCTACTGCCTTATAGAGTCTGTTTCTTTTATCGATTTCTTTTTCTGCAAAAATAATAACCGTTGTTTTAGGGATATCAGCGATATAGTCCGCCATATCATTCTGATTTTTAAAGAGTCCTGAATTTTCAAGAACCACTACTCTCTTTTCAGCAAAAAAAGGCATAGTCTCCGCAATATCTTTTACCTTTGAAATATTGCTTGCATCTATGTCCTTTTCATCAAATACAGTAAGGTTCATCTCGTCACCCTCTTTTACAAGAGCCTTGATAAGAGAGTTTTTTCTGTATTTTACAAGGTAAGGTTCATCGCCTGCAAGAAGATAACACCTGTGAAAATCACCACTCTTAATATCATCCTCAAATGCATTTGCCATATTATTCTCCTTAAAAGTAGAAAAGCCCTCACCTGCTTGCACAGGAGAAGGCATATATTCAAAAAATAAAGCGGAGCGGGTGGGATTCGAACCCACGAACCAGTTTCCTGATTACTCGATTTCGAGTCGAGGCCGTTATAACCACTTCGATACCGCTCCACACGAAATATGATTATATCACAAGGCGCATTTCATTTCAACTATAATTTTTCAGACAATAAAAGCTATGCTCTAAAGATCGATCTTACTGCGTCAAAAAAACAGGACAGGTTAAAAACCTGCCCTGCAGAAAATCTTAAATATTACCAGGTACCAAATCAAAAATCATTCGGCTTTTTCAGTCTTTTCAGCTTTAACAACTGTAACAAGGCACATATCATACTTTCCATTTGCTATTTCGGAAATGATGTAAGCCTTGCCGGTAGATTTGGCAACTACCTTACCTGAAGAAGTAACGGCGACAACATCCGGATCCGTACTTGAAAATACAGGTACTTCTGTAGATGTGTTCGGCTTGATGATGGTCTGAAGAGTCTTGCGACTGCCAACCTCAAGAGTTAAGTTGCTTAAAGTAAGCTTAACACTTATGGCTGGAGGACCAACGGTGACCTTGCACTTAAAAGTCTTGTCGCCGTCAAGTGAAACGGTAATGATAGCTTCACCGACCTTTTTGGCAGTGACCCTGCCAGTTTTGTTGACTTCTGCGATGTCTTCGTCACTGGACTTGAAGGAAATTTTTTGTCCCTCTGTCACGTTAAACACTTTGATAGTGAAGTTGTCATCTGTTACCATAGAAAAATCGGTAACATTTAACTTCGGCTTGCTGGATTCTGATTCAGTCGATACCTCTCCGGCATAAGCCACAACCGGGCTTATAATAACCGGCGACAGAAGCATAAGCAGCATAACCATGCATGACAGAGCGGTCTTCTTGATCTTATTCATAATATCAACCTCCGTCTGTCTTTGAACAATTTCATGATATACTAAATTTATGTCATAATTGTGACAATTAAGCAGTTTATTGTAGACTTTTTTTGTGGTAATTTGTGAAAAAAAAGCCCATACCCTTGAAAATGTAAATTTCTTAGGGTATGATGATACAAGGGGCTAGATTCCAGATTATACGTAATTCTAAGACTTGAAGATCGGAGGTATTATGTCAAAGATTTTAATTGCTGATGATAACGAAGATATAACAAGAGTCCTTGCGGCTTATTGTAAAAAAGAAGGCTATGTTCCGGTAGTTGCCGCTGACGGTCAGGAAGCTGTCGAACTGTTTGAAAAAGAACAGCCGATATGTGTTCTTCTTGATGTAATGATGCCTAAAATAGATGGTTATGAAGTCTGCAGAAAGATAAGGGCTGTGTCAAATGTTCCTGTTATCCTTGTAACTGCCCGCGGTGAAGATTTTGAGCGTATCATGGGACTCGATATAGGTGCCGACGATTATATAGTAAAGCCGTTTTCACCAAGCGAAGTCATGGCAAGAGTCCGCGCTGTGTTGAGACGTTTTGAAAACAACTCCTCTTCCGAAAACGATAATGCAGGAAATGAGAAAATAATAAAGATCGATAATCTTGAAGTTAATCTCGATGAATACTCTCTTTCCATAGGCGGCGAAAGCATTAGGCTTACCAAAAAGGAAATAGAGACCATGTGGACCCTGGCTGGCAGTCCAAACCGCGTATTTACAAGAGATGTCCTGCTTGATACTTTGTGGGGATATGACTATTACGGTGACGGAAGAACTGTCGATTCTCATATAAAAAGACTCAGAGCAAAAATTGACAAGGTCGATCATCCTAACTGGTGCATAAAAACTATCTGGGGTGTCGGTTACAAATTTGAATATAACGAAAAGAAAGATAGCTGATGATTTCGGTTGATTACAAAGCAGAAGAAAAAGAAAAAACATCCAAATTTGCCACGCACAGTCTGTTCTTTCTTATGTTCAGATATTATGCTGTAGTCATGGCAATATTTGCAATACTGACAGGTATTATATTTATACAGCTTTTTTCAAGGACTACAGTAGAAAGTACCGGCCATGGACTTTTGAAGCAGGCAAAGCAGGTCGCGGCAAGAGTATCGCAATATGTTCAGGACAGAGATACCATAGGATACCCTGCATTTATAGAAGTTCTTGATGAAACAGAGACCGCGGATGTCTGGATCGTTTCAAATCCGGACCACCCTCTTGCAAACGAATATGTAAACATCGACCTCGACGATGAACAGCTTGCAGAGATAAAGCCAATTTTAAACGAGGTGTTCAGAGGACATGTTTATTCTATGGATAAATACTCAGACACCTACCAGAGCACTTATATTTTTGCAGGAGCGCCTGTTATCGATGCTCATAGAAACGTTGTGGGTGCAGTTCTCTTTAATCAGCGGGCTGAAAGTCAGCAGCATGTTATAGAGTCCGGCACAAGAATTGTTATCTTTTCAACGATCATTGCTCTTTTAGTGGCAGTATTTGTAGCAATTTTCTTTGCCGGGTCTATCACAAGGCCTATTTCAAAAATGAGAAAAACAGCCTTAAGGCTTGCAGAAGGAGACTATACTGCTCATACTGGCATAGAGAAAAAAGGCGAGCTTGGAGATCTTGCAAGGACTGTGGATATTCTTTCAGATAAGCTTCATGAAGCAGAGGATGAAAGAAAAAAGCTCGACCAGATGAGAATAGATTTCTTTGCAAATGTTTCTCATGAATTAAGAACACCTATAACCGTTGTAAGAGCTTATACCGAGACTCTTGCGGATGGTATTGTTACAGATGAGCCTACAAGAATGGACTACTATTCAAAGATGCTTTCCGAAATGGAAAGCATGCAAAGACTTGTAGGTGATCTACTTGCTCTCAGCAAGATGCAGAATCCTGATTTTGAAATTGAAAAAGAGCCTATAAATCTGGTTCAGGTATTTGACGATATCGACAGGTCTGCAGGAGCCCTTGCTGCCAAGAAAAACATGACTGTAAACCACACCTGCGATTCGGAAGTATATCTTATGTATGGCGATTACGACCGTATCAGACAGATGTTTATGGTCATAGTAGATAATGCTGTTAAATTTTCAAATGAGGGAAGCACTATAGATATTTCAATAGAGGAAAAAGAGGGACTTCCTGTGATAAGGAACCGTGACAGCCTTATCGATAAGACTTGGAATATCGATGGTGATATTTACAGTGTATGCGGAAAAAAGCTCGTTGTAAAAATAAGAGATCATGGTGTAGGAATTTCCAAGCAGGAGCTTCCTTATATATTTGATAAATTTTACAGGAGCAAACTTCGTCAGAACGCCAAAGGCTCAGGTCTTGGGCTTGCAATAGCAAGGCAGATAGCCCTAAAGCATGACGGAACAATTTCTGTAGCAAGTGAAGTGGGTGAAGGCACAGAATTTACTTTCGAATTTCCTGAGATAGTCGGAACATAAAAGTACATAAAAGTAATGCCAGACTGACAACAATGCAGTCTGGCATTTTCTCATTTATCTTGAAAATTTCTTATCTCTGTCGGTATACATAGTATCGTAATACTTTTCATAATCGCCGCTCATAATGTGCGCCATCCACTCTGTATGAGCAAGATACCAGTCTATAGTATAAACGATACCTTCTGCAAAAGGTGTCTCCGGCTGCCAGCCAAGGTCCCTATGAATCTTAGCAGGGTCTATGGCATATCTCCTGTCATGTCCAGGTCTGTCTGTAACATGCTTGATAAGGCTCTCTGACTTGCCTGTCTTTTCAAGAATTATCTTTACCACATCCATATTGGTCTTTTCATTGTGTCCACCGATATTATAAACCTCACCTATTGTTCCTTTTTCAAGGATAAGGTCTATTGCCTTGCAGTGATCCATGACGTAAAGCCAATCCCTTACATTCTTGCCTTCGCCGTACACAGGAAGTTCCTTATCATGAGTAGCATTCCATATCATAAGAGGTATGAGCTTCTCAGGGAATTGATAAGCACCATAGTTGTTTGAGCATCTTGAAATAGTCACAGGAAGACCAAAAGTCCTGTGATAAGCCTGTGCTATAAGATCTGCTGATGCTTTGGATGCAGAATAAGGGCTTGATGCATGTAACGGAGTCGTTTCTGTAAAGAAGAGATCTGGTCTGTCAAGAGGGAGATCTCCATATACTTCATCTGTAGATACCTGATGGAATCTTATATTGCCGTACTTTCTGCAGGCATCAAGAAGAACACCTGTTCCCATAACATTGCTGTTAAGAAACTCATCCGGATAAAGAACTGATCTGTCTACATGAGATTCAGCAGCAAAATTGACTACCTGATCCGGTTTTTCCGTTTCAAAAAGGTCGTATACAAACTTTCTGTTTGAAATATCTCCCTTCACAAATTTAAGATGCGGATTCTTAAGCGCCTCTGTAAGGTTCTCAAGATTGCCTGCATAAGTAAGCTTATCAAGACAGATAAGTTCATCCTCCGGATGAGCCTCAAGCATGTGATAAATAAAATTACTTCCAATAAATCCGGCTCCGCCGGTTATAATCCTTTTCAAAACATTTTCCCCTTCTCTGATTTTTTTAAACCCTTGCAAAGTACTCTTCTACTCTCGGCATCCTCTTCATGAAAACTGTTTCCATTATTGCACAGTACTTATCGGCAACCGTAATGATGAAGCCCTCAAGACTCCTTGGCATGCCGGACTTTGCAGGCCACATGTGGTGTGCGATTATATCATCTGTGAGTTCGTTGGCATCATTTCCAAGAAGTTCTCTTGACACTTCTACAGAATCAATCGGATGTTCGTTAAGAGTTTGCATAGGACTTGAATATTTTTCATATCTTCCGATTATGCCAAGGTCATGACACAACGCTGCCAGAACCATCTCCTTCTTATGTGTATATATACCGAATTTATCAAGTATATTGCACATGGCAAGACTAGCACACGCAACATAAAAGCTGTGATCACCAACAGTAGATACCTTGTGGTGGATCTGGTTGTAAGCTGCCTTATATTCCTTTGAATAAAGGACAGCAGCCCCGGTTACAATAACAAAACCTATTACAGAACGATTCAAGAGATCACTCCTTATCTATGGTGCATGAAACATGCGATTGTTAATGTACATTGCGTCTGGTGGGACTCGAACCCGCGACACCTGGCTTCGGAAGCCAGTGCTCTATCCAACTGAGCTACAAACGCTTATGCCGTACACCCGAAAGGTGACAGCAATTAAACATTTTCCCTTAGCCTTGCTTCATTATGACATGGATTCAGGATTTGTCAAGCACTGTACTGATTCCTGTAAGATTCTTAATGAAATTTACATCATTTTTAGTTACAGGTCCGACAACTGAAACACTGAGGTTTTCTGTATCAAGATATTTGCCGGCAACATTCATACAGGCTTCTATATCCACTGAATTTATCATATCTATAACCTCGCCGGCAGA
>Ga0256405_10009977_pt1 | contig 12737 bp, 10 predicted proteins | sample RumenRJG_02DNA_FD_189096 | JGI IMG/M metagenome (GOLD analysis project Ga0256405, IMG submission 189096) | Bovine rumen microbial communities from Lethbridge, Alberta, Canada - RJG_02 | ecosystem: Host-associated > Mammals > Digestive system > Stomach > Rumen | place: Canada: Alberta...
TATTGAATTTTCATAACTGTCTTCAGTAAAGGTGATCGTAGACATGACCTTTTCTCCTTACTACGTTGTGTTATGGACTGGTTTGATAAACGAGAATTTAGCGGCTTAGATGTCCAACTCGGAGACATCCAACTCACCAGACATTAATCGTGGTAAAAGGGCGTCTCTAAGAGACGATAAACTCTGGATTTCATCAATATTTGCCTTAGTTTGCATTCTTATGGCATGAAGAACAGAACCAATCTTTGACTGTTCTGACATTGGTGGAAGCAAAAAGGTGTATTTCTTGAAATCCTTTAGGACAATTCTCGGCAATGCAGAGCCAGATACATAGTTATCCCCGACGTCCTTCCTAACTGAAGGCTGCTTAAGGAGATACAGAAGGATTTCAGGCATGATGATTTTTGTGTTTGGTCTGAAGATGGCAATAGAAGATAGGATAGCTTCATCTTTTTCTTCTGAGCATATAAAAATCTCTTTCAGATAGCTGCCATCTTTAGCGACCAGAATGTCATTAAGTCTTGGAACACAATCGTTTTTCTGCATTTTATGGAACTCTTCTTCTGTAATATGCTTGCAGGAAGAAGAATTGAAACCGTAGGTTTCCATATCCTTTACTGAATACATGGGGTATGGAGCATCCGGAGCATCAGCCGGACTGTAATGAGATCCATCCGTTATTCGGGTGCATACATCATCTAAGGAAACTTGTGACCAATCGGAAGGCGCGGACCCGCCGTAAGGTTGATAATCCATAAAATAATGACGGAATAGCGCAAGCGCTTGCTGCTCTAAATTCTCGTTTATATTATTGTTTGTCTTGATTTTCCTGTCTATTGCATTGAGAACTCCAACTATCTTATTCTGTGTCGATTTATCAGGCAAAGAGATTGGAATATTTTCAATAACTTCTCTTCGAGCGATGTTCACCTGTACGGAACCACTTGATCGGGACACGATAGCATTATAGCCATCTTGAGATGAAAAGAAGTATTTCAAGTAATCTGGAACAACAATGTCTGTATTCGCTCTCAAAAGAAGAAGAGCTTGACTTATTATTCCTTTTGGATCCTGATCGGTAATGATAGAGACCTTTCCAACGGTTCCAGAACAACTAATTATGAGATCATTTGTTTGCACTTGAAATCTTCTCATTGACTCAAACTTAGTTTCGTCAATATAAAACCTAAAGTCTCTAACATTATAAATTGCATGCTGTTGCTCATAGACTGGGATGCCTTCTGAAAGCAACTCGCCTCTCTTTAATGCTGATCCAAAAGGGCCTCTAATATATCCTTTTTCTACAAGTACATCTGAGAGAACTACTTTTTGCCAGGTACTCATTGTTTTCACCGCCTATCCGATATATTTCCTATGAGCCGTTTTCACGTTACTCTGCTTTACCATTGCGTACTGCAAGGTCGTATCTATTCTTTGGTGCCCAAGGAGCCTTTGTAGCTGCTCAATTGGCATCCCTTTATCAATGGCCATTGTCGCAAGGGTCCGCCGGAACTTATGCGGATGCACTTTTGGAATGTTCAGCCGCTTGCCCATTTCACGGAGCCGATGCTCGATACCGCCAATCCGTATCCGTTCATGCGGCGCTCGTAATGTAACGAAGAGCGCAGGATTGTCATCCGTCCGACTGTTGAGATACTCTTGCAGATGCAGTTTTGCCCTGGCATCGAAGTACACGATCCGCTCCTTGTCACCTTTACCGAACACTATGCACTCCCGCTCTGCAAAGTTGATATCGGCTCGGTTCAGAAGTACCATTTCGCCCACACGCATTCCGGTCGATGCCAGCATATCGATCATTGCCAAATCCCGCAGTTCTTGGCAGTTATCTCTCATCCTCTCCAACTCCTCATCGGAGTAGGTTTCCTTGATGCTGCTTGCCGTCTTCACCTTGTGGATGCGACGTACCGGGCTCTTGATGATGTAATCCTCATCCTCCAGCCAGGAAAAGAAACTGGAGAGGATGCGCCGAATGTTATCAATGGTTACCCGGCTTGACCGGTTCTTGCTCTGATACTCGGTCAGATAAGTCCGCAAGTCCTCAGTAAGAATATGTCGGACATTCTTTCCCAGAGCTGATACCATTGCATCAATCGTGGTCTGGTAATACTTCAGCGTCTTTTCCGAACAACCTTCGATCCGCTTGGCGGCTATGAACATTGCTATGAGGTCATTGCTGTCGTCCTCCTCCGGCTTAACCTCTTTGCCGGTTACTTCGTAACGAGAGAGCGTTTGCTCCATCGCTTGTTTTAGCTGCTTCAGCTGAGCATTGTCGAGGACTGGCAACATAAGCTGCATGACCTCTGTGATCAGTTCGTTTTTCATTGTCGTTTCTCCTTCATTTTGTTATTCCAGAGAACGACATCAACGGCAGTTCCGTTGGTGGTACTCCCGCCGTTGGTAGGAGTTTATAAACGAGAATTTAGCGGCTTAGATGTCCAATCTGGAGACATCCAATTCTCCTGACATCAATCGCGGAAGTAAGGAGTCTCTAATACTCGATAGATGCTCGTTCTCAAAGCAATTATTGGCTATCGAGGCATACATACTACTTACTAACCCTGCGTATTCCTTCAGTATCTCTTCTGAAGGAACTACTATCGACAAACTTTCGACATTTTGTTTGTTGATATGCTGCTGAGCACCACCAGTTTGATGAGAAATAAGTTCCTGGATATTTGCTGTAATGAACGGGTAAATAAACTCATATGGTAGCTTTGAATTAGGGACCACACCAACAACAGACTGATTGGCGCACGAATCAATCTCTAAAAGGCTTACTTGTCCCAATGTCGCGCCAGTGATTGCAATAACAGTAGTTTTCGCAGGCAATAGTTTTGTGGCTGATTTACTAAGTCCAAGTTCCGTAATGGTTTCACTTGGCTTGGTGATTCTGAATTTATTAACTTCTCCTGAGTTAATCCAGGAAATAGGGCCTTTCCAATATTCAGGCTTTGCTCGACTAGGAGTTCCGCCAAGTTCACAGGAACAGACGCTTCCAAGCGTGGTCCTGACCCAATCAGAAGGCGCATCGCCCCCAAAAGGGGTATAGTCAATAAACCACGAGCGGAAAATGGCTTGTGCTTGCTGCTCTAAATTCTCGTTTATCAAACCAGTCCATAACACAACGTAGTAAGGAGAAAAGGTCATGTCTACGATCACCTTTACTGAAGACAGTTATGAAAATTCAATAATCAGGCTCTTTGAAGAGATGGGATATGATCATGTCTACGGACCGGATGTAGACAGAGACTTTACGAGTCCGTTGTATGATACTATTCTCGAAGATAGCATCTCCAGACTGAACCGGGATCTTCCGTCAGCTGCTATTAAAGATGCACTTTATAAGCTGAGAAACTTTGAAAATGCTGATCTTGTTCACAAGAATCAAGTGTTCATGGACTATCTTCAGAATGGCATACCCGTGAGCTATTTCCATAAAGGAGAAGAGAGATCCTCTATAGTGTATTTGGCGGATTATAAGAACCCACAGAACAACTCTTTTATCATAGCTAACCAGTGGACGATCATTGAAAATAGCAACAAGCGTCCAGACGTTATTCTTTTCATAAACGGCCTTCCTCTTGTAGTTATGGAGCTGAAGTCGCCATCGCGTGAAGAAACTGACGCTTCTGAAGCATACGCGCAGCTGAGAAACTACATGAAAGAGATCCCGTCACTTTTTACATACAACGCAGTATGCGTAATTAGTGATATGGTGACCACAAAGGCTGGAACGATCACCTCTGGGTTAGACCGCTTTATGGAATGGAAAACAAAAGATGGCGAGCGGGAAGATAAAAATCTTCTTCAGTTCGAAACGTTTTTTGAAGGGATGTTCCATAAAGAACGAGTATTGGATATCATAAAGAATTTCATTTGTTTCTCTAATGAAGGGACTAATTTATTCAAGATTCTGGCAGGATATCATCAGTACTATGCAGTCAAGAAGGCGATTCAATCTACTAAGCATGCATCTATCACTGACGGAAAAGGTGGTGTTTTCTGGCATACCCAGGGGAGCGGAAAATCTCTTTCGATGGTATTTTTTGCACATCTGCTCCAGGAGGCAATGGACAGTCCTACGATTGTAGTTCTCACCGATAGAAACGATCTGGATGATCAGTTGTACGGGCAGTTTGCTAAGTGTTCTGCTTTTTTGAGGCAGACACCTGTTCACGCCAGGAGCCGTGAGCACTTGAAAGAGTGGCTGTCAGGTAAGGTGGCCAATGGAATCATCTTCACTACGATGCAGAAGTTCGAGGAGTACGATGATCCGCTGTCAGAACGCCGGAACATAGTAGTTATGGCGGATGAGGCTCACCGTAGCCAGTATGGACTGGCAGAATCCATCAAGATTACAAAGAACGAGCAGGGAGAAGAGATTGCAAAGCGCGTCGTCGGCGCGGCACGTTTGATCAGAAACAGCCTGCCCAATGCCACGTACATAGGATTTACCGGCACCCCAATCTCAACTAAAGACCGAAATACCAGAGAGGTCTTTGGTGACTATATCGATATATATGATATGACACAGGCGGTAGAGGATGGCGCTACACGCCCGGTTTACTATGAAAGCAGAGTGGTCAAGCTGCATCTTGACGAGGCAACGCTTCAGTTGATAGATACTGAATATGAGCTGATGGCGCACAATACTGAGCCGGATGTAATCGAAAAAAGTAAGAGAACGCTTGGCCAGATGGAAGCCGTTTTAGGAAACGAAAACACTATCAATTCTCTGGTTTCAGATATTTTGGATCACTATGAGAATAACCGAATGAACCTTTTGACTGGAAAGGCCATGATAGTTGCTTATTCTCGCGCCATAGCGATGAAGATATACAAAAAAATCCTGGAACTGAGACCAACCTGGACGGAGAAGGTCGGGGTTGTTATGACTTCCGGAAACCAAGATCCGGAAGAATGGCATGATATCATCGGTAATAAGCAGCACAAGGAGGAACTGGCCCTTAAGTTTAAGGATAACGATAGCCCGTTCAAAATCGCGATCGTTGTAGATATGTGGCTTACCGGATTTGACGTTCCTTCGCTGGCAACTATGTATGTCTACAAGCCGATGTCAGGACACAACCTCATGCAGGCAATTGCCAGAGTGAACCGCGTTTGGAGGGATAAGGAAGGCGGACTGGTAGTTGATTATGTAGGCATTGCTTCGGCACTGAAACAGGCCATGAATGACTACACAGTAAGGGATAGAAGAAACTATGGAGATATGGATATAGCAAAGGTTGCGTATCCAAAATTCCAAGAAAAACTCCAGATTTGTGAAGACATCTTTAGTGGTTACGATTATTCAAAATTCCGAACGGGAGATGATCTCCAAAGAGCCAGGGCCATTACCGGTGCAGTAAACTTCATACTTGATAAAGATATGAAGGATGAGCGTGAAGCATTCCTTAAAGAGGCTCTTCTTCTTAAACAGGCGTTGTCGCTTTGCTCATCACTGGCGACTGCAGTTGAACGATTTGAGGCAGCATTCTTTGAAGCAGTAAGGGTGTCGGTGCAGAGAATTATCAATGGCGGAGACAATAAAAGGCTGTCTTTGCCGGAGGTGAATTCCAGAATCAATGAATTGCTGAAACAGAGCATCAAGAGCGATGGAGTAATAAATCTCTTCTCAGATGTTCACACGGAATTCTCACTGTTCGATCCAAAATTCCTGGAAGAAATCAGCAAGATGAAGGAAAGGAACCTTTCGCTTGAACTTTTGAAAAAACTGATATTGGATCAGGTACAAATATTTAGAAAAACAAATCTGGTCAAGTCTGAAAAGTTCAGTGAGATCATCGCACGCGCCATGAATGCATATCTTAATGGAATGCTTACGAATGAGCAAGTGATCCAGGAACTTCTGGCACTGGCGCAACAAATCGCAGAAGCCCGCAAGGAAGGCGAGCAGCTGGGGCTTACTGCTGAAGAGCTGGCGTTCTATGATGCATTGACAAAACCGCAAGCAATAAAAGATTTCTATGAGAATGAAGAACTCATAGCCATAACAAAAGAACTGACGGAGACTCTGCGCAAGAACAGAACCATTGACTGGCAGAAGAGAGAAACTGCTAGAGCAAAGATGCGCATGATGATCAAGAAGCTCCTCAAGAAGCACAAATATCCGCCGGAAGGAATGGACGATGCGGTCCAGACAGTTATGTCGCAGTGCGAACTCTGGGCAGATAATGAGGACTTTGGAGAAAACAATTTATACCATTTTAATCCTTCTAAAGGGCTGGGAAAGGTTGCGGAAGAGATTGGCGTTTCAAATTGAGTTTTTGTTAATTTAATAAGTTTTGTTATTAGTATATCTATGAGATAAGACTGGAAGCATTATCAGCGAATAATTTTCATGTGAGAAATAGGAGATAGAAATGTTATGTAAGTATGTTGATTAATGGACAGGTCCAAGTTTGTACGGGATGAGTTTTAATGAAAAAGGATATTAAGGAGAATTAGGAAGTATGCAAGCCCATAATAATAATATTGAGGAGTTCCTTGGCGCCCCAAAGACTGTATTTGTTGTACCGGTTTATCAGAGAAACTATGATTGGCAGCATGAGAATTGCAAGCAGTTATTCAATGATATCGTAAGTATCATTGACTCTGGCCGTGAGCACTTCCTTGGAACCATTTGCTTCAAGGTATACAGCAGTCATGAGAGGTCTATTATAGATGGTCAGCAGCGACTTACAAGCATTACGCTTTTGTTGAAAGCTATCTATGATTTTGACGATGATGAAGAAAATCGTACAGAAATCAACGATCAGTATTTATATAATAAGGGCCGTGGTATTGATTCGGACTTTTTGAAATACAAGTTGCATTTGAACAAGCGTGATGATGCAGTGTACCATATTCTTTTAGATAGTACAAAAGATAAGGTTGAAGGCAAATTGACCTCTACTCAAAAGAAGTCCCATATTTATCAGAATTACTTGTTGTTCTATGATATGGTAGCGGCTTTTGTTGCCAAAGGTGGGTCTGTTGGGGATATTCTTGAGGCACTTCGAAGTCTATCTATCATTGAATTGGAGATTCAGCAAGAGAATCCTCAGGAGATTTTCGAGAGTCTCAATTCAACGGGGCTTGACCTGACGAATGTGGATCTGCTTCGTAATTATTTTCTGATGCAGTTTGGACATGCTGAACAGACTATGCTGTACGATGACTATTGGAGCCAGATTGAAGATATGATTGGCGTAGACAGGATGGAACAATTCTTTGTAGATTTCCTGGTATTTAGGAAACGAAGCGATGCTATAACCATCAATGGTCGTCGTAATCATATTACAGAACGTAGTTTGTATATTGCTTTCAAAGACTATTACGCAAATATGCCTTATGAGAGCAATTATGAGAAGACCTTCAATTGCTTTGCAGATTTGAAGGCATGTGCTGATTTGTACAAGGAGTTTATCTTTACAGATGATATTAATTTGGATAAAGAAACTCCTATTCGCAAGAAATTGTATTTCCTACTGTCTATTAACGATTCCAGCAAAGCGCGCAGCTTATTACTGTATATTTTTGACTTGTATCATCGTGGTTTGATAACCGATGATATGCTTAATGTGGCTATTGATGGTATTTCATCATTGACTTTCAGAGCAAGAATTTGCAAAGCGCAAGGTATCAATCGGCAGTTTGCCGGTAGTGTAATGCTGCGTTTGGATGAGATTACCGACTATAGTCAATTTGAAGAGGTCTTCTGGAATGCCATTACAGCAGGTAAAGGGTCTTATGCCTTCCCATCTGATGCAGAGTTTATGGATGCTCTTATACATAGGGACCTGTATCAAGTTCTTCGAAGTCGTGGAACAAAGTATTTGTTATATACGATGGAAGCGCATTCACCCTTCCCGAAGGGATTGCCACCGTTCGATGATGAATCAATTTCGACCGAACACATTATGCCGCAGACACTAGATGCACAATGGAAGATTTATCTGACAAAAGAAACGATGGAGAGTTATGAATCATCGCTTCACAGGTTGGGTAATCTTGCCCTTACCAATTATAACGGCGAAATGTCTAATAAGTCCTTTGACGATAAGAAAGCAATCTATAAGGATTCGAAGTATTATTATACGACGCGTATTGTCCAATACGATCAATGGCAGATTGCTGAAATAAATGATAGGTCGCAGAAATTGGCAGAAGAAGCTTTAAAGATTTGGCAGTTGCCTACGCAGTATCAGAGTGTAAAGGCTCCGCCACAATCGTTACACGTGTTGGGCGAGGATACTGCACAATTTGCATTTACAAAGCCATCTCTGCTACTGGTTGGCAATAATGAGTATTCTATAAATTATTGGGCGGATATGATTCCTATTATTTGCCAACTGTTTGATAAAGAGAATCATGATGCATTAATGGAGATTGCCAATCCTGATAAGATTTCCGCTTTTGGCCTAGAAGATGATGACCATAAGTATTCCGGGAATACGTCATTTACTCATATTACAGGTAATCTGTATGTGCGTCAGTTTATGTCTGCTGCGAGTATTTTGGACACTATAGGCCGTATTTGTTCTGCTTTTGATGAGGTTGCAGGTACGGATTATGAAGACAATATTATGTTTTCATTAAAGTAAAAGGAACAGAATATTAATTGAGTATATGGAAGGTTATTAAAATAAATGAGTAGTAAAGTCGCCTTGATTGGAACAGTATTGCTAGAAGCTTACTGGTCATCTAGACAAAAGGATATGCTCGATCTCATTGCACCATTTGTGCAGTATGGGGTTGCAAAGACTACGACAACAAGAGAAAAAATAAATGCTTCTGCGGTTACTAGCATTATTCGGAATGAATTTGGATATACAGACATTCCCGAGGCAGCCATAATTAAAGTAATGAATCGTGATCCAGAACATTTTGAGAAAAAGAATAAGAATTACTACTTGAAAACCTCACTAGATGAGCAAATGGACCGTTTAAACCGCAGGAGAACAGAATGTTTGTCCAAAATTGATTCTACCGGAAGAGAACTATACAATTATTTAAGGGATCATTGCAAAAAAAATAAAGTCACATCAGAGGAACAATGCATTGAATTTTTGCAGAGGTTTTTTGAAATTTTTGCACTTCAAATTGGTTTTGATTCATTAGAACAGGAATCAATATCATATAAAAATGATGAAGTCAACTATTACATAGCGCAATATATATTTGAGAAGAAGAGAGAAAACAAAATCGAGTACGAAACAATTTTGGATCTTACTAAGGGATATCTTTTGCAATCTGCGATTTATTTACAGATGGACAATCCGGATATCCGCGCAGCATCATATAAAAACACATCTTTTTACTATGATACGCCTTTCCTAATTCAACTGCTTGGATATCAGAGTGAGGAAGAGGCTGATTCTGCACGTGCTCTTCATAGGTGTCTAAAAAGACAGGGAGCTAAGTTTTATTATTTTCCTCAAAATGATAAAGAGCTAACAGCTATCCTTACCGCGTACCAGTATTCTTTGATTGGACAACAAAGATCCTATAAAACTCTTGAGGGTTTAGATTCCAAAAAATATGGTTTTCAAGATGTTAGCAGAATAAAAAAGAATTACCAATCAGTTTTAAAAGATGAGTACGGAATCGAGCTTTCTGATTTGCCTGCATATGCAGTTACAGATGCAGGCACAGTTGATGTAAATAGGATTGACATTGTTGAAGCTGATGCAATGGAGTATGTGCGTAATCATACCGAACACTACACAGAAGAGAATCTTTACTCCGATATTTCATCCGCTCTTGGCATTCACAGATTGCGTAAGGGGCGTTTTAGCCAGTCGATTGAAAGTTGCATAGCACTTTTTGTAACCACAAATGTAGACTTTACAAAAGCTTTTAATGATTATTATAGAAACATAATAGGTGGCAATAGGGTAATGCCTGTCATTACGTCTTTTGATTTATCTGCAATCGCATGGGTTAAAGGTGGTAACATAAACTCTGACATTCCAGAAAGACAGTTGTTAACCAACTCGTACCTTGCTCTTCAGCCGGCGCCAGAGATTTTAGAGCGTTGTAGATGTATTCTCACACAGTTGGAAAGTGAAGGAAATATAACAGAAGAAGACGCTGTCTCTTTGAGAGCGGACAGAGTGACCCAAAGGGAACTATGGATTGAATTATTCCCAAATCCAGAAAACATAGATGAGAAATATGTTGAAAGACTATTATTCAAGCAAAAAGAAAAACTGACTAGGGAGGCTAAAGAGGAGACGGCCAATCAATTTAGACAGAAGGAAGAATCGGCACAGAATAAACGAATACGAGAAGCTCAACAGAAAGCAAGGGATTATTCTCAAAAAAAGCGTAAGAGGTTCGAAAACACCCTTAAAATTATTATTATCGTATTGTCGCTTGCAATTATCATGGGATGCATATATGGTTTAGTGGCAACAGCAGAGCTATCGCATTTTAACCTATTTATGTGCCTATTCATTCTGGTATCAATTTTGTCTATCTATGATACTGTAAGTTCCAGAAGCAAATTGGTGGGGAAATGGGTTGCCAAGAAAGCAAATTACTATGAAACTACTGTTTATGAAACTAAACTGGAAGAGTATAGGTCAGTATTACAAGAAGAATAAACAAATCCCTCATGCTTTACACACCCTTAACCAAACAAGCCCTCAAACTATCTTTTGAGGCCCATAAAGATCAGGTGGACAAGAGCGGTATGCCATATGTGTACCATCCTTTTCATCTGGCTGAACAGATGAAAACAGAGGACACTGTGGTGGTTGCGCTCCTGCACGACGTGGTGGAGGACACCGACTACACTCTGGATGACCTTAGGGACATGGGATTCCCGGAACGGATCGTCGAGGCTTTGTCGTACATGACTCACGACGATGCGGTCCCTTATCTGGATTATGTGGCTCGCATCAAAGAGAATCCCATCGCTACTGCGGTCAAACTGGCGGATCTCAGGCACAACAGCGATATCACCAGGCTCGACGTGGTCGACGAAAAGGCTCTGGAGCGTGTGCGCAAGTATGAAAAGGCCATAAAGATTCTCGAAGGATAGCTATCATCAAATCAGCCCCCAAGTAGCACCATGAACAGAAACTTAACCAATTTATTTGCAATAACCATCACCATCCTCATCATCTTCCTCTCCCTCACCGCCTGCCGCGGTCAGCACGTCCTCAAGGACCCTGCGCTGGATATAGCCGGTGCTGCTGAAACGCAGTTCGATGACGAGATGACGCATGTGATCATAGGCGGCGTCAAGTTTGTGAATGAGGAACTGTACACTCTTGCCGATGATACGGGCAGGGAAGTGTTTGACTATGCGGGAGAAGTGGTGAGCTATTTCATAAACGGCGACCATTACGTGTTTTACTGCATTGCGGAGGGACTGGAGCCTGACCAGTGGCTCATCAAGGTGCCCGACGACGGCAAGAACGTCCTTTTGTATGAAGAGGCCTTTTTCATCCATGCTGAGGGTGTGGATGAGGTGCCGAAGTGGCTGGAGCTGCATCCGCTTGAGTGATCCCCCAAACATAAACAGAAATTCAGAATAATAGAAGGAGCTAACCCATGTTTTGCCCCAATTGTGGAGAGAAAATTCCAGACGGAAGTAAATATTGTGAGTTTTGCGGAACCAAGCTGTACAATGCGTCCGGTGCCCAACATTCTGAAGTTCGTCACGATCCTGATGCGCCCCAGACTTACGCAGCGCAGCCCAAGAAGAAGAGGGGCTGCTTGATAGGCTGTCTGATCTCAGCATTGATCGTTGGTCTGGTCATAGCGGTCATCGGATTCATCGTGTTCCGGTCTGTATGGAATATGGACATATTCAACACCACGGATCTGCCTGAGGATGAGTACAAGGCCGTCTGCCGGGAGTACACCTATGAAGAGATCATGAGTGAGCAGGAAGCCCTTAGAGGCGCGAAGGTGGTCATCGAGGGTGAGATAGAATATGTGGCCCAGGAGAACCTACTGGGCAGATCTTTTGCGGGCTATCTGGTTGACATTACCGATGATGTTGACAACGATCTGGTCATGGTGGCCTACGTTTCGAAGAAAGGTGAAGAAGGCTTCTCTAAGGGGGACCGGATCATGGTTTGGGGTGAGCTCAATGACCCCGGAACGGTTGAGATAGACGGAGAGACTGAGTTGGCGACTCCCACCATTATGGCGCCATTCATTGAATTGATGGAATGATTCTGCGGTATAATGATTTCAACGAAGGCATTACAGCAACTGATAAGTATCTGATTGCATTCTTGGAAAATCTGATCCTCGGCGCAAAAAATGAGCTGAGGAACAGATATATGCATGTAGATTATGTAGAACCCCAAAGTGCAACAGAAGATAATTCAAAGTGCAAAAACTGCACTTTGGATGAAGCGGCAATACCTAATACGACGCGAGAACGGCAAGCGTAATGGCAGATGGGTGATACTTTAGTTTATCGTTATATCTTTTTCTCAAAAGTCTTCATCAAAAAATCTTGACGCGGAAACCCCCACCTCTTAAGGTGGCGGGACGAGCGTCCCTAATGGCCCGCATCTTTTCTCCTTCCTTCTCTTTCTTAGATTGTTCTATATTTGGTTTTTGCGAACATATGTTCCTTTTTCTGCAGTTCTGTGGTATAATCAATATATGGAACAGACTCTTACCGCAAAACTGAAAATACTGCCAAGTCCTTCTGAGACTGAACTTCTTATGGATACCATGCGTAC
>Ga0256405_10009978_pt1 | contig 12736 bp, 11 predicted proteins | sample RumenRJG_02DNA_FD_189096 | JGI IMG/M metagenome (GOLD analysis project Ga0256405, IMG submission 189096) | Bovine rumen microbial communities from Lethbridge, Alberta, Canada - RJG_02 | ecosystem: Host-associated > Mammals > Digestive system > Stomach > Rumen | place: Canada: Alberta...
ACCTTGTGCTGAGCGTTCTTTTCTTCGGAACGGAGCGCCTTCTTCCGGCAAACTGGTGGGGAAATGTGACGAATTTCTTCGCGGGGCCCTATGCGGCAAATCCGCCCTACTGGCCGCCTTTGGTGCTCACAGGCGTTCTTCTGTCGGCGCCCTTCCTTATCCGCATCTTCCGGGGGATGCCCTTCCGGATGCAGGATGAGACGGCTCTCGCGGTGATTGTGCTGCACGCGGTATTTACCTATATGCCTCTCCTCGGCTACCAGTTCCTCATGCCCACCTTTCTTGCGGGCTGGGAATCCCTGCTGTTCCTGGGATACTACGGGGCAGGAGAGGGAGCGGCCCGGCATGAGAAAACCATCCTTGCTGCCGGTGCGGCAGGCCTTTTCGCGATGCTGTATCTGCATATGCGATGGCCGGAGCTGCCGGTCCTGATATACAACAATGCACCGCCTGCGGTGCTCACGGGACTTGCCATTACCGTGCTTCTCCGGAAGCTCTCCGAAAGAATCTCCGGAGAGCCGTCGGCCATCCTTCGCGGGGCGGCACGCATCAGTTATCCGGTTCTTCTGGCGCTGTGGCTGTTCACGGCAGCGAGGGGCTAGATGTCGTCATCCGTATCCTGCAGCCGTTCGGCCCGTCTGGCCCGGCGCTTCAGGGATTCCAGGGCGTCCTCCCGGGCCTGCTTCCGCAGGTAGAGGCAGCCGGCGATAAAGATGAGGGCCGCGGCAAAGAGTCCCGCCGTCATCCCTTTATGCCCTGCCATCAGGTCAAACAGATTTGTTCCTTCGCCGTCAGCCTCCGGGCCGGCGGCATTTTTATCGCCGGACGACTCCATTTCCCCGGATTCTTCGGAGGTTCCGAGTACGGACCGCACGGCACGCTCCACCACCGGATCGGAGGAATAGGTGTCATCAAAGGTCTGCAGGGTCAGCCAGGCGCTTCCCACGGGCGTATCATCCAGATAATAGCGGACCTGCCCGATCGCTTCCGAAGGCGCCGCCTCGCCGGGCGAATAATCCAGCTTCCAGGTCAGGTCTCTGGCCGTGGCTGTCTTCGGCAGGGTGATGCGGCTGTCCGGATCAATGGCGGGGCTGGTTGTGCTCTTTAAGCGCATGCCGGCGAAGGTGAGGTCGTCGGCAAGATGGGAGAAGCCGGTGCTCGCCTCCGAGGCCTTGATGGACTGGAAATTCGCGAAGGCGAAGTCCATCATCCGCGCAGTATCCTCATACTGGGTGTTGTCACTGTGGAGCACCACGGTGACGATGGTGAAATCCTCCTGCCGGGCCCCATTTACCAGGGTATTCATGGCGATGGAGGTGTAGCCCGTCTTTCCGCCGATGACGTCCGGGCGGTACTGGTCCTTCCAGTTGGACTTGACCATCTTGTTGCCGGGGGAGATTCCCTGGCCGTCCGGGAACTTGCCGTTGGGCGGAAGCTCATAGTAGGGCGTCCCCACGATGCGGGCGAAGGTATCATTCTTAAGAGCCGCCGCGGTGATAAGGCCCATGTCATAGGCGCTGACGTAGTGGGCGGAATTGTTCAGGCCGCTGGGATTCGCGAAGTGGGAATCCACGCAGCCCAGGGACTTCGCCTTCTCATTCATCAGAACCGCAAAGTCCTTTGTGGTGCCGGATACGTGCTCCGCCAGGGCGTTGGCCGCTTCATTGGCGGATTTTAAGAGCAGGGCGTAGAGCAGCGTCTCCACGGTGGCGGTGTCCCCGGCCTCATAGCCGGCGGTGCTGCTGTTGGCCTCCACGTTGTTCACGGCGCTTCTGGAAAATGTCACCGTCTCGTTCAGATCGCACTGTTCCAGCACAATCAGCGCCGTCAGTACCTTCGTGATACTGGCCGGCGCATAGGTGCTGTGAATGTCTTTTCCAAAGAGAACGACGCCGGTGGAGGCATCCATGACGATGCCGGCGCTGGCGTCTATATAACAGTCAGAGGGCCATTCCTCCGCGGCATATGCCGGCGGCGCGGGCATGCTCACAAGGAGCAGTGCGGCGGCCGCGAGGGCGGATATGGCCCGGCGAAGCGGGCTGTACATCTATGGTAAAACTCCCTTCCTGAAAATGGCAGGATCCGGAGGTTCGGAATCCTGCCATGGTGTAACACTCTTTGCCGTCAGTTACTGTGCCGGTTGGATATACTGCTTGCTCACATAAACCTCGGCACCATTCACGGTGACGACGGCCCACTCTTCATTCTCATCCCGGACGAACTCCAGGACGGTGCCGGCGTCCACGGTAGCCAGAACGTTGTTGGCATCATCGGTGGACGGGGTTGCGCGCAGACGCACACGGTCGGTGGTCTTGACCATCACCGGTGCCGGCGGCTCGGTCTCCGCCTCGGTGACCGGCTCCGTCTCGACGACTTCCTCGACGGTCACGGGCTCGGTGGTCTCCGGAACCTGTTCCTTGGCCGGCTTGATCAGGCGGACAATAATAATCAGAACGATAATGATGGCCAGAAGAAGCAGCGGCTTGATGATGCTGCCCGGATCGATGGCCGGACCGCGGCTTATGTTCCTCTGGGAGGTGCGGGTGGTCCGCTGTGCGGAGGACTTCCGCGGGCGATCCTGCGCGCTCATGGAAGAAGTGCTTCTCTGGGCGCCGGATGCCGGTCTCTTCTTTGCAGCCGGGGCATCCTTTTCAAAAGGAAGATCCGGGGACGGACCATCCTCACCGGCGGACGGGCGCTTTGCTCCCTGGGACCTGGCAGCCGGTCTTTCCGCAGAAGCTGCGGACGCTGCCCTTACGGCCGGTCTTCCTGCGGGGGCAGCGGATGCTGTCTTTGCCGCCGGACGGGAGGCCCTTGCCGGGCGCTCCTCCTCCTCGGAGGTACTTCTTCCGGAGATCATATTCGCGTAGGTATAGGTCTCCTGGGAAAGCAGGTGATGGGCCTGCTGGGCATTGTATGCGCTGTTGTCATCCTCATTCATGGCACGGTTGCCGAGCATGCGGATCTTATTGTAATGCTGATAGGTGTTGTCATCGATGACGCCGCGCTCGTTCAGTGCATTGATCATATCAACGAGATTGCGCTCCTCGATGCCGTTTCGCTCGCAGAGGTCTGTCACCATCGTCTGCAGTGTGCCTCTGGCGTTGATCATCGCTTCTTTATAATGCTTCTGGGCAATCAGCCCTTCCACAATACTGTTTCCTTCCCGGATCGCGCTCCAGGCCTCGCCCTTAAAATCACTCATACCTGCGAAACACTCCTTTATTTCTATAAGTTCTTTATTTATTATAATCAATTCGGAAAGATTATGCAACGGTGCGTGAAATGGTACTTGAATTTGAAAATGGTTCGTGGTAGAATCATTTTTGCATTGGGAGTGTAGCTCAGCCGGGAGAGCGTCCGCCTCACACGCGGGAGGTCACGGGTTCGAGCCCCGTCGCGCCCATTCCTGATAAACGGAGATGCCTTCTGGCATCTCCGTTTTGTCGTATTTACAGTCGATATATGATTTCTATGGTTTTCCGGCAACAGACCGAAGAAAGACAGGAGGTTTTGATATGAAAAAACAGATATCTGCACTGCTGCTGGCGGCGGCACTTTCCGTACCCTTTGCCGCAGGCTGCGGCGGAAAACAGCCGGAGGAGACGGCGGGAGCTGCGGTAGTCCATGCGGACGGAGAGGTTCTGGCAAATGAGGCCGAGGTCTACCGGGTCTTCGTCACAGACGCGGAGGGAAAGCCGGTGGCGGATGCTTCGGTGCAGTTCTGCTCGGATCTTTCCTGCACGCTGCAGAAGACGGATGCAGACGGCATGGCTTCCTTCGAGGCAGAGGAGGGCGCTTACACGGCCCATGTCCTGAAGGCGCCGGAAGGATTTGAGAAGAATGACAGGGAATACGAATTTTCCGAGGAGTATTCCGATCTCTATATCCAGCTGACTTCCGGGAAGTAAGGAGGAAGGATTCCATCGGACTTTGGAGAAGAAAAAGAACATCTGACATCACGGTTTCCTGCGGAGGAACACTATGAGAAGAATGAAATACACAGCGGGGGCATGGGCCATGGTCATGCTTCTTGCCCTGATGCCTGCCGGCTGTGGAAAACCCCTCAGAGCGACCACCATGCGGCTGGAGAAGACCGAGGGAACGGTCCGCCTGACCAACCAGAACGGAAAGAAGCGCACCCTGAAGGAAGATATCCGGTTTACGAACGGGGATGTCCTTCGGACAAGGGAAGAGAGCTATGCCGGCGTGAGCCTCGACGATACGAAGGCGGTCATGCTGGATGAGGAGAGCCGGGCGGAGTTCTACCAGGGAAAAGACGAGGACTGGATTGAGATTGACCTGGTGGAGGGCGAGCTGTTCTTCAACGTGGAGGAAAAGCTTTCCGAGGATGAGGAATTCGAGATTCACACCTCCACCATGGTGATGGGAATCCGCGGCACCTCCGGCCATGTGAGGACACAGGAGAGCGGAGAGGATACGCTTACCGTGACCGACGGAACGGTCCATGTGACGGCGGCCGTCCCGGATTCGGAGGATACCATGGAGACGGATGTCTCCGCGGGCAGCCAGCTGCGGGTGATTCCGGCTGACATCGCGCCCTCCGGACATATCGAGATGGAGGTGCGGGTGATTTCGCCGGAGGAGCTGCCGGCGCTGGCCCTCCGGGCCATTTCGGAGGATGAGGACCTTCTGGACCGGGTCTCTTCGGAGACCGGCTGGGAAGCGTCACAGATTCTCGATGCAGCAGGCGCAGAGCCTTCCGGTGCCGAGGAATCCGCGGAGGAGACAGAAGAGTCTGCGGAACCCCGGTCGGAAGAGGAGAAAGCCATGTCCCTCTACCGGGATATCGTGGATCAGGCTTCCTCCTATAATTATGACATCGGCACGGTCCGGGCCACGGGAAGATACCGGTATGCGCTGGTAAGGATGGAGGAGAATGCCTCTGTGCCGGCCCTTCTTCTGTCCTGTGAGACGGAGGATTACATGGAACATGTGCGGGTATTCCAGTATGATGCGGCTTCCGGAACTGTCGGTGAGCCCCAGGAGGTTCTCCTGATGGGCGCAGCCCAGATGGGAGGATACCGCGGAGGACTGAGTCTCGGGGCAGGTCAGACCGGCCTTCAGCTGACGACCGTCGCCGCCGGAACCGGCATGTCGGAGATGAGCCGGATCCATGTGCAGGGTATGCAGCTTGTCTGGCAGAGGCAGTGGTTCGGGCGGATTGATGAGAGGCCCGGAAACCTGGTGTCCGAGGAGATCGACTGGCATGATACCGGCGATCGGTCCCTTCTTGCGGCGGGAAATAACAGTTCCCTTTCCTCCGGAACGCCGGCAGGAACTGGGACAGCCCAGAATGCTCTTCCCACCGACGGAAACCGGATTGTGTTCCGGGGAACCCTCGGGACCTATACCGTCAGCGAGGTGGAGGTTCTTCAGGGAGCGCCGGATCCGAACCGGGGATATGGGTATAACGAAGGAAGGACCTACCGTCTGATTGTGCTGGATACCCCCCAGGAGATGACGCTGCAGGCAGTGGATGCCCCGAGTAAGGGACTGGTGCGCCTGATTGATGTGAGCAATGCGAACCTTTCCCACAGTGACGGGGACAATCTCATCTTCAGCATAGACCCCTCTGTGACCTGGTGGCCCAGTGACACGTCGCTGCCGCTGGGACAGCCGAAGACGAGGGATGTGCATATTCTGCAGTGATTTCCGGAGCAGAATGCTGCTGAAAGATAAGTATCAGGACTAAGACTGAGCAATAATTAAGGGCAATGGAGAATGCGGATGCATTTCCCATTGCCCTGTTTTATGTGGTTTCATAATTCGCGCGGTTACATAATTCCCAGCGTCTCGATGATCTGCTTCGGACGTTCCAGATGAGCCATGGTGGCCAGATAGCTCTGTCCCACGGACCCGGTCTTCAGACTTTCCACGATGGCAGTGTGTTCTTTAACCGTCTCCGCAAGGCGTCCCGGCTGCTGCAGGGAAAGCCGGGTCTGCTTTCCGATCTGATAGATGTAGGTGCGGAAGAGGGAGGTGATGGAGGAATTCTCACAGTAGCCGATGATCCGTTCGTGGAACTCCTGGTCGTAGGCAGAGAAGTCCTCGATGGAATCGGTGGTGCCGATGATGGATTCCTGATCTCGGAGCAGGCTTTCCAGGGTGCGGATCACCCGTTTTGCCTCCGGCTTCTCATGATCTCTGGCCAGCTGCACCACGCAGAAGCCTTCCAGCGCGCAGCGGATCTGAAAGGTTTCCAGAAGGTCTTTTTCCGTCATCTCGTGGAGACGGAAGCCTTTGCTGGGGATAACGTCGATATAGCGCTCCTGGGCCAGCCGCTGAATGGCATCGCGCAGAGGCGTCCGGGAAATTCCCAGTTCCTGGGAAATCTTTGTTTCCGAATAGATCTGACCGTTTTCCAGATGACCTTCGAGAATCATGTCTTTGAGCGATTCATAGGCCCTGACCTGAAGCGGTTTCTGGTAGTCCATGTAAAGCCTCCTTCGATGATGGCTGCCTGCCCGGACCGTTAAAATACGGGCTGCCTTCTGCATTATACTCTGTTCCGATGAATGGATGCAAGTTTTTCATACAAAAAGGATGATTAATTCGGAATGTCGAAAAGACTTGAACCGGTATACCGGTATGCTATATAATTATACCACATCTTCAAAAAGGAGGAAAGATATGCTGGTATCGGCGGAACAGCTGCTGAAAGATGCAGCGGCGGGACATTATGCAGTAGGACAGTTCAATCTCAACAACCTGGAGTGGGCAAAGGCCGTGCTGGAAACAGCGGAGGAGATGAAGGCGCCGGTGATTCTGGGCGTGACGGATGCGGCGGCTGTGTATATGGGCGGATATCGCGCCGTGGCGGCCCTGGTGCGCGCCATGGAGGCGGAGATGAAGGTTTCCGTTCCCGTGGTCCTGCACTATGATCACGGAACCTATGAGGGATGCAAAGCCTGCATGGAGGCGGGATTTACCTCGGTGATGTTTGACGGGTCGAAGTACTCCATAGAAGAAAACCTGGAGAAGACGGCGGAGATTATCGCGCTCTGCCGTAAGAAGGGAATCTCTATGGAGGCGGAAGTGGGTTCCGTTGCCGGGGAAGAGGACGGCATCAGCGGCCGGGGAGAATGTGCGGACCCGGAGCAGTGCGGAAAGATAGCCGACCTGGGTGTCACCATGCTGGCCGCAGGAATCGGCAATGTGCACGGCGTCTATCCGGCCAACTGGAAGGGACTGGATTTTTCCGTTCTTTCGGCGGTGAAGGAGAGAACCGGCAGTCTTCCTCTGGTGCTTCACGGCGGCTCCGGGGTGCCGGAGGAGATGATGAAGAAGGCCATTTCCCTGGGAATTGCCAAGATCAATGTAAACACGGAGTGCCAGATCGCGTTTGCACAGGCCCTTCACACCTATTTTGCCGAGGGACGGGACCTGGAGGAGAAGGGCTATAACCTTCAGAAAATCATGAACTGCGGCATGGACGGGGTGAAAAAAGAGGTCCGGAAAAAGATGCAGCTCTTCGGCTGCGCGGGCCGGGCGTAAGTGCCGGAAGTCAGAATATCCGGAAATCCGGAAAATCTGTTATATTTGATAAATAATTAACAAAAAGGCAGGGAATTCTCCCTGTCTTTTTGTCGTATTTGCACAAAAATCTTCCGTGTTTTTGTGAATTAGATCCATTGATCCCGGTTTTAAAAATGATCTATACTGATTACAACATACCGGTATACCGGTTATGGAATAAAGCATATGAAACAATGAAAAAATCATCTGAATGGAAAGGAAGGACTGGGTATGAAGATTGGATTAATTGGTCTGGGCATTATGGGAAGACCGATGGCGAAGAATCTGGTAAAGGCGGGACAGGAGGTCCTGGTAGCCGACCTGAACAAGGAAGCCGTTGCAGATGTGGTTGCAGCCGGCGCAAAGGAAGCAACTTATGCGGAGATCGGAAAAGAGTGCGGCACCATCATTACCATGGTACCGAACGGCGCTATCGTCCAGAGCATCCTCTTCGGCGAGGATGGCGTGTGCTCCGCGATCAAACCGGGCACCGTGGTCTGCGACATGAGCTCCGTCACCCCGACGGAATCTCAGTTCTGCTATGACAGGCTGAAGGAGATGGGCTGCGAGTTCCTGGATGCCCCGGTATCCGGCGGCGAGATCGGCGCCATCAACGGCACGCTGGCCATCATGTGCGGCGGCGACCAGGAAACCTTTGATAAGATGGTTCCTTATTTTGAGATTCTCGGCTCCTCCTGGCTCCTCATCGGACCGAGCGGCAGCGGCAGCACCGCGAAGCTGGCAAACCAGATGATCGTTAACAATACCATTGCCATCGTGGGCGAAGCGTTCACATTTGCCACCAAGGCAGGCGCAGACCCGGAGAAGGTTTATCAGGCGATCCGCGGAGGTCTGGCCGGCAGCGTGGTTCTGGACCAGAAGGTACCCCTGATGATTGCAAGAAACTTCAAGCCCGGCGGCCCGATCCGCATCAACCACAAGGACATCAAGAACTGCGTGAATGCGGCCCATTCCATCGACTGCCCCATCCCCTATACCGCACAGCTCTTTGAGATTATGCAGTGGATGAAGGTGCACGGCCACATGAATGATGACCACGGCGGCCTGGTACAGTACTTTGAGGCCCTGGCCGACTGTGAAGTGAAGAAGCCGGAAGCATAATCCGCGACGGAGGAGAAAGACATGGCAATCAGATTCAGCGTAACGGAAGAATATAAGCCCATTGACGAGAAGCTGGTGGACAAGCTTCTCGCAGAGGAGATCGCAAAGAATAACCGCAAAATCGTGGTTCTTGACGATGACCCGACCGGCGTGCAGACCGTTCATGACATACATGTTTATACCGGATGGGATGAGGAAAGCATCCGGAAGGGATTTCTGGAGGAAAACAACCTGTTCTACATTCTGACGAACTCCAGAGGATTCACCGAGGAAGAGACAACAAAGGCACACAACGAGATCGCAGCAGTGGTGGACAAAATCGCGAAGGAGACCGGGAAAGAGTATATCTTCATCAGCCGGAGCGACAGCACACTCCGCGGGCATTTCCCGCTGGAGACCCGGCTTCTTCGCGAAAACTATGAGAAGAATACCGGCAAAACCATCGACGGCGAGATTCTCTGCCCCTTCTTTAAGGAAGGCGGACGCTACACCATCGACAATGTACATTATGTAAAGTACGGCGATGAGCTGGTTCCGGCCAATGAGACGGAGTTTGCGAAGGACAAGACCTTCGGTTATTCCGCGGCCACCATGCCGGAGTATGTGGAGGAGAAGACGAAGGGTGAATTCAAGGCGGCGGATGTCACCTGCATTTCCCTCGAGGATATCCACAACATGGATTTTGACAAGATTGAAGCCCAGCTGATGGCAGTGAAGGATTTCAACAAGATCATCGTGAATTCCGTGGGTTATGCGGATATCAAGGTGTTCTGCGTGGCCCTTTACCGTGCCATGGCGAAGGGGAAGGTCTTCATGTTCCGCACCGCGGCGGCCATCGTCAAGGTGATGGGCGGCGTAACCGACCAGCCGCTGCTTACCAGAAAGCAGATGGTGGTGAAGGAGACGAAGAACGGCGGTATCATCGTCGTCGGCTCCCATACCAACAAGACTACGGCTCAGGTGGAGGAGCTGAAGAAGCTGACCGACATCGAGTTTATCGAGATGGATGCAACCCTGGTGAAGGATGAGAAGGCCTTCGCGGCGGAGGTTGACCGTTGCCTTAAGAAGGAAGAGGAGTGCATCAGAGCCGGAAAGACCGTCTGCTGCTACACCACGAGAGCGCTGATCACTGCGGATACCGGCAATAAGGAGGATGAGCTCCGCCTGTCTGTCCGGATCTCCGATGCGGTGCAGTCCCTGGTGGGCCGTCTTACCGTAACCCCGGCCTTTGTCATCGCCAAGGGCGGCATCACCTCCAGCGACGTGGGCGTTAAGGCCCTGGCCGTAAAGCAGGCCAATGTTCTCGGCCAGATCCGTCCGGGTATTCCGGTATGGCAGACCGGCGAAGAGAGCAAGTTCCCGCTGACCCCGTACGTCATTTTCCCGGGCAATGTGGGAGAGGCTGAGACCTTACGGGAGGCTGTGGAGATCCTCACGAAGACCGAGTAATTACAGGAGACTGATATGGCACAGTGTATTGTTATTGCGGACGATCTCACCGGAGCCAATGCAACAGGAGTGCTCCTGACAAAAATGAATTATCAGGCCTATACGGTGATGAATCCCGCGGCGGTCAGCCCGGAGACGATAGAGGGCAGCGACTGTGTCCTCTATCCCACGGACAGCCGGGGAATCTCGCCGGAGGAGGCCTATCAGAGAACCTATGATGCGGTAAAGCTTCTGGCATCGCCGGAGGTTGTCGTCTACGGCAAGCGCATTGATTCGACCCTCCGGGGCAACCTCGGACGGGAGACCGACGCCATGCTGGATTTTCTCGGGGAGGAGTATATCGCGCTGGCGGCGCCCTGCTTCCCCACCTCCGGAAGGATTGTATCCGGCGGCTATCTTCTGGTGGACGGCATACCGCTTCATAAAACCAATATCGCCATTGACCCGAAAACGCCGGTGCACACCTCGGATGTGGCGGAGGTGTTCCGGCAGCAGAGCCGTTATCCGGTCGCGTCTCTTAAGCTGGGAGACATGATGGACGGAAAACACGCTCTGGCGGATAAGATTAACGCGCTGGCCGCGGAGGGCGCAAGGATCATCACCTTCGACTGCGTGACCCAGGAGGACCTGGACCTGATTGCGGATGCGGCCATCACCAGCAAACAGAAGTTTTTCTGCGTGGACCCGGGCGTATTTACCGCTTCCTGTGCGAGAAAGATCATCAAGCCCAAAGAAAAGAAGGAGAAGCACCGGATCCTGGCCGTGGTGGGCAGCGTGAATCCCAATACCACCGCCCAGATGGAAGAGCTGTGGCTCAACCAGCACCCGATTTACAACGTATTTGTGGAGACAAAGAAGCTTCTGGAATCCGAGGAAGAACGGGAAGCCGAGATTTCCCGGGTGACGGCGGCCATCCTGGAGAAGGCCCTGCTCAATACGGTGCTCACGGTCACGGGCGACGGCATTTACCCGAAAAACCGCATTGATTTCGGACCCTATATGGAACGGGATCACTGCTCCATGGATGAAGTGACGGAACGGATCAACCGTTCTCTGGCAGAAATTGCATGGCGCATCCTGCATGCAGAGCCCTCGATTCAGGGACTGTATTCCAGCGGCGGCGATGTCACCCAGAGTATATTCCAGCGATTCTCTGCGGCAGGACTGATGCTTCGGGATGAGGTGCTTCCGCTGGCTGCCTACGGCCAGTTCTTCGGAGGCGATTTCGACGGGCTCTCCATTGTCACCAAGGGAGGAAGCCAGGGCGGCCCGAATGCCATCAATGTGTGCGTGAATTACCTGAAGGAGAAACTCTATATCTGATTCAGGCTGCAGGATACGCGAACGTATCTTGAATATATAAAAGAAGGAGATGCAGTATGAAAAAACCAATGATTGCCATCCCCATCGGAGATCCGGCAGGCGTCGGTCCGGAGATTACCGTCAAGGCCCTGGCTACAGAGCTGGTGTCTGAGACCGCCGACTGTATCGTCATCGGCGACCGGAAGGTGATGGAAAAGGCCATCGAAATCACCGGCGTGGGCCTGAAGGTCAACGTGGTGAAGGATCCGTCGGAGGGAGATTACGCGAAGGGCGTGCTCAATCTGATCGACCTGGACAACATTGACATGAGCACCTTCCGGTACGGCGTGGTGCAGGCGATGTGCGGAAAAGCAGCCTATGAGTACATTGCAAAGAGCATTGAGCTGGCAATGGCAGGCAAGGCGGACGCAGTGGCCACAACCCCCATCAACAAGGAAGCGCTCCATGCCGCAGAGGTTCCGTTTATCGGCCACACCGAGATTTTCGGAGCACTCACCGGCACAGAAGACCCGCTGACCATGTTTGAGACCAACGGACTCCGTGTATTCTTCCTGACAAGACATCTGTCTCTTCTGCAGATGCTCGGCCAGATCCGCAAGGACAAGATTGTGAAGTGCGCGAAGGAGTGCATCGAGGCCCTGAAGAGACTGGGCGTCACCGAGGGCACCATGGCCGTGGCGGGACTGAATCCCCACTGCGGCGAGCACGGACTGTTCGGCTGGGAAGAGGTCAATGAGATCGAACCCGCGGTGAAGCAGCTGCAGGCAGAGGGCTACAAGGTCGTCGGCCCTATCGGCGCAGACTCTGTCTTCCATCAGGCAGCCCAGGGAAAATACAACAGCGTGCTGTCCCTGTATCATGACCAGGGCCACATCGCCACCAAGACACTGGATTTTGAGAGAACGATTTCCATCACCAACGGAATGCCGATTCTCCGCACATCCGTGGATCACGGAACTGCCTTTGATATCGCCGGCAAGAATATCGTCAGCGAGGTCAGCATGGTGGAGGCTATCCGCCTGGCAGCGAAGTATGCACCGAATTTTGTGAGACAGTAAGGCAGATAGAAAAGGGGAAATATTAAATATTCAAGGAGGAAATATGGTTAACGGGTTAAGCGGACAGAGAATGCTGATCGCCCTGTTCCTGGGCATCGCGCTTCTGATTGTTATGGTATTAAAGGCTCAATCACAAAACTTGTGGGATTTAGGGTTCCGGACATAGTCCCGTCGGCTCATGTCAAATAGCTTCAGGAAGAAGTATTCGTCATCCGGATAGCCATAGCCCTGTCTGCGAAGAGTCT
>Ga0256405_10009980_pt1 | contig 12734 bp, 19 predicted proteins | sample RumenRJG_02DNA_FD_189096 | JGI IMG/M metagenome (GOLD analysis project Ga0256405, IMG submission 189096) | Bovine rumen microbial communities from Lethbridge, Alberta, Canada - RJG_02 | ecosystem: Host-associated > Mammals > Digestive system > Stomach > Rumen | place: Canada: Alberta...
CAGTGCAGATATAACAGAACAAAAGAAAACCATCTGTATCGCAGATCAGATCTGCAGAACAGATGGTTATCCTATACACCGAGATTTAATTATTTCCTCTGTCTACTTGACAGGGAAGGTATCAGTCTATCACTCCACTGAAGACAAAAGCTGCCAATATCGCCACTGCACACAAACTGTTGATCATCATCTTCTCGTTGTGCAGAACTGGCGAAAAATATCGTTCCTAATAAAAGTATAAACCATTCGAAAACGAACAGGGAGGACTATTTCTCCTGTTTTTGTCGTTTCAAAAAAAGAGAAACGGAGGTAAAAAGGGAAAACGACAGACTCAGGGAAATTTACTCTTGATTTAAGTTATCGAATTTTATTATATAATTTCATTATGTTCAAGGACTTAAACCGTTTCGAAAGATACTTCCTGATCATCGGGCTGATCATCAACCTCGTCATCGCCGTCCTCAGCAAGAGCGACCTTCTGGCCGTCATCTGTGCCGTCTGTTCTCTCTTCAATGCGGTCTATGTCGCAAAAGGAAGCATCGTCAGCTACATCTTCGGTTTCATCGCTACGATCACATACATCTGGATCTCTTTCTCGCAGCGCTACTACTCCGAGATGATCGTCAATCTGATCGTTCTGGGGATCACCCTCTACGGTTTCCGGAACTGGCAGAAGAACCGCAGGGGAGGAAGCGATCAGGTCGTCCTTACGAAACTGTCCAAAAAGGAGATCTGTCTGAGTATCCTTTCCCAGGTCATCCTGTTCCCGGTCTACTATATGATCTTCGATCATTTCGACAACGGTATGATCCTGGTATCCACGATCAATATGTGTCTTTCCATCCTGTCGTTCTACTACAATGCCAGGATCTCCAAGATCTCCTTCATCGTGCTAATCATCGGCGGTATCTTCAAGAGTATCCTGTGGATCGCTCCGATGCTGAAAGGGGATCTGTCCAATACTTCCGTTCTGGTCAGCTGCCTCCTGTATCTCGTCTGTGATGCGTACGGATATCTGAATTGGCGCAAAATGGAAAAAATACAAGATACACTTCAAAACAATTGAAATAAATAAAATAATTATGTTAGAATTATTAAGCGTAAACGGAGGGAAATAGTAAAATGCCGAGAGATTTTGTGACATTCAAGTGCACCGAGTGCGGTGAGGAAACCTATTTCGGTTCTAGAAATAAGAAAAAACATCCCGAAAAGATGGAGATCAAGAAGTTCTGTCCTAAGTGCAACAAAATGACTGTTCATAAGGAGAAAAAATAGGCTGATGCCTATTTTTCATTAGTATGGAGATCCAAAGACTGGTCCTCGGACCTCTGCAGACGAACACCTACCTGTTGAGAGAAGGACATGATGTCATCCTGATCGATCCTGCCAGCAAGCCCGAAAAACTGATCGGCATGCTGGAAGGGGACTCCCTGCTGGCGATCCTGCTGACACACGGTCATTTCGATCACATCAAAGCCGTAGACGGTCTCTATGCGCATTTTCACTGTCCGGTCTACCTCTGTCCGGAAGATGAATCCCTGGCCAGAGACCGACAGAGCGGTTCTGAGTTCGGACTGGTCTCCTATATCAGCTGTCCGACTGTCCCTTTGAAAGAAGGAAAGATGCAGATCGGGCCGTTTCATTTCGAGACCGTCATGACACCCGGCCATACGGAAGGATCTGCCGTCTTCGTATTCGATGATGTCATCTTCACGGGCGATACCCTGTTTCGGGGGTCGGTCGGAAGGACAGACCTGAAAGGGGGAGACGCTTCGAAACTGCGGAGCTCCCTTCGCTGGTTCAGCAGTCTGGACAAAGACTATCGGATCTGTCCCGGACATGACGATGTGAGCCTCCTGTCGGAAGAACTGCTGTACAATCCCTATCTGAACTGAAATAACTCATTGATATGAGTTATTTTTTTTAGGATTTTTCTCCTTTTCGTTGAATAAAGAGATGAGGAGGAGTTATGGAAGAAAGACTGACGGCATTATTGAGACTGGCTATGAAATACAGTGCGACTGATATCCATTTCATGATGCGCTATCAGGAAGTGAGTATCGAGATGCGGATCGACGGCCTGTGCCGGAAGGTGAAGGGGAAGTTCGAAGACTACAAGCTGATCCGCTATCTTCAGTATCTGGCGAATCTGGATGTCGGGAATCTCCTGACTCCTCAGACCGGACAGTTTGAGATGGAAGTGGACGGAAACCTGCTTTCCCTTCGTTTTGCGGTCATCAATAAGCCGAACTATACCAACGGTGTATTGCGTATCCTGAATTCGAAACTGAAAGTTACGGCCGATTCTCTTTCCGCATCGGCAGCTCAGAACCGGTATTTCCGTTCCCTGCTGAACAAGGACTGCGGCCTGGTCATCTTCTCCGGGCCGACCGGCTCCGGAAAGACGACGACCCTGTATTCCCTTCTTTCCGGGGTGAAAAAGAAAAAGATCTATTCGATCGAAGACCCGATCGAGGTGTATCACGACAATATCGTTCAGCTTGCGGTCAACGAGGCGATGGGCTTTGATTACGCAACAGGCGTCCAGCAGATCCTGCGTCACGATCCCGATATCATCATGATCGGGGAGATCCGGGAAGAGAAGGCCGCAAAGATCGCGGTCACGGCCGCCAATACCGGGCATCTGGTCCTGACGACGGTCCATACTTCCAGGGCCTCCGGCGTGATCTCGCGGATGACCGAACTCGGAGTCAGAGAAGACCACCTATACGAGAACCTTCTGTGCATCACGAACCAGAGACTGTATACGAACCGGAAAAACGGAGGAAAGATCGTCCTCTACGAGATCATGGATACCGGTGAGATCGCCTACTATCGGCAGAATCAGAGGAATTCTCCCGACTTTGTCAGTATCGAGAAACAGGTCCGGAAAGGAATCATCGATGGGATCCTGGATCAGACGCTTCTGTGAACAGAGGCTCTCCATGGAAGATGTGATCTATCTTTCACGTCTTCTGAATACGGCCTTGCCAATCGGTGAATGCCTCGATCTGATCGAGACGAAGGGGAACACAAAGACCGTTCATGATCTGAAGGAAAAGCTGGATGCGGGAGAAAGGATCGAAGATGCGGTCAAAGGACGTCTGCCGAAACAGATCGAAGGGTATACGCAGGCGCTGCTGGCATCTCTGCCGCTGTCGAAGGCCCTGTCTCTGGCTCTGGAATTTCAGGAAAGGACGGAAAAGGAGAGGAACGGTCTGATCAGAGGCCTGGCGTATCCCTGCCTCCTGCTGTTTTTCACACTGACCGGCCTGTATCTGTTTGATCTGTACGGCATCGATTCGATCTTCGTGCTGATCCGTTCCTTCGAAGGCGATCTTTCCTTCTATGACGATCTGCGCCTGTTTTTCCGTATCCTGGTCGAAACGGTCTACCTTTCCTCTGCAGTCATTGCGATCGCAGCTCTGATCGGCAGCCGGCCCAAGAATATCGTCCTTCTGTACATTCTGGTATCGAAACACTGTCCGAATTCGCTTCTGAACATCTGCAGCTGTACGGAGTTCATGTCACTGTTTCTGATCTGTACCGAGAACGGCTTCCACACGAGAGAATCCCTTCAATTGCTCAAAAGCATGAAGATGAGACCAGTCGTATCCTTTCTCGCATTTCATCTCGATGAGAAGCTGATGGAAGGTGCGACACTGAAAGAAGCTGTGCGGCAGGACTACTACGATTCCTCTTTGACCAGGTTCATCAAGATCGCCAACGATACCGGTGATTTTACGAACGTGATCCATTCCTACGTCGAACTCAGCTCCCAGAGAGTCGGCAGACGCCTGAAACGGTATACGCTGACCCTGCAGCTGTTTACATATGTCCTGATCGGCATGATCATCATCTTTATCTACAGGATCCTGTTCATGCCGATGCAGGCGATCAGTATATTCTGATAGGAGGGAAAAATGAATAAGAAAGGCTTTACCCTGCTGGAGATGGTCGTCGTCGTGATCATCATCTCCATCCTGCTCCTGCTGACGATCCCCAATGTCTCCCGGGTCATCCGATCCGTCGACTCCAAGGCCTGTCAGGCTTTGACGAAGGTCGTGGATTCGGCGATCATCCAGTTCAAACTGGATTACGGAAGCGATCCCGCCTCTCTCAGCGACCTGGTCAACGGAGGATATCTCGAAGAGAGTCAGACGAAGTGTTCGGACGGAACACAGCTTTCGATCTATGACGGACACTGCGTTGCACACTGATGCGGGCTTCACTCTGCAGGAACTGCTTCTGTCCCTGTTTGCGATCAGTACGATCACACTGCTGGTCCTGACGTCATATTCACGTCCCGATCCGAGCCATATCTATTTTATGAACGACTATCTGCTCTGTCAGTCCGAAGCACTTTCAAAAAGGACTGCCCTGTCTTATCAGAAGGGGATCACGTTCAATTCGATGGGTCATGTGAATATGGGGATGACTCTTCACTTCGGCAGACATGAACTCATCGTACATCTGGGGAACGGCTATGCGACACTGCGATAAGGGATTCATCCTGATCGATGCTCTGGCGGCAGTCTTTCTGCTGACTGCCGTATGTTATCTCTGCTTCTCGGCGTCCCGGTCGATCGCCGCCTACGAGGAGGGATACCGCCGGTATCAGGAACGTTCGGATCTTCGATACGAAGAGATCTTCCGGTCACTGGAAGGATGCGAGGCCTGTCAGCTGAATGAACCTGACTAGGATCCTTTGCGGCCTTCTGATCGTTCTGAACCTCCTGCCTTTGGGAATGACGGCGATGCGGTTCGTGTCGAAGATCGGATTCGACTATGACGAAGTCAACGATGAGATCGCCTTATGTCAGCTGAGAGAAGATCTTCTGATCAGCTACGACATGGAATTCTCAAGGAACGAACTGCGTTTCACGTATGAAGGAAAACCGTTCCGGCTGTCATCGGTCAACGGGATGCTGATCCTTCAGCCGGGAACGCAGATCTTCCTGCACGATATCGACGATCTGTATTTTGAGAAAAGAGGAGGGATGATCTATGCCGTCTATCGAAGAAAAGGAAAGGAATACGAAAGGATCCTGGCGACAGAAGGGATTTATCTCTCTGACTTTTCTGATCGTTCTGACGCTGACGGTGAGTATCGTGACAGCGAAAGCGGATTATATCCGGAAGGCGAATGAAGTCTATCTCAATCTGAGGTCTTTTGAAGAAGTCTTTGCGGCAGAAGCGAAGGTGATCTCACAGGCAAAATGTCTGCTTCTGAGAGAAGGAAGCCTTTCCGATTTTCAGGCCGGAGGGATCTTTGTCAGGGCATGTCAGAGCGTTGAAGGATACGATCTTTATTTTGAAAACTATGTCCTTTCGATCGTGATCCGTGAAAGACAGATCATCGATTTTCAGATGAAAAGGATCGGTTCGTTTTGAAAAATCGGGTACAGCATAATACAATAGAGGCATATAAGAGGGTAACGAATATGATCAACTGTACAGAAATCAAGCCGGGTCAGTGCTTTACCTGGGAAAACGAACTCTATCAATGCATCGATATTCAATTGAATAAGACAGCCATGGCCAAGATGAAGGTCAAGGTGAAGGTCAAACAGCCACGGACCGGTGTCGTCAAGGAACTGTCCCTGATCGGCAGCGATCAGGTCGGTGAAGCGGCGATCGACAGACGTCCGATGCAGTTCCTGTATGATTCCGGAGATACGGAAGTCTTCATGGATTCGGAAACGTTCGAACAGATCGAGATCCCGAAGGACCGACTGGAATGGGAAGCAAACTTCCTGGTCCCGAACCTCGATGTCAGTATCATGCTGTATGAGGGAGAGGTCCTCGGAGTGATCCTTCCGGATAAAGTCGATCTGGAACTCACGGAATGTGAACAGGCTGTCAAGGGAAATACCGCGACCAGTGCACTGAAAAACGCCGTCACCGAGACGGGTCTGCAGATCAAGGTACCTCTGTTCATCGAACAGGGAGAAAGAGTCACTGTTTCGACAGCGACCGGAAAATACGCGGGAAGAGCGTAATAGAAAAGAGGTTCACATGAGAACCTCTTTTTAATTGAACATGTTTTTTGTTGCTCTCTTGATCGCCTCAAACGATTCGATGGACAGATCGTGTTCGATCAGGCAGGAATCTTCGTAGGCCGTCTTTTCATCGACACCGAGCTTCATCAGGATCCTGGCGATATATTCATGTCTTTCATACATCGTCATCGCCACATTCTTTCCTTTTTCGCTCAAAAGGATGTTGTTGTCTTCGATCTCGATGTAACCGTCTCTTTCCAGCTCCTTGAGCGCGATCGAGACCGTCGGTCTTGAGAAGTTCATGTAGTTGGCGATATCGATCGCCCTGACATTGTCCTTATCCAGAGAGATGATGTGGATTGCTTCCAGATAGTTCTGGATCGTTTCGTCCTTTTTCATAATGACTCCTTCAGTCTTTCAGCAATTTTGCGATGCTGTTGGCAGCGATCGCACCGTCGTTACATGCCGTAACGACCTGTCTCAGATCCTTTCTGATGCAGTCTCCGGCCGCATAGATGCCCGGGATCGCGGTAGACATATCCGCATTCGCCAGGATGTATCCTCTCTCATCCAGGATGGAAGGATCGAGGAATCCGGTACACGGATCGGCTCCGATATAAGGGAAGATACCGGCACAGTCGACAGTTGTGATCTCGCCGCTTTCGACGTTGCGGATCTTCAGACCGACGATCCGGTCGTTCTCGATGACCAGTTCCTCCGGAAGATGTTTCGTGATGATCTCGATCTTTTCGTTTGCTTTGACCTTGTCTACGACAGTCGCATCGGCACGGAATACATCTCTGCGCACGATGATCGTAACTTTTGCGGCGAGAGATGCCAGATAGAGAGCTTCTTCAAGGGCGGAATTGCCTCCGCCGATGATCGCGATGTTTTTGTTGCGATAGAAGAAACCGTCACATACGGCGCAATAGGAGATCCCTCTGCCGGTAAATTCATCCGCATGAGGAAGATCGAGCGTCCTCTCTTTCGTGCCGGTCGCAACGATCACGGCCTTGGAGAGATAGACGTTGCCGTTCCTGAGGACGACTTCTTTTTTGTCTTCGTTTTCCCTGATCTCCAGGACTTCTCCCGAGATCAGTTTGGCACCGAATTTCTGACCGTGCTCGGTCAGCTGTGTTGCCAGTTCCAGGCCGGAGATGGATTTGATCCCCGGATAATTCTCTATTTCATATGTCTTGGACAGTTTTCCGCCGTTGACTTCCGCTTCGATGATTAGTACTTTCAGATCCGCTCTGGAAGCATAGATCGCGGCAGTCAGGCCTGCAGGTCCCGCACCGACAATGATCACGTCGTATTGCACGTTCATTTTTGTACCGCCTTTTAAAAGATTATACCACGTAATCATTCATTTCCACATACCATTTGCCCCGGTCATAGTACAGGTGTCTCACCCGGTTGGAAGAGAAGACACAGGTGTATCTCGTTCCGGATCCGCCCACCTTCAAAGAAGCCCGCGGACAGACTTCCTTGATCTTCAGGATGGGGATCTTCCGGTTCTCATCCCAGATCAGATACAGAGGCTTGACGTTGCCTCCCTTGTCGTTCAGACAGATGACATCTACATATTTGCGTACCATCGATCACCTCCCGCTGAAGGAAGAAGGGAAGAAGGTATACTCGTCTTCCGTTCCCGTTTCAGACAGTTCCCTGTCTTCCAGCATCCGCAAAGTCGATACGGAATGATATCCGAACCTCCTGCGGATCTCTTCCATCGCCTGTTCCTTCTTCCTGATCCGTTCCGGATCCTCTTCCTCTTTCAGAAGATCCAGCTGCACCGTATCCTTTGTCGCAGAGAGTCCGCTGACACTGACTCCGATCGAACGGTAGGGGACGGAGAAGTCGCAGCGTTCCTGAAACAGTTTTATGCAGCAGTCGAAGATCGTCTTTCCCAGATCGCTGTTTTCCGTCAGAGTCGTGCGTATGCTTCGGGTATGCAGATGGATGTCGCGAAGCTGAAGGCAGACGGTACGGAAGTACAAACCCTGCTTTCTCAGCCTGGAACTGACACTGTCGCACAGTCCGGTCAGGACCAGTTTCAGATCGTCCATATCGTAGAGATCGCGGACTGAGGTCGTCGAGTTCCCGATCGAACGCACCGTGTCATCATGCACCCCATAGCGGCTTACCGGTGAGTCGTCTTTCCCGTTTGCGTAGTTCCAGAGCGTCGTTCCCCATTTTCCCAGAAGATCCTCCAGACGTCCGCGGGGCTGTTTTGCGATGTCGCCGATCGTATAGATGGCATGTGAATGCAGTCTGGTGATTGCACTTTTTCCGACATACAGAAGATCTTCGGCAGGGAGAGAAAAGACATCTTCCGGGCAGCGGATGAAGAAGGCACTGTCTTCTTTGGCCAGGTCGGAACCGAGCTTGGCATAGACCTTGTTGTCGGCGACACCGATCGACAGAGTCAGACCGATCTCTTCCCTGACTCTCCGCAGGATCTCGGAAACGATCGTTTCGACGCTGCCGAAGTAGCGGATGCTGGAAGTGATATCGAGCCAGCATTCATCCATTCCGAACGGTTCGACGAGATCGGTGAATTCATAGTAGAGTGAACGGACCCGTTTCGAGAAGAAAGAGTAGGAATCGTAGTCAGGCTTCCGGATGATCAGTTCAGGACATTTCTTCTTCGCATCATTGATCGTTTCTGCCGTCTTGATCCCTCTTTGTTTCGCAGGGACGTTCTTGGCCAGTATGATGCCGTGACGGCGTTTCGGGTCTCCGGCGACCGCCATAGGTACGTTCCTCAGATGCGGATTGTACAGCATCTCGACCGAGGCAAAGAAACAGTTCAGATCACAGTGCAGTATCACTCTCTTCATGATTTCATTATACTTGAAAATGAATCAAGTTCAATGAAAACTTGAATAAAAATCAAGTGTCTATTATAATGATGTCAAGAGGAAAGAGTATGGAATTCAAGAAGAATCTGCGCTATCTGCGCAAGGTCAACAGGATGTCTCAGGATGACCTGGCGGAAAGGCTCGGCTACAAATCCTTTACGACCGTACAGAAGTGGGAAGACGGAACGGCATTCCCGCGCGTCAGTACGCTCAGCAAGATCGCCGATATCTTTCACGTTGACGTCGATCATCTGCTGAATCTGAACATCCGTACGGAACAGGTCGCTGTTCCGATCGTCGGTGAAGTCAAGGCCGGCTATGATCTGTATGCGAATGAAGACATCTACGGATACGAATACTGTGACAACCGGGAATACGGTCCCGGAGAATACTTCTATCTGAAGGTCAAGGGAGATTCGATGATCGAATCCAGGATCGGTCCGGGGGATATCGTCTATGTCCGCAAACAGGATTATCTCAATGACAAGGATATCGGTGTTTTCCTTCTGGAAAACAACGAAGTGACGATCAAGAGGATCCTTTTCAGCAAGAACGGGATCACATTGAGGGCATCCAATCCGGAATATCCGGACCGCCGTTTTAAACCGGAAGAGGTCCGTATCCTGGGCAAGGTCCTTCATAACAAGGTACTGTTTCAATGAAAGATTCCTTCTGGCGTTTTCTCGGAGTCTATACCGGACTCTATCTTCTGATCTGTCTCTTTGAGATCCTCTTCCTGTCTCCGCTCGTCGATTTCTTCGGAAACAGCTTCTGGATCCGCTTCCTCGTATACAGTCTCCTGTTCCTGCTGGCCGATCCGTTCCTGGTCCGCTTCCTCGGAGAACGGGTCTTCTCCCTGCTGGAAACAAAGCATGAAAGTAATGAGAGTGAGTAGTCACTCTTTTTATTTTAATGTTAGAATGGAATGGTATGAAAATAGTTATGGCAGCCGGAGGTACGGGAGGACACATCTATCCCGCGCTGACTCTGGCAGAAGCATTGCAGAAAAGGGGACACAGCGTTACTTTCCTGGGTTCCAACGACCGTATGGAGAAGGACGTGATCCCCGGAAGCGGTTTTGAATATATCGGTATGAACGTTCTGACGACAAGGGGAGGGATCCTTCAGAAAGTCAGAAGCGTAGTGTCCATGTTTACGGCGTACCTTGAATGCCGCAAGAGGCTGAAAGGGTATGATATGGCGATCGGATTCGGGAACTATATCTCGATCCCGGTCATGCTTGCAGCACACAGTCTGCATCTGAAGACAGTGATCCACGAACAGAATTCCTTTGTCGGAAGAGCCAACCGTCTTCTGGATCAGAAGATGGATCTGGTGATCGGTTCCTACGAAGAGAACCGTTCTCAGTTCCGCAATCCGAATCTGAAGATCCTGGGCAATCCTCAGTCATCCAAGGCCTATCTGGTCAAAAAGGATCCGAACGTCCTTCGTGAGATGGGACTCGATCCTTCCAGGAAGACGGTCGTGATCTTTATGGGGTCTCTGGGTTCTTCCAGCGTCAATGAAAAGCTGATCGATTATTTCCGTCTCACAGACGGTTCCTACCAGATCGTCTATGCGACCGGTCCGTCCCACTATGAGAAGATGAGATCTCTGGTCAAGGACAGCGACTATCTGAAGGTCTTTGAGAGGATCGACGGAGTCCGTGTCATGAAGAATGCGGACCTGCTGATCTGCAGGGCAGGGGCGACGACACTTTCCGAGATCTGTGCCATGGGCATGCCTTCCATCCTGATCCCGTCTCCATTCGTTCCGAACAATCACCAGTATTTCAACGGAAAGGCACTGGTGGACAGGGATGCGGCAGTCATGATCGAAGAGAAGGATCTTGACGGAAAACGGCTGTATGATACCGTTGAAAAGATGATACATGACGAGGACAGGCTGGCTGCTCTGGCAGAAAATGCCAGAAGCATGGGCAACAGCAACGTTCTCGATGATATGATAGAGGCAATAGAAGAATTATGATCAGGGACTTTCTTGAACTCCATGGGGAATACCACGACGATAAGTATTTCAGAGATCTTACGACTCTGAGGATGGGCGGACATATCCGCCATTTCGTGATCCCTGATTCTGTCGACGATCTCAAGACGATCATCGCCTATCTGAAGACGAACCGGATCCCGTTCAAGATCCTCGGAAACGGATCGAACCTGGTCTGCGGGGAAGCGGAATTCCCAGGCGTCGTCATCAGTCTGAAGAAACTGTGCGATCATCATATCGAAAAAGATACAGTCTACGCGGAAGCCGGTGTCATGGCTCCCGCTTTGGCCGTCGCTCTGGCGAAGAAGGGCTACAGCTGCCTGGAATTCGCCTCCGGGATCCCCGGAAGCATCGGCGGTCTCGTCTATATGAATGCGGGTGCCTACAAGAGATCGATGTCGGACGTCGTCAGTGAAGTCCTGGTCCTGAAGGACGATGAACTCATCTGGCTTCAGAACGATGAACTGAACTTCTCCTACCGCCATTCTATCTTCCACGATCATCCGCGCTGGGCGGTCATCGCTGCCAGACTGAAACTGGAACCGAAGGCTCCGGAAGAGATCGAGGAACTGATGGCAGACAGACTCAGAAGAAGAAAAGAGACCCAGCCTCTGGAACAGCCGAGTGCCGGATCCTGCTTTCGCAATCCTGAGGGTGGCTACGCCTGGAAGCTGATCGACGGGATCGGATTCCGCGGTCATCGGGTCAACGACGTGGAAGTCTCCGAAAAGCACTCCAATTTCATCATCAATACCGGAAACGGTACGGCGAACGACTATCTCGAGATCGCCTACCAGATCCAGGATAAAGTCAAGGAACAGTACGGCATCAAGCTGGTCATGGAAGTTGAGAAATTCAATTGCTGAACGAAAAAAGAAATCTGCTCGATAAGAACGTATTGCTGAACATCCGCAGGAACAAGAAGATCGGGACTATCAATGAAAAGAAGAAACGGTATGCACTGATCCTGAGCGTTTTTCTTTCGCTTGTGATCATGGCTGCCGTATATCTGTTTTCTCCCGGTTCAAAGATCTATCGGATCACCGTGGAAGGAAACGATTATCTGAGTGAAGAGGACATCATCTCACTGAGTGAACTGACGACCGAAGACCGCTTCCTGCTGACACTTCCTTCCGCCGTGGAAAAAAGGGTCAGGACCGATCCTCTGATCGCAGATTGCGATGTAGAACTCCTCAACGGAAATCTGGTCCGGATCAATGTGACCGAAAAGAAGATCATCGGCTACCTTCTGGAGAACGGGGAGGGCGTCCTGCTTCTGGAAACGGATGAGAGGGTCCCTATCGCAAAAGAAAGGCTCTATCTCATCAGCAAGGTCCCGATCATTGAAGGATTCTCGAACGAAGACCTCATCCTTCTGGAAAAGAACTTCGCGACCTGTGACAGGGAGATCATCAACGAGATATCGGAGATCCATAACTATACGCCGCTGAAATACCAGTATGTGGAACTGGTGATGAGGGACGGGAACTTTATCTTCACGTCGCCTTACGGTCTGAACCTGCTGAACCGTTATTTCGACATCGAATCGAGCTACATCAGGGAAGACCATCGCTGTTACTATTTCGAAGATATCTCCGGGAACGCCTATACCTCCGCATGTCCGTGGGAACCGAGAGAGGAGAAGCCGAAGGAGGAAACTTCCGAAGAGGATGTCGAGGTTGAAGAAGAGGACGGAGAATAAAAGAAAAAGGAGATCAGATCTCCTTTTGTTTTTGGGCGCTCTAAATTATCGTGTTGATGTGGGCGACACTAAATTATCGTGTTGGTGAAAACCTGCACGATTTTTCTTGTGTGTTGGCATCTCTAAATAATCGTGTGGGTATCTCAGTCAAAAAGAAAA
>Ga0256405_10009981_pt1 | contig 12734 bp, 9 predicted proteins | sample RumenRJG_02DNA_FD_189096 | JGI IMG/M metagenome (GOLD analysis project Ga0256405, IMG submission 189096) | Bovine rumen microbial communities from Lethbridge, Alberta, Canada - RJG_02 | ecosystem: Host-associated > Mammals > Digestive system > Stomach > Rumen | place: Canada: Alberta | collected...
AAAAAATGGAAGTTCCGTTGCGCGCGTTAACCGTTTCGGTCACTACAAGCCGATAACTAATTGATGCTCGTAGCCTGCGATCGTGTTGCACTTTCGTGACACGTTCCCTATTTATTACGACAAAGGGTTCAGATTTTACAAGCGCCCAAACTTCCAAACGGCGCTGACTGTGCTATGCTTTAAGGGCAAACCCTACGATTTCGATATTAACAGGTCGTTATCCCCGACGCCGATATTAGTATCTCGGCTCGAAATCTTAATAACCATCCACCGGCTTAGGCGGTGAATGGTTCTTGGCTAAATAGTACGAAAAGGATACATTTCATATCCGCTTCATCACGCGAAAGCGTGCATATCATCAACTCGCAAGAGTTGCATATCATCAAATTGTAAAATGTCTCACGAATGTGAGATACATAATGCCGACAAAGTCGGTATAAAATGACGGACTTGCCGATACATAATGTTTTGCGAACACGGTTTTTTGTACCACCGCAAGCGGTGACATGATGTACACGCCGTCGGCGTGCATGATGTGTATTTTGCTCGCATTGGTCGCAAAATTCATAAAAATTGCTTGGCAATTATGCCAAGCAATTTTTGTCTAACCCTTCCATTTTAGCTAACACAAATGGGCTTGTTCTTTTCCCAAAATTATTTAAGCGCATTACGACTTAATACTCATACAATAAAATCGACTTTTTTATTCTTTAATGCAGTTTCTAAGTATCGATTATCTGTATATTCGTTCAAATATAGTGGCGCGGTTAAAGGGAAAACCTTTTTAAGTGTGGAACAGAATAATTCTTCTCCGCCAGAATACAATGTCGGGAAGACATAATTAAATCCCATATCAGAAGCCAGAACAGAAGAACATGAAAAATATCTGATCCCAATGATTATATTCTTTGATTGGACTTTTATAGACTGCATCAGAAGTTGTGGTATAATGTATTCTATAGAAAACGGATCCTCTTTATTAATACGAATAAACGAGCATGCCAAAATTAAAGGATACCACAAAAAATAGTTTTCTATTGTTTTAGAATCTATTAGCTCTATGTCCTTTAGCAATGATTGACGCTTATACTTTTTAGGATCTTCCGCCATCTTGTCAGGAACTCTTTTAAAATCACTTGGCTTGATGCCCAATTCAAGAATCTTTATTTTGTTTTCACTACCGTTAATAGCAAAACGAGCCGCAATATACCGACCAAGATTCCTACTATAATCTAACTCCTCTAAACACAAATCTACTGACGTTGATAAATACAGTGATGGATAGCCGGCAATACTATACCGATTAGTCGCTACTTTACTACGCAAACAAAACGGGGTGTGAAATATTTCTTCCCTCGCGTATATTCGATTATCAGGAACTTTCCGAACTCTATAAAGCTGCCCTATTTTGCTTTTATTCCCATTTCTAAAATCCAAGGCACTGTCAAAAGGATGACCATTATAAATATTCAATGTGCTATTCTCTAATTCCCAAAAGACTGTATCATTGAATCTTTGAAAAGCGCTACTACTATTACCATTTAGATATTCTTTTATTGCCTCTAATATCCCATTGCAAATTCCTCTAATCTTTGGATATAAGGGGCGCAAAACACCAGCATAAAATATATCACTAAATGCGGATGAATAACTATCATACAAATCTGATAATGTTTTATAAAAATCTTTTCCATCCCAACGAATTGGGACTTCAAATCTTTCATCAAAAAAAACGTGATTAAAATCTTCTTTAGTATACTCCATAATTACTCCTTAACAAAAAACAAATCTGGCAACAGCACCGCTGTCTCTTCGGTATCGTCCTGACCTTTCCACGCAACGACAAAGCGCACGTTTGCGCTACACAAAGTATATCCTTTTTGCTCCCATTTCTCAATGGATTCCATACATGCTTTAGAGAGTTTTGCGACGCGCACCGATTTGTTGCTAATTTGTGCAGACAAATATCCTTCATCATAAGACAATTGCATTCCGCTCCGAAGTTTTAAAATTGTGTCTTTCTTTCCCTTGAAATAATCAAGCACTACATCTTTATGTGTTAGCTGCATTGTAATTTCTTCCGGTTCGAGATACTGTCTTTTATCTTCCAAAAACTCTACGTTCGGCACTTGATACTTGTCAAAAATATTTGTATTACAGTGAATTAATAGGTTTTGCTTTGCACGCGTCATACCGACGTACAATTTGCGCTTATCGGCATCATTATTGATTGGGACATTGTTGAGTAGCATATATACGCTATCGAACTCCCTACCTTTGGATTTATGAATGGTTGAGACATAGATGGTTTCCTTATCATCGGAATAGAAATCCTCGTACTGAGATTCTTTGATAAACTCCTCTAAATCTGTACGATATTTACTATATGTATTCACTTGTTCGAATTCGGAGATCATATTCCTCACGTTTTCGATGCAAGCGCTATTACCATACACTTCTTCCAGTTCGTTTTTAACTCTTTTCCATATATCATGGCTGATAACAGGAGAAGTTCCGACTAACGTGTCGATCCTTCTCAAAAAGAATCTTACCTCAGCAAGATTGTACAAGCGGAAACCATCCAACGACTGAATCAATTTCGCACGCGCACCATTTTTAATCAACAGACCAAGCACACTTAACGATTCTTCGTTTGTGTTGGTTAAAACACAAGCCTTGCCTCCATGATACGTTTGTAATATCTGACGAACAATCGGCTCTTCCAATCGTTGACTTGTGTGGCGAACTATTTGTACGATTCCATTTGTAGCTTGCACCGCTTTAATGGGCACGTTCTTCATTCGCTTACAAATAGATCTTGCAAATGCATTCGCCAACGCTACAATATTGGGACTACTACGATAGTTGTCGACCATCTCATAACGTGTCGCGCCGTATTTATCAATCAATGCTTGCATATTGGCGGAATCCGAACCGCGGAACTCATAGATATTTTGATCATCATCGCCAACAGCAATAACACGCATTTCTTCGTTATTGCGAATAAGTGCTTCAATCAAGGCGAATTCATCGGAATCCATATCCTGCGCTTCGTCAATCACCAACACACTCTTTGTAATTTTCCCTTGTTCTACTTCTCCGTTGGCAATCATTGCACCGGCATCGTGGACAACATTCTCCGCACCTTCAAGACTTCCTATCTTCCCTAGCAAATCGAAACAATAGGAATGAAATGTTTTGATTTCCACAAAGTTTGCAGCATTCCCTATTAAAGACATTAACCGCTTTTTGAATTCCGTCGCCGCTGCACGTGAGAACGTAACCATCAATAATTGTTCATGTTTTACGTCTTCCAACAACAGTAAAGATGCCAATTTATGCACCAACACACGCGTTTTACCGCTTCCGGGGCCTGCCGCAACGACAATATATTTTGACTCAGCGTCATTAATAATCTGAGACTGTATCTCTGATAAATCTCCAAAAAGTTGATGATACTTCTTAGGTGTAATATTCCGATTAATTTCATTTGCTCTGTCTCCTTTAAAATACTTTGAGACAAATCTTCTGAAATCCATTTGGAAATAGTCACGCACAAATTGCAAAGCGGCATCATAATCCCGAACCATCAAGTTAGCATATTCACCCACGATATGGATTTGCTGAATCTTTTGCTTATAAAACTCGCTTAATGACTTGTAGTCCTCAGCTTTATAGCGAATCTTATTATCGAGGATTAGACGCTTGACTTCCATCCCATTATAAAGAACAAGAAATCCGCCTTCCAGTTTCATCGCACCAATCTTGGAAAGATACAAAAGGGCATCTTCAACATCGCCAAGCGTTGTTTCACTCGTTGCAAAAAGCAGATTGGGCTTTTCGATATATTGATTACGCAAATCAACAAGTGAAAACTGCACCAATATCTCCTCATTTTGCTTATTCTTTTCATCGGAAAGCGCAAGATTGTAAAGGTGTTCTACGATGAAATGACAAATATCTATTCTTTTCTGATATTTGTTCATTAGTTTCGGCAATTCCATTGTCGGCGCAATCAACGTATGATTATTGGGGGCTATTTCATCCTCTGCATCTTCTTTTCTTTCATTTTTGGAAATATACCCTTTAATTGTCAAAAAGTACAAAAGTGTACGTATATTCTTCACGGAAGAATACGCCACTCCCCCTTCAGTTGCGGCTTCGTTAATTTCTTTCAGCGAAAAATTCGTTCCATGCTCATCTAAAAATTGAAGCAGAAAGCTTTCCAATTTTGCAAAACGATTTAATATTTGTTCCGACTTGTTTTCACTGTCAGTCTTTAATATATATGCGGATAAGTCCATAGAATCGGCAAGCAATCCTTCTTGTCGCATATTATTAATGGAATCTATCACATCAGCTTTCGGAATACCCAGCCTATCCGACAAATAATCGACTCTCGACTCGGCATCACCGTTATTTGCGTCCGCAACGCTTCGACTTGATATCAACCTTTGAATTATACGTTTGGCATTTTCTTTTTGCTTATCATCGAATTTAGAGGAGCGGTCTATTCGATTTGCTGCATCCGCCATATTTTTTGCTAAAATACTCGTTGCGTAAACATGCGGAACATTGTAGCCTCTTTTTATATATCCTGCGTTTTCAAGTGCGGCAATGGCGGTTTTCACCCTTGTTTCGATATCCCTAACAGAGTCATCCCATCCTGCTTGTCTTGCGACCTCCAATGCCGAACATCTTACCCATGGTCTCTCATGTGTAAAATCTTTAAGTGCTTTCCATACCTGCTGAATCTCGCCAATGCTAAGTTTGGTTTGATTAAGTAACATAAAGTGTTTATCTAAATCGTTATTGTTAAAAAGCACATAGCATTCTGCTTGCAAAGACTGATCACGTCCGGCACGCCCCGCTTCCTGCACATAATTCTCAAGAGAATCTGATATATCGTAGTGCACGACAAGTTTGACGTCTTTTTTATCAACGCCCATACCGAAAGCAGAGGTTGCTACTATAATTTTAACTTCATTTCTAATGAATGCATCTTGATTTGAAACTTTTTCATTTACCTCCATTTGCCCATTGTATGGTCTTGCGGGAAATCCATCGCTCGTTAATTTCTCGGCAAGTTGTACCGTTCGCCGCGTTCTGGAAACATAAACGATGGTTGAACAGTCTTTTTGTGCTATAAGAGATCGAAGTGCATTATATTTATCATCTTCGTTTTCCTTATATAAAACCACGTAGCGCAAGTTTTCTCGATCTGCTGTTGAAGTAAAAAGTTCTAATGAAATATCTAACTTTTGGCGAAAATAATCGCAAATGTCGGAAACAACCTTTTGTTTTGCCGTTGCCGTAAAGCAAGAAACAGGAAGTGGATTCCTTAAACTTTTCTTTTCTTGATACCCACGAATAAAATCTCCAATATACAAATAATCAACACGAAAATCTTGTCCCCACGCAGAAAAACAGTGTGCCTCGTCAATAACGAAACGAACTACGTTTCGTGCTAAAAGCAGTTTTTCAATCGTTCGAGATCGTAATTGTTCAGGTGAAATATAAAGCAACGTCGCAAGCCCATTCTCAACACGCTCCAATGATTCAGCGCGTTCTATGGGGCTCAACAATCCGTTAATAGTAACCGCATCTACCAAACCTTTCTCTGACAGATTATCTACTTGATCCTTCATCAAAGACTGTAACGGGGAGATAACGACTGTTAAACCATGGGCGCATTCTCCAGCCATCAATGCCGGCAACTGAAAGGTAATGGATTTTCCTCCGCCGGTTGGGAAAACAGAAAGGAGAGACTTCCCATCAACGGCGGCTTGTGCGGCTCGTTCCTGTAACGGTTCACCTTCATATGTACGAAATTCTTTATAGCCGAAGAATCTTGTTAAGTTTTTATGGATATCCAAGCGATTGCGACAATATGAACATCCTTGCGCACAGGGCGTATGACATAAGAACTTAACGATATTATCAATCCTCGGATAATTCTTTATAAGCCAAGGAGGCGTAACGGAATGGTAATCCGCCGTACCTATTAAAGCAAGAGAATAAGCAAGTTCGATAGGATAATGCTTAATCATCATAGAAACATCCGCATTTTCACATATTTTTTCGGCATATTCTTCTCTTATGAGTTTCTCAACATTAGAACGATAGGGAGTAAACCCTACATAATCAAAGAAACCTGTAAATTCTTCATAGGTATACAAAAGACAGCAATACACTTGCTTCATTTTGACGTTCAATGCATTGAACGCATTTACCTCGTCATAGAAGAGTTGCATGGCTTTTTGTGCATCATTCAAAGGATTATTTAATTGATCGGATTGTAGTTTATCGTCTTTTACTAAATTATGATAGGGACGACAAGGGAAAAGGAGTGGCGAGAAATACAGCGTATCAATCGCCTTCTTTGGCATACCCACTTGGTGAACATATTTCAAATCATGATGTATGATGTTGTGCCCACATACATATTCTGTGCCATCAATAAAAGTTTGTAATTCATTGAGGTTTGCGGAATGAAAAAACATTCCATTTCGAACTGCGCCGATATCATGAACTTTTTTATCTTCAATCCCTACTTCTGTATCGAAAAACACAATATCTTTTTTCATCCCTAGAATCCTCACACAACAAGTATATCATATAAAACAAATTATGGGAATATTGTAGATATAAATTCCCTGCAAATTGAACTACCTTTTATATATATTTTGGGAAAAATGAAAAGGATTCAACAAAAAATGATGCAATGTCGTTGGTTCAAGTCCTGCATTATATAAAATGACAGTTCTAAATTGTAATATTTTTGTCCAACGTTGTTTTTGCATAAAATCTCAATATTGAGGGGAATATGCAATGTATTAGATAAAAAAAACGAGATTTGCATAAATCTCGCTCTTTTTATTCGTGACAGCTATTTCGTCACTAATCAGAGCTCCCCCAGTAGGATTCGAACCTACGACCCTCCGGTTAACAGCTGGATGCTCTCGCATTCGTATAGGTTTATTTCAGAAATTATTCTTCCTAGAATAATAATTTCGTCAGTCGTTACTTAATTATATTAAAAATCTTTTTTGCAATCGGACTAAGAGATTTTGATTCGTCAATCAATTTATTAAAAAACGCTTTTACATCAGCATCATTTAATACACCATATACTTGACTGTTTTCAACGGCAATTTTAAAAATCTCTTCTCGTTCATCAGCAGACCAATTTGTTATTTTGATAAGATTTTCAATCGCCGCATGCGTTGCAGCATAACTTAAACTTTGTCGCAATTTCAAAATGGCATCAATTTTGTTTCTTTTTTCTTCCCCCTGTTCTTTATCGCTTTTTATCTGCTCCTTTTGCTGTTTATAAAATAAATTTTCTAATTTTTCATTAGCACTTGTTCTGTCTATTATTGATTTTACAATAAAATCTAATTCTTTTCCTTCCGAATAATCTGCCGGAGCATAAAACTTAATTCTTTTCTCGCGCATCATTTTATAGGCTTTATTTTTATTGTTCGTTTTGGGATCGTATACAGCAATAGAATAGCCGCCATTTACCATAATCAATTTCATACATGGAATATCGGTATCACTATCACCTATGTAAATCATATTTCTGAAAGGAACTCTTATTTCAGAAGGCTCAAAACTTTCGTTTACTCCTGAATCGTTGATATCTAAAACTCCTTTTTCTATTCTAAACAAATACTGCGTTTTGTTAGTGTAGTTTACTACTTGAGCCGGCCAAACGGCTACCCCTTTTTGATTATAGTAAAACGAAGTTGCATAAATTTTTTCAAATTCAGACGCAACTTTTGTTCCTTGTATCATTTCTTTTAACCCTGAAGATATGATATAGTGTTCAACGATGCATACTCTTTTATTCTTTGAAACCATGTTTCAACCCCATTGAAAAGTTCAACCTTCGCTCCGTATTCTATTAGTTTATCCTTTGTAAATAGAACCTTTCCTTCTGATTTTTGTTGCATTGTCAACATATACGCTAAGTTTTGATCCATGTCGTTTTTCTCCCCAAGTTCGTTAGATTCGTTCCAAAACTCATTGACGTCGCATCCAACAGATTGAATAAAGCCCTGCGCTTGCATATCAGTCGGGGATAACGTCTTATCAAAATCATAGCATATTGCAACTACCGGTTTTTCTTCTTTATGCTTTCTACTGTCAATATATTTATTCATTTCCTCTTATTCCTTTTTGTGGTATCTTCAAAGAGTCGTAAAAACCGTCTTTATTGCCAAAGAAATCCACCAACATAAAAAGTGAAGTGTTTAATACGGAAATAATTTTCTCTTTTCTCGTCAAACCCTTTTCTTTATCTAAAACAAAGCCGACTTCGGAACTCGAAACATATTTTTTATAGTTTGGTTTTCCCCATAGACCGTTGGCTAATTTGTTGAGTTTGTAAATGTTTTGCAAAATAAGCGACTCAAAATTTTGCTTACTATATTTATCCAAATGAATTCTGCACAGTTTTCTTTTTGAAACAGCCGTTTTATAATTTCTCATATCGCTTATTGACACAACGGCGTTTTCATAATTGTTATCAAAAAAATCATCACAATCGCGATAAGATTCCATCATAGGATAGTTGATATACAACTTACCTATAGTCGGATCGGTTTCGTCAATAAAATATTCCGACATTTCTTTAAGTTTTAGAAAATTGTCTGAAATTATTTCATCTACAGTTCTTGTGTCGTCCCTTTTCGGATGATGAGCGTCGCAGTCAAAAATAAGATATGTAAAAGCAAAACGCTTTGATAAAATTGTTTTTTTCTCCGGATGCATTTCTGCAAGAACGTCTTTCACGTTTCCGTTGAATTCTATTTCTTTCATCTTTTTATAGAGAGTATAAATATTGGTTCCCAAACAATATATCTCATAGTTTAAAGAAAATGATTCCGAAAGTCGTTTAAAGAAATTCCATTCGGTATTGTTGCCTTCGACGATAAATAAAATGTTACTTGCCATTACTCATTAAACGCCCCGTTTATATACATTTTCTCCAAGTTATGCGCTTCGCGAATCTCTTTGCTTGTAGAATTAAAGAGATTTGTTATCTTATTTTCAGTCATTATAAAACAACAATCCGGACGGGTTAATTTATTTTGCATAAGATACGTATTGTGCGAAGTCAACACAGTTTGAAATTTTTTGTTTTTATTCAATCTTAATACAATATTTTCCGCAGATTCGTAATGAAAAAATGCATCAAACTCATCTATAAATAAGAACGAAATTTTGTTAAAAGACGTTATACTCCAGAAGAAAAATAAAAACAACGACATCGTACCTGTTGATGCAATGGAAATAAACGGCGTCTTTTTACCTGTAGAAAATTCGGCATATAATTCATGGATACCATTATTCGTTACCCAACTTAATTTATAATTCATACCGTTTTCCAGAAGAAATTTTTCAAACTCGTCTTTCTTACCGCTAACATATAAGGCTTCAGTTAAACTTGCTCCGCCATTAGTAAAACCGCAATAAGAATTGCCCTCTGTCAATCCCCTATACCACAACATATTTTCAACGAAAATCATCATTTTGTATAATGGCGATTCAAGGTCTGTCGGCATATTCCTATAAATGTATTTAATAACAGATAGACGATTGTCTATCAATTCTATTTTCAAATCACCGATTATTTCTTTATCTACAATATTATTGTTTTTTTGAAAATAATTATAAAAAACAACTGTCTTGCCGTTTATTTTAAGATTTTCTTCTATCAGATTATACGGATCTCTTTTTTTATAATTATAAACAACCTCATCATCGTCAAACTGAAAATAATACGTAAAATCCGCAAACTCTTCTTTTGAGCCTAAATTAATATAATTCTGTAAATACTGTGGTTGCATTCTTTCTTTATCAGATAAATGCATTACAATATCAAATAATGCGATACCTAAATTGCTTTTGCCGATACCGTTTTTACCATAAACGATTGCTTTATTTACAATCCCGTTCACAACTAGATTTTTATTGAATTCATAATCTCTTGCCGTCAAATCAAATATAAGTTTATCCTTGAAACCCTTAAAGTTTTTTACTTCAAATCTTTTTAACATATCTCTTATTTCTCCATGTTGGTTTACCATATTATATCACACCTTAAAACAAATGTCAACATTTTCCGCAGTTTTATTACGTCTCCGTAATGTTTTTACGGTATTATTATATCCTATAAAAAGAAAATTATAATAGTTACAATAAAAAATATTAGATCCCCGTTATTTTTTAATCAATAAACTGCCCGTAATTAATATTGAGTTTAATTCTTATCTCGTAACCTCGATTAAGATCTATCCTCTCTACCAATTTGCAGATTATCATTTTCTTCTATTCGGGAGTGGCAAAATCAAATTCGTCGGCTCATGAAGTAAAATTTTCGTAATACGTGTCAAGACTTTTTAATATTTCGTCTCGTCTTGATAGTCTTGCAATGTAATCGGGATTTTTTCTTCCAATTCCGCAATTTTATCCTTAGTCGCAGATATCGACTGATTGATCAATTCAACCGTGAATTTCGACTCCCCTATTAACGCCTTGCCTATTTCTTTGACTAGTCTTTGCATAACGCCTTGCTCTTTTTCATACTCACTGTTTAGTTCGTTATAAATCTCTTTTTTTAACTGAACGGTTTTCTCATATCTGATTTTTATCGCCTCGTCTTTGACTTTCCCTTTTATTTTAGATAATGCCATATGCGCTATCTCTAAAACGATTTTGTCAACTTTTGAAGACAGATATTGCGTCATACCGTCGCAATAGCCTTTCTTCCTCTCGCTGTTCGGACAACAATATTTGATTCCTTTGTATTAAGGCATTTTCTTTTGCATAATTCTCAGTATACGCTGTTCCTCTGGTTTCTTTCGTTTAGTAGCAAATGCAATAGGAACTAAAATCAACTAAATGCCTGTTGCGAACGTGCATACAGCCACGATAATAATGATCGGCAGTATATACTACTTTATCGGCTTTTGATAGAATTTCATTATATCTATCTACCTCATCCTCGCTCCACCCTTTCGTTTGTTCAGGACACGGCAATACCAATATTAGTTTTACCTGAGTATACTTTTTCTTCAGCCCCAATACTGTCTCAGCCGCTATCGTATCAAATCCTCTTGCTCCACCTGCGCCATAAAAAATAACACCTTTCTCTATTAACTCTAAAAGGATCTTCTTTAAGTTTTTCTTTACTCTCACGCACTCTCTTTCACTTATTTCTCTATGTCCGGTAAAACAGCAAGTTTGGTCTTTCATCTTTCTCCTCCATTATAAAAGCCGCCAAAACAATATTCGCTTTGACGGCTTACAGAATGTTTTAAGTTATAAGTCATGACCACCGGCTAAGCCGGTGGCTTGCACAAGCCCCACCGGGGCATTTTACTAGCGTAAGCCTAAAGGCTTGGTGAAGATCCGCTTCTCGCACAGCGGTTACAAACTGAGCCTTAAGGCTTGCTTTTATTTGTTCTCTTTTACCGGCTCACCCGTAAACGGGTCTATATATTCTTTCATCGTCAGTTGCTCGTACTCAATATCTTCTTGTAGCTGATTTCGAATATATTCCTCTATTGCCTTTTTGTTTTTCCCTACTGTATCTACGTAATAACCTCTACACCAAAAGTGCCTATTTCCATATTTGTATTTCAAATTGGCATATTTATCAAATATCATTAGGCTGGTCTTGCCCTTTAGATATCCTACTATTTGTGATACTGAATACTTCGGTGGTATTGATAAAAGCATATGTATATGATCAGGGCAAGCCTCAGCCTCTATTATTTCTACTTCTTTGTATGAACATAATTTCCTTAACATTTGCCCTATATCCGATTTTATCTTTCCATATATCACTTGCCTTCTGTACTTCGGTGCAAATACTATATGGTACTTGCAATTCCATTTAGTGTGTGCTAAACTATCTATATCTTTATTGTTGCTATTTCCTCTATCGTTCATTTTTCCTCCTTTGTTTGTTATACTGTGCGATCGGCAAATCTACACTTATTTTACAACAAAGGAGGATATTTCTATTCCCCATAGCTAAAGCTTTATTAATACTCACCAGCACTGCTGGTGGTTTCCTCTCCAATAAGATGCCGCCTTCATACGAAAGCGGCAAATATAGCACGTCGCTGTCGCATAAGTCGCCAAACCTGTTCACCTCACATCACGGCAATACGAAAAAACGAAAGTCGAAAGATGTTCTAAACACGACAGTAGACGGTACTACCCTCGTATAAACTCTTCCAAATTCGTTAAACAATATTGCCGCCAATTAAGACGGATATGAGGTTTTTGGGGTGCTATTTACGCAACACAGATTTTGCTATTTATATTATAGGCGAATTTTAAGGAAAAGTCAGTTTTACACCATTCCGGTATAATAGAAAATAAAATTTTTGGGAAAAGCAAAAAACTTTCAAAAAAAATACTAATGTCGTAAGTTTAAGTCTTATAAGTTCGTAAAAAATAAAAAATGTTAGCTCTAAAATGAACATATTTGTCCGACTTTTTTGACTGCATAAATATTCCGTTTTTGTGGGATTGTTCGTAATTTTTGCAAGAAAAAAGGACGATACTTGATAATATCGTCCAAATAGATAAAAAAATGGAAGTTCCATTGCGCGCGTTAACCGTTTCGGTCACTACAAGCCGATAACTAATTGATGCTCGTAGCCTGCGATCGTGTTGCACTTTCGTGACACGTTCCCTATTTATTACGACAA
>Ga0256405_10009983_pt1 | contig 12732 bp, 10 predicted proteins | sample RumenRJG_02DNA_FD_189096 | JGI IMG/M metagenome (GOLD analysis project Ga0256405, IMG submission 189096) | Bovine rumen microbial communities from Lethbridge, Alberta, Canada - RJG_02 | ecosystem: Host-associated > Mammals > Digestive system > Stomach > Rumen | place: Canada: Alberta...
TTTCTAGAATTTGAGATCGCCTGGGATCGCTCCCTGCTTGACAGTCAACGAAGGTAAATGACAAGATGAGCAATCAAACCGCCCGACAAGATTTGATTGCCACAGTAAATTACCACAGTAGCGGGAGTTTGTGATATACTGTTCGGCATGAGACGGTGCAGGATAAATCTTCCAGATCGGTGCCAGCGCCTGATCAGCCGAGTGGCACACCGCGCGTTTGAAGGGGGCAAGCAACGTGCGATTCACAAACTCTATTGCGACCGATCCTGTCAGCGTGACCATGACGGGTACAACAAACGCAACTCTGTCTGCGCCAGCAGTGGACGCGAGCACCTTCTATCGTGTGCGTGCCGGTGCATCGAAAGCCGCTTTGTCCGCGCAATAACTGATGTGCAAATAATCAAATTCACTTCTTCAACATGGCCTTTCTACTTTCACTATTGCCAATTGCAGTTCTGGTCGCGGCGCTGGTCGTCGTGAAGGCACCGGCCTGGAAAGCGGCGCTCGCCGCGCTCGCGGTCGGAGTCGCCGAGGCCGTCCTGTGGCGCGGGGTTTCCGCCGGACAGCTGGCCGACTGCGCCGTGCAGGGCGTCTCGACGGGTCTCTTCCCTATCGGGTTGGTGATTCTCGCCGCGCTCTTCACGTATGCGATTACGGAAACGTCGGGCGCCATCGCCGACATCAAAGGCGGCCTCGCCGCGCTGTCGGACGACAAGTGCTTCCTGGCGCTGCTCATCGCCTGGGGATTCGGGAACTTCATGGAGGGCATGGCCGGCTTCGGCACCGCCGTCGCCATTCCGTGCGCCATCCTCGTCGGCGTCGGCTTCGATCCGCTGAGGGCCGTCCTCTGCTGCCTCGTCGCCAACACGACGCCCACCGCCTTCGGTTCCGTCGGCGTGCCGACGAGCGTCCTCGCGAGCGAGACCGGTCTCGACGTCGATACGCTGACGTCGGTCGTCGTCACCCTGCAACTCGCGGTGACGGCGCTCTTGCCGTTCCTCGTTCTCGTCGCGGCGGACGGCTTGCGCGGACTCCGCGACGGCTGGAAACTCGCCCTCGGCGCATCGGTCGCCTTTGTCGTGCCGTGGTATCTGACGGCCCGCTTTGCCGGCTGCGAACTGCCCGACATCGTCGGCGGCCTCGCGGTCATGGCGCTCTTCGCGTTTCTTGGCAAGCGCAACGGCATCGACCCCAAGCGCCAGCTCTGGGCGTGGCAGCCGTTCGCGTTCGTCATCGTCGCGCTCGCCGCCGTTTCCTTCCTGCCGCCCGCACGGAAACCGACGCTCGGCCTCGTCGTTCTGGCGGCGGGTGCCGTCGGCGGGCTCTGCCAGGGGCTTTCGCTGCGGCGGCTCGCTGTCGTCGCGGCGCGGACGGCGCGGCGCTATGCGCTGGCGATCGTGACGATCTGCACGGTGCTGGCGTTGGCGAAGACGATGGTGGCGGCGGGCTTTACGCAGATTCTTGCCGATGGCCTTGTCGCGGCGACGGGACGCGGCTATGCGGCGGTCGCCAGCGTCGTCGGCGCGCTCGGCGGATTCGTCACCGGCTCGGGGACGAGCACAAACGTCCTCTTCGGCCCGCTCCAGGCCTCCGTCGGAACGTCCGCGTCCGCGCGGCTCCTGTACGCGGCGGCGAACGTCATGGGCGCGGGGATCGGCAAGATGGTCTGTCCGCAGTCGATCGTGCTCGGCTGTGCGGCGGCGGGGCTGGCCGGGCGCGAAAGCGAGGTCATGAAACGTTCGTTCCCGTTCTTTGTCGCCGTCCTGGCCGTCGCGTGTGTCGTGACGGGGCTCTTCCGCCTCATCCTCGGCGACGGCCTGGGTTGAGCGTGTCGCTCAAGGAGTCGCGGTGGCGGCGGGCTCCTGCTCGGCAGCGTCCGACTTGTTGTATTCCTTGATGCCGAGGGCGATGCAGAGAGCCGCGAAAAGGGCGTTCAGGATCAGAACGACGAGGCAACCCTTGGCAATGCAGCCCATGCCTTTTTTCTGCTTGGGCTGCTCCTCCTTGCGTTGCTGCGCCGCCGCCAGGTCCAGCGCCTCCTTCTTGAGCTTGTCGTCCAAGCTCGAGGGCGTATCCTCTACCGGCTGCGGCGCTTTCAGCAGTTCGGACGCCTGTTCCGTCATCTTGATATAGTCTACCATCTCGCCTCCTCCTATTCGACAATCTCCAGCTCGACCGCGCGGCGGCTGAAGGAATCCACGGGATTGCGTCCCTCGCGCAGACGCACCGTGCACGTCCGGTCGACCGGAAAGTATTCCAGCCACGGCACGTCAATGTTGTGAAACTTGTGGTCGTTGCCGCGGACCGTCTGGCACTCGGTCCGCTCTTCGGCCCTGAAGCCGTCCGCGTGGACCGAAAGGGTGCTACGGCCGTCCTCCCGCTTGAGGAGACGCGCCTTGAGGATGCACCGCGTGGCGCAGTCGGGGGGACTGACTTTTTCCGCGTCCGCGTGCTGCAGCAGCACCTCGTATTCCCACGGCGCCACGTTGCCGGCGTTCGCGCCGGAACCGTCTTCGGACGTGCCCGGCCGCACCATCGGCGGCGCGGCCATGAGTGGTACGAGCGCGACGTAGATGTCTTTGAACAGCTTCTCGCAGAATTCGATGAAAAACGCCTCGGCGGCGTCGAAGTCCCAGTTGCGGAAGGTCTCGGGATCGGTGTTGACCGTGGCGTCGGCGAGGTGGGGGCAGAACGCCACGCTGTCGCGGCAGCGCCCGAGGGCCGCGTCGTATTCGCCGTAGACCAGCAGGATCTTCTCCTTGAAGAAGGGCTTCGGCTTCGAGACGGTGGCGGTCAGCGTCTCACGGCAGCGCACCTTCTCGCGTTTGCCCTCGGCGTCGCGCTCCCACTCGTTCCACGAGATCTCCATCGTGGCCGCATACTCCTCGTCGCCCCACTCGACGCTGAGATACTGGCCGAATGCGAACGGGTAGCCGTTCGCCTCGCCGGCGAGCACGCACACCATGGACTTGTCGTCAAAGAGCGACGCATCCCAATCGGGACGGCCCGTCAGCTCGTCGTAGCGCGCCTCGGTCAGGCAGCGGTCGAACCGCAGCGCGGGGACGACCGCTTCGATCAGCTTCAAGGGCAGTTCGCGGGTGTAGAGCGCGTTGAGTCCTTCCATCTGGCGGTAGCCCGTCTCCTGGCCTGCGGCAATCAAGGACTCCAGCCGTTCGATCTTCCGCGAAAGGAGGCGGCGGGGGATCAGCATCACGCAGCCAAAGGCCAGCGAAGCGCCGCCGAAAATCATGAGGAGGCGCACGTCTTCGCTGTCATGGCGGTTGAAGAGGAGCCCGAAGACGGCGCTAATCGCGAAAAGGAACCCCAGCATCATGAGGCCGGTGCAGACCGACTTGCGCCCGCCCAGGACCGACGATAGGGAATCCATCGCCTTGACTTCGGCAACTGTCTGTCGGTTGGCCGCCACGTCGACCTGCGCGTCAGCGGCCAGCGTTGCGAAACGTTCCCGAACCAAGGTCGAGAACTTGGCGCTGTACTCGTCCCTGAACCGTTCCACCAGATTTCGTCTATTGATTTCGCTCATGCGTGCATTTTATCATATTTTTCGCGTCCTGTGTTGCGGCAAAACGTTTGATCGGGGGATGGTGCGGGGGCGGGGAAAATGATAGACTATGCGCCATGAACACGGAAGAAAAAGTTGCGCGGATTGCAATTGACGTCCATCCCAAGATGTGGGGCGCGGAAGCGTGGCGTGTCCTGCCGGGCCATCCGCTCCTCTTCAAGGTCATCGACGCGCGCGAGCGCCTGTCGGTGCAGGTGCACCCGAACGAGCAGACGCGGCGGGTGACGGGCGGTGACCCCAAGACCGAGATGTGGTGCCTCCTGAACGACGGTTTCGTCTACGCCGGATTGAAGGCGGGCGTGACGGCGCGCGACGTCGAGCGCGCGGTCGGCGACGGCAGCTTCGAGGAGCTGATGTACCGCTACGATCTGAAGCGCGGCGACGCGATCTTCATCCCCGGCGGGCTCGTGCACGCGATCGGCGACCGGACGCGGCTCTACGAGGTGCAGCAGACGAGCGACACGACGTTCCGGCTCTACGACTGGAACCGGCGCGACGCGAACGGCCGGCCGCGCGAACTGCACGTCGAGAAGGCGCTGAAGGCGATCGACTACACGCTGCCGCGGCCGACGGTCGTGCGCAACGTCTCCTGCCCGTTCTTCAACTTCCGGCAGATGGCCGCGCGCGATTTCGCGCCGCTCGCGACGCCGGCGGTCGTCCATGCGTTCCGCGGCGGTTTTGCCGCGGACGGCCGGACGTTCGCCGAGGGCGAGGACGCATGGGTGCCGGCCGGCGCGACGATCGGCGGCGACGGCGACGTGCTCGTCACGACCGTCTGAGGCGGCCTCGGCCAAACCGCCCTTGAGAGTTTCCACCACAGGCGCGCGAGAATGTGATATACTATATCCCAATCTTTCAATCATCGCCTGCAGGGGGGATACCCGCGGGCAACTTAAGGAGAAAAAACAACATGGCCAAAACGCCGAAGTTCAAGAACACCAAGGTCCAAGCCTGGGTTGATCAGTGGAACAAGATCTGCACACCCGAGAAGATCGTCGTGGTGACGGGCACGAAGGAAGAGCACACCGCCATCTGCGAGATGATGGTCAAGAAGGGTCAGTTCATCAAGCTCGACCAGAAGAAGCGCCCCGGCTGCTACCTCGCCCGCTCGCACGAGAGCGACGTCGCGCGCGTTGAAGGCCGCACCTTCATCTGCTCGAAGAACGAGATCGACGCCGGCCCGACCAACCACTGGCGGGATCCCGTCGCGATGAAGAAGGAGATGCTCAGGAAGTACAAGGGCTGCATGGCCGGCCGCACGATGTACGTCATCCCGTTCGCGATGGGCCCGATCGGCAACCCGATCACCCAGTACGGCATCGAGGTGACCGACTCGCCCTACGTCGTCGTCAACATGAACATCATGACGCGCACGGGCGACGCGGTGATGAAGCACCTCGACAAGGGCGGCGATTTCGTGCCGTGCATCCACTCCGTCGGCGCGCCGCTCAAGAAGGGCCAGAAGGACGTCGCGTGGCCGTGCGCGAAGAAGATCGACGACAAGTACATCACGCAGTTCCCCGAGGACGGCGAGATCTGGTCGTTCGGTTCGGGCTACGGCGGGAATGCGCTCCTCGGCAAGAAGTGCTTCGCGCTGCGCATCGCCTCGAAGCTCGCGAAGGACCAGGGCTGGATGGCCGAGCACATGCTCATCCTCACGCTCACGAGCCCCGAGAAGAAGCAGTACCACGTCACGGCGGCGTTCCCGTCCGCCTGCGGCAAGACGAACCTCGCGATGATGCTCCCGAAGCTCCCCGGCTGGAAGCTCGAGACGATCGGCGACGACATCGCGTGGCTCAAGCCCGGCGCCGACGGCCGCCTGTACGCCATCAACCCCGAGAACGGCTTCTTCGGCGTCGCGCCCGGCACCTCGCAGTTCTCCAACCCGAACGCGCTGCTCTCCTGCAGGAAGAACACCATCTTCACGAACGTCGTGCTGACGCCCGACGGCGACATCTGGTGGGAGGACATGGGCATCGACGCGCCGGAGGAAGGCGTTGACTGGAAGGGCAATCCCTGCTACCGCTGCGTCGACGACAAGCGCCGCATGGGCCCGAAGCCGGGCATGACCAAGAAGGAGGTCAAGGAGCTCGGCTACGTCGCCGCGCACAAGAACAGCCGCTTCACGGCGCCGGCCGTCAACTGCCCGGTGCTCGACAAGGCCGGCTTCAACGGCAAGTTCAACGGCAAGCCCACGGGCGTGCCGATCGACGCGATCCTCTTCGGCGGCCGCCGTCCGTCGACGATCCCGCTCGTGAACGAGGCGAAGAGCTGGACGCACGGCGTGTTCATGGGCTCGGCCGCGGGCTCGGAAGTCACCGCCGCCGTCATCTCCGACCAGATCGGCCAGGTCCGCCGCGACCCGATGGCGATGCTGCCGTTCTTCGGCTACAACGTCTGCGACTACTTCCAGCACTGGCTGGAGATGGAGCGCACGTCGGTCGATCCGACCAAGCTGCCGAAGATCTACTTCGTCAACTGGTTCCGCAAGACCGCCGCCGGCGAGTTCATGTGGCCGGGCTTCGGCGACAACAGCCGCGTCCTGAAGTGGATCTGCGACCGCATCGACGGCAAGGTCGAGGCGAACGCGACGGCGATCGGCAACCTGCCGTACGCGAAGGACATCTCGCTCGAGAACAACGACAGCGAGGATCCCAACTTCCGCGTCAACGAGAAGTTCCTCCAGGAGCTCGTGACCGTCGACGTCGAGGGCTGGAAGAAGGAGATCGCCACCATCGGCGCGTCCTACGACGAGTACGACAAGAAGGCGTCGAAGGACACCACGGTCGTGAACCCGGCGGCCCGCCGCGTTCCGGCTGCGCTGCGCGGCATCCTCGCGCAGGTGACGGCTGAACTCGGCAAGTGAACGTCGTCAGTCTAGTCGGTCGCCCGAACACGGGCAAGAGCGCGCTTTTTAACCGCCTGGTCAAAAAGCGCGTTGCCATTGTCTTCGACCAGCCCGGCGTCACGCGCGACCGGGTGACGCGGGAGACCGATCTGGGCGACCGGAAGGTGATGCTCGTCGACACGGGCGGCATCGCCTTCGACCGGCGCGTGACGCACGACCCGCTGGACGCCGAGACGCGCGCCCAGGCGGCGCTGGCGGTCGAGGATTCGGCCGTCTGCGTCGTCGTCGTGGACGCGCGCGCCGGCATCGCGCCGCTGGACGCGGAAGTGATCCAGCGCGTGCGCGAGTCGGGTGTGCCGTGCCTCATCGCCGCGAACAAGTGCGACACGGCGGACGACGACGTGCGCGCGCACGAGTTCGAGCGCTTCGGGCTGCCCGTCTTCCCGACGAGCGCGGAGCACGGACGCGGCATCGCCGCGCTCGTCGAGGAGGTCGTGCGCCGCCTGCCGCCCGTGAGCGAGGAGGAGACGGCCGCGCGCCGCCCCCTGCGCGTCGCGGTCGTGGGGCGGCCGAACGCCGGCAAGTCCTCCTACATCAACCGGCTGCTGAACGCGCCGCGCGTGATCGTCTCGGAGATTCCGGGCACGACGCGCGACGCGGTGGAGGTCCCGTTCGCGATCGGGTCGGGGCCGGAGGCGCGGCGCTACCTGCTCGTCGACACGGCGGGGATGAAGTCGCACACGCAGATGTCGAAGACGTCCGTCGACAATTTCTCGCTCTTCCGCAGCGAGCAGGCGATCGCGGAAGCGGACGTGGTGGTGCTCGTGATGGATCCGACGCTCGGGCCGACGCTTCAGGACAAGCGCATCGCGGGCAAGATTCTCGACGCGCACCGCGCGTGCGTCGTGATGATGAACAAGTGGGACATCGCGCAGGAGCAGGGGCTCACCGAGACGAAGGCGACCGCGGCCCTGCGCGCGATGATGCCGTTTCTCAATTTCGCGCCGGTCGTCTACTGCTCGAACAAGTCGGGCTACAACATCCGCCGGACGGTGGATGCGATCGACACGGCGGCGGCGAGCGCGACGATGAAGGTTTCGACGGGGATGCTGAACAACGTCCTCGTCAAGGCGGCGAAGAAGACGCTCTCGCCGATGATCAAGGGCAAGCGGCTGAAGATCTACTACGGGCTGCAGGTCTCGACGAATCCGCAGACGATCCGCCTCTTCGTGAACGATCCGAAGCTGGTGACGCCGGCCTACCTGAGCTATCTTGAAAAGAACATCCGCGCGCGCTTCGGGCTCGAAGGCGCGCCGCTGCGCATCTTCTGCAAGGCGCGCACGCGCACGTCCGCCGCCGGCGCGCCGGGCGGCGAGACCGCTTCCCAACCGAAACCCTCAACAAAGGAAAACAGACGAAAATGAAAAACCTGAGCTTGGGCGCCGCCTCGGCCGCCATCGCCGCCTCCCTGATCCTCACCGGATGCGAGAAGAAGCCGGAACTGCACATCTACACTTGGAGCGACTACATCGCCCCCGAGGTGATCGAAGGCTTCGAAGCGGAAAACGGCTGCACGGTCGTGATCGACACGTTCGACTCGAACGAGACGATGTACGCCAAGCTCAAGGCGGGCGGCACCGGCTACGACATCATCATGCCGAGCAGCTATCTCGTCGAGCTCATGGCGCGCGAAGGGCTGATTTCCGCGCTCGACCACGTGAAGATACCGAACGTCCGGGCGAACTTCGACCCCTCGTTCGCGAATCAGGTCATCGACCCCGCGTTCACGTACAGCGTCCCCTACGCCGTCACCTACACCGGCTTCTGCTACGCCAAGGACAAGGTGCCGGAGGGCGCGGACGTCGAAAGCTGGTCCATCCTCGCCAACCCGGCGCTCAAGAGCAAGGTCACGCTCCTCGACGACATCCGCGAGGTGATCGGCGCGGGCCTTATGTCGCTCGGCTACTCGATCAACTCGACCAACCCCGCCGAGATCGACGCGGCCGTGGAGCAGGTGCTCGCGTGGAAGAAGAACATCCGCAAGTTCGACGCCGAAAGCTACAAGACCGAGGTCGCCTCGGGCGCGACGTGGGTCGGACACGGCTACTCGACCGACATCGTGCAGGTGATCGTCGGCGACGAGGAGGAGGGCGTCGATCCGCGCGACGACATCGGCTTCGCGCTGCCAAAGGAGGGCTTCTCGATCGCGTTCGACGAAATGGTGCTCGCCGCGAACGCGCCGCAGCCTGACCTTGCCTACCGCTTCATGAACTACATCTACGACGGCGCGAACGCGAAGGTCAACATGGAGTACATCTGCGGCCCGAACCCCGTCAAGCCCGGCATCGACGCGCTCGACGCGGACTACCGCAGCCTCATCATCCTGACGCCCGAGCAGGTCGCGCGCGGCCAGGTCATCCGCGCCATCGACCAGATCCCCGGCGCGATGGAGCTCTACAACAAGGCGTGGGACCGCATCAAGGCGACCGACGCGAAGTAACGCGTCGCGCCGACCTTCCCGTTTTCGGCGGCTCGCCCGCCACGACCGACAAAGTACCCGATTGGGTAGTGCAGTGTCGGTCGAATTTTGATATAATTGCAGCATGAATACGACTCTCGGCACGATCATCTGGGCGCTCGGCGGTCTCGCGGGCGCGGTGTTTGCACTGCCTTTCCGCAAGGTCAAGGGCTGGCGGTATGAAAGCTACTGGCTCGTCTACGCGCTCTTCGGCCTCATCCTCTTCCCGCTCGCGCTGGCCGCCGCGACGGTGCCGGATCTCTTCGGCGTCCTCGGCCGCGCGCCCGCCTCGACGATTGCGCTGTGCATCGGCTTCGGCGCGCTGTGGGGCATCGGCGGACTTTCGTGGGGCCTCATGATCCGCTACCTCGGCGTCGGGCTGGGCCTCGCGATCGGCTGCGGTCTCTGCTCGGCGACGGGCACGCTCATTCCGCCGCTCGTGAAGGGCCAGGCCGCCTCGCTCGTCGCGGACACCTCGGCCGTCGTCACGCTCGCGGGCGTCGTCGTCTCGCTCGTCGGCATCGTGTTCGTCGGCCTCGCGGGCAAGTCGAAGGAGGACGAGCTGCCGGAGGAGGCGAAGAAGGCGTCCGTCGCGGAATTCAACTTCAAGAAGGGGATCGTCGTCGCGGCGGTGGCAGGCGTCGCCTCGGCGGGCATGAACTTCGGCCTCCAGTCGGGCGGCGCGCTCGAATCGGCGGCGGTCGAGGCGGGCGCGAAGGAGCTCTGGAAGGGGATGCCCGTCCTGGTCGTCGTCCTCTTCGGCGGCTTCCTCGTCCAGCTCGTCTGGTGCCTCCAGCAGAATGCAAAGAACAGATCGTTCGGCGACTATGCGACGCTCGCGCGGCCGGCGACGGCGGCCGTCATCTTCTGGAGCGGCCTCGCCGGCGTCATCTGGGCGTGCCAGTTCGCGTGCCAGAAGGCCGGCGAAAGCCTGGCGGGCGACATCGCCTACATCTCGTTCGCCATCGTCATGGGCTCGAGCGTCCTCTTCTCGTCGCTCCTCGGCGTCGTGCTCGGCGAATGGAAGGGCACGGGCCGCCGGACGCGGACATATCTCGCGATCGGCCTCGCGGTGCTCGCCGCGTCGATCGCCGTCGCGGCCGCCGCCAAGATGATCTGACAACCGTAACATCCACCCCTCACCCGAAAGGAAAACGATGAGCTACAAGGAAGCGCAGAGGAAGTATGCCAAGATCGGCATCGACACGGAGAAAGTGATCAAGGACCTCGCGGCGGTGCCGATCTCGATGCACTGCTGGCAGGGCGACGACGTGGGCGGCTTCGAGTCCGTCGGCGGCGCCTCGAACGGCATCCAGACGACCGGCAACTACCCGGGCAAGGCGACGACGCCCGCGCAGCTGATGGCGGACATCGAGTTCGCGATGTCGCTCATCCCCGGTCGGCACCGCGTCAACCTGCACGCCTGCTACGGCATCCACGAAGGCAAGGTCGTCGACCGCGACAAGCTCACCTGGAAGAACTTCAAGCCGTGGGTCGACTGGGCGAAGAAGAACGGTTACGGCCTCGACTTCAACCCGACGTTCTTCTCGCACGCGAACGTGGTGGACGGCCTGACGCTCTCGTCGCCCGATCCGAAGATCCGCAAGTTCTGGATCGACCACGGCGTCAGGTGCCTTGAGATCGCGGACTACTTCGCGAAGGAGCTGAACACGACGTGCGGCATCAACTTCTGGTGCCCGGACGGCTACAAGGACGAGCCGTCGGACCGCCTCGGGCCGCGCCAGCGCATGGCCGACTCGCTCGACAGGATCTTCAAGAAGGCGAAGTACGACAAAAAGCGCGTCATCCCGTTCCTCGAGTCGAAGCTCTTCGGCATCGGCGTCGAAAGCTACACCGTCAACTCGCACGAGTTCGTGATGGGCTACGCGCAGAGCCGCAAGATCCTCGCGCTCCTCGACATGGGCCACTTCCACCTCACCGAGAACGTCGCGGACAAGATCAGCTCGTTCCTGATGTTCTTCGGCAAGGTCGCGTTCCACATCTCGCGCCCGGTGCGCTGGGACTCCGACCACGTCATCCGCCAGAACGACGACCTGCGCGCCGCCGCGCAGGAGATCGTGAAGATGGGCCCCGAGAACTTCATCATCGCGCTCGACTACTTCGACGCGTCGATCTGCCGCGTCGCGGCGTGGGTGCTCGGCATGCGCAACATGCAGAAGGAGCTGATGAAGGCGATGCTCACCCCGAACGCGCAGCTCAAGGCGCTGCAGGACGCGGGCGAGTTCACCGCGCAGCTCGTCCTGCAGGAGGAGTACAAGAACTATCCGTTCGAGGATGTCTGGGCCGAGTTCTGCAAGCGCCTCGGCGTGCCCGCGGGCGAAGAGTGGTTCAAGACCGTCCAGAAGTACGAAAAGGACGTGCTTCTGAAGCGCTGATGGGAAACGACCGCAACACGCGCCACCACAAGGGCCCGCGCGAGATGGTGACGGGCGGCGAGTGGCTCTACGGGCGCAATCCCGTGGAGGAGGCCCTCGCCGCCGGCCGCCGCACGGCGAGCGAGATCATCCTGCCGCCGGCGTCGCCGGACGAGGACGGCCAGCTCCAGCGCATCCGCGACGAGGCGCGCGCACGCCGGCTCGTCATCCGCACGATGGACCGCGAGGGCCTCGACCGCCTGACGCGCTTCGGCCACCACCAGGGCGTCGCGCTCAAGACGACGGGCTATCCCTACGTCGGCTTCGACGAGATCGTCGCCGACGCGGCGGCGGACGAAAACGCGCTCGTCGTCGTCCTCGACCACCTCGAAGATCCGCAAAACGTCGGCTCGATCCTGCGCACCGCGTGCGCGGTCGGGGCGACGGGCGTCGTCATTCCCGAGGACCGCGCCGCGGGCATCACGCCGGCGGCCGTCCGCGCGTCGGCGGGCGGCGCCGAGCACATCAAGGTCGCGCACGTCGTCAACCTCGTGCGGGCGATCCAGGACCTGAAGGACGCGGGCTGCTGGATGACCGCGCTCGACTGGGGCCCGGACGCGAAGACGTACACCGACATCGACTTCAAAGGGCGCGTCGGCCTCGTGGTCGGCGCGGAAGGCGACGGCATCACGCGCCTCGTGCGCGCCAACTGCGACTTCGTGGCGCAGCTGCCGATGCCGGGCGGCTTCGAGTCGCTCAACGCGGGCGTCGCCGCCGCCGTCGCCCTCTACGAAATCATCCGGCAGAGAAGGAAGTGAACATGGACCCGAAACTCTACATCAACCCGCCGCCCGTCAACCGTGCGTACGACTGGCAGAACGGCCCCCAGCCGAAGACGCGCGCCGCGCTCGACCGGTTCTTCAACTCCGCGCCGATCAACGCGGTGAAGGACCAGATCTGCGAGATGGGCCGGCGCATCTACAACAAGGGCTACACCGACGGCAACGGCGGAAACCTCTCGGTGCGCGTGGGCGAGGACCTGGTCCTCTGCTCGCCGACGCTGTGCTGCAAGGGCTTCATGAAGCGCGAGGACATCTGCCTCGTCGACATGAACGCGGGGCAGCTCTGCGGCTACCGGCCGCGCACGAGCGAGGTGAAGGTCCACATCGCGATGATGAAGGCGACGGGCATGAATGCGTGCATGCACTGCCATCCGCCGCACTGCAACGCGTTCCTCTTCGCGGGGCTCGTGCCGCCGAACGGCGTCAATCCCGAGGCCGACATCTTCCTCAGCCAGATTCCGCTCGCGCCGTACGCGACGCCCGGCACCGACGCGGTCGCCTCGACGGTCGCGGAGGCCGCGAAGAAGTCGAACGTCGTCTTCATGCAGAACCACGGCATCGTCTGC
>Ga0256405_10009985_pt1 | contig 12731 bp, 10 predicted proteins | sample RumenRJG_02DNA_FD_189096 | JGI IMG/M metagenome (GOLD analysis project Ga0256405, IMG submission 189096) | Bovine rumen microbial communities from Lethbridge, Alberta, Canada - RJG_02 | ecosystem: Host-associated > Mammals > Digestive system > Stomach > Rumen | place: Canada: Alberta...
CGAAGGCATTAATAACAAGATCAAGGTCATGAAACGAAATGCCTATGGATTTCGAGATGAACGGTATTTCAAGCTAAGACTTTACGCCCTTCATGATTGCCGTATCACTCGAAATGTCGGATGAACCATACGTTTTTCTACGATCTAAGAAATCTATATCGTCAATTATTTCCTCTATATCTCGTAAAGTTCTATTATCAAAATTTACTCTAACAGCTACCCAACGCTTATCTATCTTCTCATTAATTTCTTTTAGAGTCTTGATAGTTTTTGCATAGGTATCCATTCCTGTTATTTTATCCACTTTAATTTTGTTATGGCTACATCGATGGGGCATCTTGATGGATTGAATATGAACGGTGATACTTCTGGACTGCCTTCTCCAATAATAGCAGTGGTCCGCTGAGCCATGGCGACTGCACGTGTATACTCCTTAGTCAGATAGAAACCACGACCAAAGTCCTTGAAGTCCTTGCTCTTTGACAAGTCTATTCTGGTAATCAGTTGGTTACTGCCATGATAGAGAATCATAGACGACCACCGTTATTTGCACATACACGTGAGACATCACTGACAATCTCATGATTACTGAGGGTCTTCTCAATGTCTTGGTACTGGCGCATGAAGTCTATCCCCTTGAAAGTCACGATATAGTTGTAAGCCTTAGTGAGAGGAATCTTCTTCTCATCGGCAAAGTTGTTGATAACAGAAACAATAAATTCGCTTTCCTCTTGGTTAAAGCCTGCTTTGTCAACGACATTAATCTGCAATGCCGACCCCATCTTGCCAAGAATGAAAGATGCCACCTCTGGCGTTATCGGTGCGCCATGCTCAATCTTTGACACACGAGACTCCTTCAGACCAATCAGCCTGCCAAGTTGGGCTTGTGTAAGTCCTTTCTTCTTTCGCTCCTCGCGTATAATCATTCCTAAGCTCTTGTTTTCCATATCAATCATCATTTGATGTAGGTGCAAAGATAAACAAAGCTTTCCATATTAGGAAAGTTTGGTAAAAGAAAATCGTGTTTTAAAAGGTTAAATCAAAAGTATAATTCCTTAATATTTCAAAACTGAACATAGAGAAATAGTCTCTGATTACCCTCAAACAATATCATTTTTCCTTGCACATTTTTGTACCATTTACCACGTAACCATCTGATAATCAATTAACATTATATTTCCACGTGGATTATATCGTGGAAAGAAAATTCAAGCATTTTCATCATGGATGTAAAAAATAAAGGAGACCATTAAGGTCTCCGGGGAGGTTTCTGGCTCACGAAGATTGAGACAGAAACCACAGCATTTTATCTGAAATACCATAATAAAACCGTTTTTTCTTACGAATGGCCGAAGCGCAAAGTCAAGCCTCAAGCAATCGTGCTAAATTCCAAAAGACTTGATCAGAGCTTTGCCTTCCTCTTTGCGGCCTTGCTCTCATTAGCCATTCTATCGAGGGCCGTAACATAATAAACAAATGTATGTGAACCATCTTTGAACGGCAATTTTACAAAGGTATTTGAAGTAATACACACGATATTCGATGCATCATCAAAATCGGTTTTCTCTTTCTCCTCAAATCTGTAAACCACATATTGTCGGGCCTCATCCTTCCAACCATGCCCCTTTGGCTTAGTCCAAAAAAGAACAGGTCCGTCGTTGGTCTGAACAACTTTCAACTTCCTTGGTTTCTTAGGAGCCTTGTTGTCGATAAAAGGCATTAAAGGTTGGAGAGCGGGCTTCTTCCAATAATAGTTTCTGAGCAGGGAACCATAGCTTCCCAAATTGTCTACGACCAGTCGGCTGTACCACAATACGGTGCCCTCCACATGGGGTAGTTCGTTGTGCCATTTGAATTTGGCTGCCATTTGATGGGTTTGAGGATTCTGGACATCAGCGTATTTCACCGTTCGCTCAACGTCCTCTCCAATGAAGAGCGGGCGTGCGGCGGCATATCTGTTCCACCACTGGATCAGTTCAGCATAGTCTGCAGTCTTGTGTCCAATCTGCCAATACAGTTGTGGCACGCAATAGTCCACCCAACCATTGTTGACCCACAAGAGAATGTCGGCATAGAGATCGTCGTAGTTTTGCAGCCCTCGGGTATTGCTGCCCACCGTCGCATCAGCAGCCTTATTGCGATAAATACCAAAGGGAGAGACGCCAAACTTCACCCAAGGCTTTACTTCATGGATGGTTGCAGACATCTGCTTAATGAGCAGATTCACGTTGTAGCGCCGCCAATCGCCTTTGCTGAGTCCTTGAGTGTCATTCTGGTAGAACCGATTATCGTCAAAAGGCTGTCCGGCAACTGGATAAGGATAGAAGTAGTCATCGATATGCAGTCCGTCAACGTCGTATCGCGAGACGATATCCTTCACCACATCACATACATAATCTCTGTTTTCCTTCAGAGCCGGATTCAGGATAAGCTGGCCATCATAGGCAATCACTCGTTCGGGATGGCGTAAGGCCACATGATTGGGAGCCAAATCAACAGTGCCCTTTGTCTTGGCTCTGAAAGGATTGATCCAAGCGTGAAGCTCCATCCCGCGTTTATGGCACTGGTCTATCATCCATTGAAGTGGGTCCCAATAGGGCGAGGGGGCCTGCCCTTGCCTGCCTGTAAGGAATCGGCTCCAGGGCTCCAGTTTGCTCTCATAAAGGGCATCACACTCAGGACGAACTTGAAAAATGATAGCATTAACTCCATCTTTCTGCAGTTCGTCCAATTGATGAAGTAGGTTTTGCTGCATGGATTGAGTCGCCATGCCCTCAAACTGACCATTGACGCACTGAATCCAAGCACCCCTGAACTCACGTTTCTTTCCTGCATGTCCTGGTGCTATGGAAAGGAAGAGGAGGACGGTCAGAAATAAGAAAAACTTGCAGTGGGGAAAATTGCTCATTCTTCGCCTAAGTATTTCTTAATATTTTGACCTTCAGAGATTTTACACACCAAAAGAGTATTGTTGCTTTCGGCCACGATATATCCATCAAGCCCCTGCACAATAACCTGTTTTTCTTCTGTAGTGTGTACAATACAGTTGCGGGAGTCGTATACCTTGATGTTTGGTCCAATACATGAATTCTTATACAGATCGTGTTCAGTGTGGGCGTGAAGCGAATCCCAACTGCCTAAATCGGACCACCCAAAGTCAGCAGGACAGACAAATATTTCCTCGGCCTTCTCAAGAATAGCATAGTCTACAGAGATTTTCTCACATTCTGGATAACGACGGTCGATCTCTTCCTGCTCCTTATCTGTACCATAGATGCTGAGCATAGATTCGAATATCTTGTTCATAGCCGGAGCATAGACCCTAAAAGCATTTACGATAGTCTCGACACTCCATATGAAAATTCCAGCGTTCCAGAAGTAATTGTTCTGGGCGAGATATTGCTTGGCCAACTCCAATTTAGGTTTCTCATGAAAACTGTCGACGCGATAAAGCTCTTTGTTGCGTGCGGAATTTGAACTGAGGTCAGCTTCTATGTAGCCATAGCCCGTATGTGGTTCGGTCGGCTTCATTCCAAGTGTAACAATGGCATCTGTTTCACTGGTAAACTTCAGACATTCTTTAATGACCCGTTGGAATTCAACAACATCGGTAATAAGGTGATCGCTTGGAGCCACAACAATATTGGCTTTAGGATCCTTGGCCTTGATACGCCAGCTGACGTAGCACACGCAAGGCGCAGTATTTCTCCTGCAGGGCTCCAAAAGAATATTACCTACGGGAATATTCGGAAGTTGCTGCTTCACTAATTCAAAATATTTACGGTTGGTGACCACCCATACATTGTCTGACGGGATGATTCCTTTAAAACGATCAAACGTAGACTGGAGAAGTGTTCTACCCGAGCCAAGGACATCAATAAACTGTTTGGGCTTTTCTTCTGTGCTCATTGGCCAAAAGCGGCTGCCGACTCCGCCTGCCATAATTACTAAATGATTATTGTTGATAGCCATAAGTTGTGTATGTTTTGTTGGCAAAGATAAGGATTAAATATGTAATAAGCAAAACTTTTCATAAAAAAACGTTGCTCCTACACTCAAACATAGGAGCAACGCTTTAAAATCTTACAGAGTATGTAAAATTGAATTAAGCGAGAGCGATTTTGCCTTCGACATCCTTAATCTTGCCCTCTTTGAACAACCAACCAATGCCAAGGAAAGCCTCTTCTTCTGAAATCTTTGCTTGTTTTGCGATCTCCAATGCTGTAAGGGGCTCACCCGCAGCTGCCAATGTCTGATAAACATCACCAGCGCGGAAACCTACGTTCTCAGCGTTGATCAGAAACTCTACCTTCTTTGTCGTTGTCTTTTTAGCAGCTGCTGTTGTCTTTACGGCTGCACGTCTTGTTGCTTTCTTTTCTGCCATAATGTAATATTTACGGATCCTATTAGCTATGAATAGTGTCTATTTCTTTATTTTTCTATTGCAAAGGTAACATTTTTATCTAATGAAAACAAAAAAATGAGCTAAAATAAAAGCATCCTGAAAACTCATAACAATAAAATGGTGGTTTTCTTGATATAAATCAATGAAAACCACCATTTTATTGGCTTACAATAAGTTGTAAACGAGGTAAATATCGGAACTTGTAATTTATTTCTTCAAGTCCAATTTGATTTGCAGTTCTTCCAACTGTCCCGGCTCAAGTGCAGACGGAGCATCGAGCATAACATCACGACCACTGTTGTTCTTGGGGAAAGCAATGCAATCGCGAATGGAGTCCAATCCTGCCAGAATACTCACAAAGCGGTCCAAGCCAAAGGCCAGGCCAGCATGAGGGGGTGCACCATATTTGAAAGCGTTCATTAAGAACCCAAATTGTGCCTCGGCGCGTTCCTTGGTAAATCCAAGAATCTTAAACATCTTTTCTTGAAGCTGTGTGTCATGAATTCGAAGTGAACCGCCGCCAACCTCAATACCATTGCATACAAAGTCGTATGCCTTTGCACGTACCTGCTCAGGATGCTCGTCGAGCAGGGGAATGTCGTCTGGATTGGGCATTGTAAAAGGATGATGCGTTGCCATCAAGCGCTGTTCTTCATCACTCCATTCAAACAATGGAAAATCTATTATCCACAGGCACTTGAAGACATTCTTGTCGCGAAGACCCAGACGGTCACCCATTTCCAAACGAAGTGAGCACAACTGGATGCGAGTCTTATTGGCATTGTTGCCACTCAATATCAGCACAAGGTCACCATCTTTGGCTCCCATTTTCTTTTTCACTACCTGGAACTGCTCTGCATCATAAAACTTATCGATAGAGCTCTTTACGGTTCCATCGGCATTGTACTTAATGTAGACAAGTCCTTTGGCACCGATTTGAGGTTTCTTGACAAAGTCCGCAAGCTGATCGAGCTGTTTTCGGGTATAATTGGCACAACCAGGAACACAAATGGCACCGATATAGTGTGCTTCGTTGAATACAGAAAAACTTCCCGTACCCTTCAACTCATCAGCAAGCTCTACGAAGGTCATGCCAAAACGCAAATCAGGCTTGTCGGAACCATAAAGCCTCATAGCCTCTTGCCAAGTCATACGCTGCAAGGGTGGAAGCTCCACATCTCTAATCTCTTTGAACAGATGGCGGGCCATATCCTCAAAAATCTCCAAAACATCCTCTTGGTCAACGAAACTCATTTCACAGTCGATCTGCGTAAACTCGGGTTGACGGTCAGCACGCAAGTCTTCATCACGGAAGCACTTTGCAATTTGGAAATAGCGGTCGAATCCCGCCACCATTAGCAATTGTTTCAGGGTCTGCGGACTCTGCGGAAGTGCATAGAATTGACCAGGATTCATTCGGGAAGGAACAACGAAATCACGAGCCCCTTCGGGAGTAGAGCCAATGAGTATCGGAGTCTCAACCTCTATGAAATTGCGTGCGTCCAAAAAGTTGCGAATCAAGATCGTCATTCTGTGGCGCAACTCCAAATTCTTTCTGACCACAGGACGTCTTAGGTCAAGATAACGATATTTCATACGTAAGTCGTCACCTCCGTCAGTCTCGTCCTCTATCTTGAAAGGAGGTGTGAGAGATGGACTGAGTATATTAAGCTCGCTGGCAACGATTTCAATATCGCCAGTATCCATCTTTGCGTTCTTACTCTGACGTTCGCGGACTTCACCTGTGACTTGAATACAAAACTCACGTCCTAAATTGTTGGCTTTATCGCAAAGCTCCTTATCAGAGGCTTCATCGAAAACCAACTGAGAAACTCCGTAACGGTCGCGGAGGTCGATAAATGTCATACCTCCCATCTTGCGTAAACGCTGCACCCATCCAGCCAGCGTCACTTTCTTACCGCAATCAGAGAGCCGAAGCTCTCCGCATGTATTCGTTCTATACATTGGAAATATTGTATGTTGTTATTTTCTCGCAAAAGTACAAAAAATAATGAAAAGAGCAAAATTCTACGAAATTATATAGTCATCTTGCCTAAAAGATGTCCCTATCCAACACATTCTCGTTGGTATCAGCGATGCGAAAATGATAACGTCCTGTTTCAAGGCTGATTCGCATAAGCCGCTGAGGCTCCTCTTCCAAACCGGAAATAGAGAGAGCAACATGTCCCATCGTCCTCCGGAGATTGAGTTCCACACAGGGATGCAACAAAAGTTCGTGACCAGATTCACCATCGGCAACTATCATCATGTCTACTCCCAAAGGGCCATAGTATACATTTCTCAGGACTGGAGACAGGAGAGCGCACATTTTTTCCTTTATCTCATGCAATAAATCCAACGAAATGTATTTGGAAAGCATCTCTTTCTTGGCGGTCTCCGTAGCAAGAACATTGCCAGTGTAGAATCCGTGATCTGTTCTGAAAACCGAAAGCCCTGCATAATAAACACCCTCTGCTCTCGAGAAAAATTCCATGCCGAAATCTTTCACCTTATTATATTTAGGTTCCACATCGATTCCACGCTGACGTTTGAGAACGTTGTTTACCCACCCCTCGAGCTTTTCGTTCCAATCTTTCTCTTCTGCATATCTCACTCCCCGTCCGCTACTGCTCCAAGGAGATTTTAAGACTACATTTCCAAGACAGCCCAAAAGCTTTTTAACATCAGCCGTTGTTTCTGCATAAAAAGCCTTGCCGGTAGTACCCGACATTTGGAGTTCTGGCAAGAGAACTGTCGAGGCCCATCTGCGGTTGCTGATTTCACGAATCCGTCTTAATTGGTCCTCCGAAATAGTCTCATTTTCTCCCAGTCCAAGATGAAGCAATTCACCATACACAGACTTATCCCATCCCCATGGCTCAATAGAAGAGAACTGAAGATTTCGTACGACGTCAGGAGTGGCAAATAACACTTTTGAGGCATACTTTGGATAATAACGGACGCATTTCTGTGCCCTGTTCACATCTTCCACCAACACACAATCTCCATCGTCTGCCCAAAGAGCGGGCAAAAATTCCAAATCACTCCGCAACTTGCGCCCAGCGTGCGGAGCTGTGAAATGAATATCGTTGGCGGCCAAAGCGATATCGTGTTCTGGATTGAATATATGAAGTTTCATGCAGCAAAGATAGCAAATATTTTCTCAAAAAACGCTAATGGAACAAATATTTTGCCAAGTAGAGTTTGCAAATCTCAAAATAATCATTATCTTTGCATCATAAAGAAGACAGATTATCTGAAACAACTGTAATGGAAGCTTTTTACCGTACACATACCTACTTGGTGGAGCACACGATGTCGCCCCTCCGTCGTTCTCTTATCGACGAGATAGACTGGAGCGACCGACTTATTGGAATCAAGGGTACGCGTGGCGTCGGTAAGACGACATTCCTCTTGCAACACGCCAAAGAACAATTTGGCCCCCGTGATCCACGTTGCCTTTATGTCAATATGAACAATTTCTATTTCCAAGGCAAGGGCATCGCTGACTTCGCTGGCGAATTTGTTAAAAGGGGCGGTAAAGTTCTTCTTATCGATCAGGTTTTCAAGCAGCCCCATTGGAGCCAGGAGCTGAAAAAATGCTACGATCTCTACCCTGAGCTACATATCGTTTTCTCGGGAAGTAGTGTAATGCGCCTGAAGCAAGAAAACCCAGAACTAAACGGCATCTGTAAAAGCTATAACCTACGGGGATTCTCGTTCCGAGAGTTCCTCAATCTCTTGCAGCAGCTTCATCTCCCATCGTATTCTTTAGACGACATTATCTCCCATCATGAAGAAATCGCCCATGAGGTAAACAGAGTTGTCAATCCGGCAAAGTTTTTCAAGGATTATCTTCATCACGGCTACTATCCCTTCTTTTTGGAGCATAGAAATTATGAAGAAAACCTTCTGAAAACCATGAACATGATGATAGAGGTAGACATCTTGCTCATCAAACAAATAGAATTGAAATACCTCACCAAAATAAAGAAACTCTTTTATCTTCTTGCTGTTGATGGTCCCAAATCGCCAAATATCAGCCAACTGGCAAAAGATATAGAGACGAGTCGTGCCACAGTGATGAACTACATCAAATATCTTTCGGAAGCCAGGCTTATCAATATTATATATCCTTTAGGCGAAGAGTTCCCTAAGAAGCCTGCCAAGGTCATCATGCACAACCCCAATCTGATGTACTCTTTCTATCCGATCAAGGCCGACACTCAGGACGTGATGGAAGCATTTTTCATCAATACGCTTTGGAAAGACCATATTGTGAACCAAAATGGACGAGACGCAACTTACACTGTCGACGGCACTTGGAAATTCCGTGTGACAGACGCAAATAGCATGAATCGGATTCGCCACAATTCAGACTTACTTTATGCCCGTTACGGATGTGAGGAAGGAAGTGGCAATAAAATCCCGATTTGGTTGTTCGGATTTCTCTACTGAAACAACAGAATATTCAAATATCCAAATTCTTTTATAATTAATATCGATTATGGCAAAAGAAAAAAAATTTATGACTTGTGATGGTAACACAGCTGCCGCTCATGTAAGCTATATGTTTACAGAGGTAGCCGCCATCTACCCTATCACACCTTCATCACCCATGGCGGAGCACGTAGACGAGTGGGCCGCTAAAGGGCGCAAGAATCTCTTTGGTCAGACGGTGTCTATCCAGGAGATGGAATCTGAGGGCGGTGCCGCCGGCGCTGTCCACGGATCGCTCCAGGCTGGCGCACTGACTTCGACCTACACTGCATCTCAAGGCCTCCTGCTGATGATCCCCAATATGTACAAGATTGCCGGTGAACTGTTGCCCTGCGTGTTCAATGTATCTGCACGTACGCTGGCCAGTCACTCACTCTGTATCTTCGGCGACCATCAGGACGTTATGGCTTGCCGTCAGACCGGTTTTGCAATGTTCTGCTCGGGATCCGTCCAGGAAGTAATGGACCTCTCCGCAGTACCTTATCTGGCAACACTGGAGACAGAGGTACCTTTCATCAATTTCTTCGACGGTTTCCGTACTTCTCATGAGTACCACAAGGTTGAGGCCATGGACATGGAGGACATCCGTCCGTTGGTCAACCCCGAGTACATTAAGCGCTTCCGTGATCGTGCTCTCTCTCCTGAGCGTCCTGTCACCCGCGGTACGGCTGAGAACCCCGAGACATTCTTCACCCATCGTGAGGCATGCAATGAATATTACGACAGAGTACCTGCTGCCGTAGAAAAATATTTAGGCGAGATATCGAAGATCACCGGCCGTGAGTATCACCTCTTCAACTATTATGGTGCTGCCGACGCAGAAAATGTCATCGTGCTCATGGGTTCTGCTACAGAACCTGCTCGCGAGGCTATCGACTATCTGATCAAGCAGGGCAAGAAGGTAGGTATGGTGGCAGTCCACCTCTATCGTCCGTTCTCTGTAGACTTCCTGAAGAAGACTTTGCCTGCTACGGTGAAGCGAATCGCTGTACTCGACCGCACTAAGGAGCCTGGAGCAGAAGGCGAGCCGCTCTATCTTGACGTGAAGAGCGCTCTCTATGACGATGAGCGTAAGCCGCTTATCGTAGGTGGCCGTTATGGTTTGGGATCTTCCGACACGACTCCCGCAAAGATCATTTCAGTTTTCAACAATCTGGAACTTCCTGAGCCTAAGAACCATTTCACCGTGGGAATCGTTGACGATGTAACCTTCACCTCCCTGCCCGAGGTTGAGGAAATCCCAATGGGCGGCGATTCGCTCTTCGAGGCTAAATTCTACGGCTTGGGTTCAGATGGTACTGTGGGTGCCAACAAGAACTCCGTTCAGATTATCGGTAACAACACCAACAAGTATTGCCAGGCCTACTTCTCCTACGACTCTAAGAAGTCGGGAGGTTTCACGTGCTCTCACCTGCGCTTCGGCGACGAGCCTATCCACAGTGCCTATCAGGTGAATACACCTAACTTTGTGGCTTGCCACGTACAGGCATACTTGCACATGTATGACGTGACCCGTGGTCTGCGCAACAACGGCACGTTCCTGCTCAACACTATCTTCGATGGTGACGAACTGGTCAACTTCATCCCCAATAAGGTGAAGCGCTATTTTGCCAAGCACAACATCAAAGTATATTATATCAATGCCACCAAGATTGGCCAGGAGATCGGTTTGGGCAACCGCACCAACACCATTCTGCAGTCTGCATTCTTCCGCATCACAAAGGTGATTCCTATCGACCTTGCCGTGGAGCAGATGAAGGCTTTCATTGTGAAGTCTTATGGAAAGAAGGGGCAAGACGTTGTCGACAAGAACTATGCAGCTGTTGACCGTGGCGGCGAATACAAGGAACTCGCTGTAGACCCTGCCTGGGCCAACCTGCCAGACGACGAAGTGGTGGAGGACAACGCACCTGCATTCGTCAAGGAATTGGTACGTCCCATCAATGCTCAGGCCGGCGATTTGCTGAAGGTGAGCGACTTCGTGAAGAATGGTACCGTGGACGGCACATGGCAGAATGGAACCGCCGCATGGGAAAAACGTGGCGTGGAAGCATTTGTTCCCGTATGGAATTCAGAGAACTGTATCCAGTGTAACAAGTGTGACTTCGTTTGTCCTCACGCAGCTATTCGTCCATTCGTCCTAACCGACGAGGAGCTCAAAGGTGCCGGTGACTTGGTAACATTGCCCGTCCTCGCTCCCAAGGCGCTCAAGGGGATGCACTTCCGCCAGGAAGTTTCTGTGCTCGACTGTCTGGGCTGCGGCAACTGCGCTGATGTATGCCCCGGCAAGAAGGACCGTGAGACCGGCGAAGTGAAGAAGGCTCTGAAGATGGTGCCTTTCAACGTGGATGCCCCCGATATGAAGCAGGAAGCTGCCAACTGGGAATACCTGGTCAACAACGTGACCAGCAAGCAGGATCTCGTCGATATCAAGCAGAGCCCCAAGAACTCTCAGTTCGCTCAGCCTCTGTTTGAATTCTCCGGTGCTTGCTCTGGCTGCGGTGAGACTCCCTACGTAAAACTGGTTTCACAGCTCTTTGGTGACCGCGAGATGATTGCCAACGCTACGGGTTGCTCCTCTATCTATTCCGCATCTATTCCTTCTTCGCCCTACACCACAAACGCTAAGGGACAGGGTCCTGCCTTCGACAACTCTCTGTTTGAGGACTTCTGCGAGTTTGGTCTTGGTATGGCATTGGGTAACAAGAAGATGAGAGAGCGCATTAGCACTTTGCTCAACGAATTGATTGCAGACGAGAAGACTCCCGCTGACTTCAAGGAGGCCGCTCAGAACTGGATTGCCAACAAGAATGACGCCGACGGCTCCAAGGCTGCTACTGCTCAGCTTAAGCCGCTGATTGCTCAAGGCGCAGAGGCAGGATGCCCCGTTTGCAAGGAACTGAAGACCCTTGACCACTATCTGGTGAAACGTAGCCAGTGGATCATTGGTGGTGACGGTGCATCCTACGATATCGGCTACGGAGGTCTCGATCATGTGTTGGCTTCCGGCGAGGATGTCAATATCCTGGTGCTCGACACCGAGGTGTACTCCAACACGGGTGGACAGAGCTCAAAGGCAACTCCGTTGGGTGCCATCGCCCAGTTTGCCGCATCAGGTAAGCGTGTGACCAAGAAGGATCTTGGTCTGATGGAGACAACTTATGGCTATGTTTACGTGGCACAAGTGGCTATGGGTGCTGACAACGCACAGACGCTCAAGGCTATCCGTGAGGCTGAGGCCTACGACGGACCTTCACTCGTCATCGCCTACGCTCCTTGTATCAACCACGGTATCAAGGGTAGCAAGGCCGACAAGCGCAACATGGGTCGCTCTCAGCACGAGGAAGCCTTGGCTGTGGAATGCGGTTACTGGCACCTGTGGCGCTTCAATCCCGAATTGGCCAAGGAGGGCAAGAATCCATTCCAGCTTGATTCGAAGGCTCCGCAGTGGGATAAGTTCCAAGACTATCTCCTCGGCGAGGTTCGCTTCTCTTCGTTGAAGAAGGCACTTCCCGAGCAGGCCGACGAGCTGCTCCAAGAGACTGAAAAGGCTGCAAGACGCCGCTATCAGTCTTATGTCCGCAAGAGCCAGGAAGACTGGTCTGAAGCTGAGTAATCTCTTATCGAGTATACAACAAAATGGGCCCGCTTCTCCTTGAGAGGCGGACCTTTTTATTATCAGATATCAATCAACTAACTGTAACCATTCAATTTAGGCCGTCCTGTAATCAAACAAAAAATCCCGAGGTTATTCCCGGGATTTTTTGTATTGGTATGGCAGAAGTTGTATGATCTCATCTTCATCCATATTGTCTCTTAGCCTGCC
>Ga0256405_10009986_pt1 | contig 12730 bp, 12 predicted proteins | sample RumenRJG_02DNA_FD_189096 | JGI IMG/M metagenome (GOLD analysis project Ga0256405, IMG submission 189096) | Bovine rumen microbial communities from Lethbridge, Alberta, Canada - RJG_02 | ecosystem: Host-associated > Mammals > Digestive system > Stomach > Rumen | place: Canada: Alberta...
GTCCGTTTCATCCGGCGTCAATGCAGATTCACACGATTTGTTTCCTGACCGCTCCGCTTTTCAGCCGCGGCAGCCAGTAGTCTTTTCCATAGGTGATGATCTCGGCCACCAGGCACATCGGCAGCGCCCAGAACACATCCAGAGCCGAATGCTGCTTCACGAAGCATACGGCCAGGCAGATCATCAGCACGACGAAGCTCAGCAGGGCTTTCCAGCCGGCGCCGAGCTCCCGGTCCTTCAGGGCCACGGAAAGGATCCCCAGCGAGTAGCCCACGTGCAGAGACGGGCAGATTCCCGTGCTGGTGTCAAAGGAGTAGATAAACGCCATCAGCGCCGTGAGCACGTTTTCCCGTTCGAAGACCTCCGGCCGCATATCCTGGCGGCTCGGGTAGAGCACGTAACAGGTCATGGCGATGACCTGGGTGACGATGATGAAGATCTGCAGCTTCCGGAACTTCGGCACGTCATAGAAGAAGGTATAGGCCAGCGCCCCGAAGACGAGGGCGTACCAGCCCACATAGAAGATCAGGAAGAACTCGTTGAACGGGATCATGTCGTCCAGCGCACAGTGGATCACGTGGCAGGCCTCCCGCGGGATCAGGTTCTCCGTGATAAAATACATGATGAAGTAAAAGATCCAGCTGCCCAGTAGCTTCACATGTGAAAAGCGGGGCTCGTTCAGCCGGCGCAGGGAGAAGCCGCTGTAATCAACCGGTTTTTTCTTCTGCTTGCTCATTTTGATATACCTCGAGAGGAATGTTTTTTCCGTAGTGCCGGGCGGAGATGTTCGGGTACGGGATCACCGTATGCTCCGGGAGCGATACGGCAATCTCCGTGATGGCATCCATCAGCTCGCCGCAGATCCGCCCGCGCTCGGTCTTGATGTCCGCGTCCGCACGGAAGCGAATCGGTTTCCCATAATACACTTTTTTCAGCTTCGGCGCAAGATACATCGGAACGAAATTCAGTTCAGTTCCGGTCTTTTTGTAGTAAAAACGGGCAAGATCGATGAACTTGTCCTGGAAGCCGTGCACGATGTTGTTGTGCTCGTCGTAGCATTCCGGGAAAATCACCATGCTGTAGCCTTCCTTCAGCTTCTCGATCGATTCCCGATAGGTCGTGATCAGGCGTGTATCATGGTAGACCGCGATGGTATGGGCGTTGTTGAACACGCACAGCGCCAGCGGTGTGATCAGATGGCTCAGAATGCGGTAGAACCATCGGGTCCCTTTCGGCTTCCCGGACCAGAAGTCCCGGTAGGCATAGGCCGCAACCTCTTCCCGCTTCATCATCTCTCCCGCGCACCAGACATAGTGTCTGACCGGGGTGTAGAGTTCGCCCATGATCGGGCCGTACATGTGACTGTGGTTTCCGACGATGACACACGGTTCATCGGGCAGATTCTCCGTTCCTTCCAGCTGATACTTCGGGGAGAAGAGCCATACCAGCCACCGGATCACCCGGAAAACCCACGATGTTTTTTTATCATTCAGCAGTTTCAGATTCATTTTTGCATCCTTCGTTTGCCCGTAAAGAAAAGCCCGCGGCCGAAACCGCAGGCTGTATTATAATCCCGAAATCGAAACGGAAAATAAACAATCTGTAAATCTGTAGGCTTCTTTCAGCAAAGCCGCTCTCCGCGCAGCCAGACGGCCTTCCGGTTCAGCTCCGCATCACAGACGACAAAGTCAGCCTGTTTGCCCACCGCGATGGAACCGGCCCGGTCCGCACAGCCCAGCTGTCTGGCCGGGTGAATCGTTGCCGAACGGATGGCCTCGTCCCGCGCGATGCCGAAGCGCACCGCGTTCTGCATGCACTGATACAGCGTCGCCGCCGACCCCGCGATGGTCCCGTCCTCCAGGCGGGCAATCCCGTCCTTCAGGAAGACATCCTGTCCGCCGAGCGTGTATTGGCCGTCCGGCATGCCGCAGCAGCGCAGCGCGTCCGAAATCAGGCAGATCCGCTCCGGGAAGAGGCAAAAGGCCATCCGTACCGCGCTCGGGTGGACATGCTGGCCGTCGCAGATCAGCTCGGCATAGACCTGTTCGCATTCCGAGGCCGCGCCGATGACGCCGGGTTTGCGGTGATGGATCCCGGGCATGGCGTTGTAGAGGTGCGTCAGGTGCGTCGCCCCGGCTTCATAGACCGCCCGGGCTTCCTCATAGCTTGCGTCCGTATGCGCCACCGACACCGTGCAGAGCTTCGAGGCTTTTTCGGTAAACTCCACCGCGCCGGGAAGCTCCGGCGCGAGGTCCGCGATCCGGATCAGCCCGTCCGAGACCTCATAAAGATGCCGGAAGGCCTCCCAGTCGGGGTTTCGCAGATAGGCGCCGTTCTGGGCGCCTTTTTTCTTTTCGGAGAAGAAGGGCCCCTCCATGTTGATGCCGAGCAGCGCCGCGCAGCCCTCCGGCTTCTCGTCCCGCAGGCGCTTTGCCGTGAGGTAAGCCGTCTCCAGCACTTCGTAGGGCAGCGTCATCGACGCCGGCGCAAAACCCGTTACGCCGTTCTGCGCCAGATAGCGCGCCATTTTCTTCAGCCCTTCATAGTCTCCGTCCGAGAAGTCCGCCCCGGAATTGCCGTGGGTGTGGATGTCGATCAGGCCCGGGATCACGTACTGTCCCTGCAGGTCCATGCCGTCCTCCGGCCCCTCTCCCCTTCGGATCTCACGGAAGACGCCGTCCTCGACGGCAAACCCGGCCCGCACGAAGCCCTCGTCTTCCAGAAATATTGTTGCGTTCTTGAACCGCTTCATCATGTATTCTCCCTTTAAAAAATGGCCTGATAATCAGGCCATTTTCGTATTTTCCCGTTCTGTCAGATTAGCAGTATTTCGCAATCAGTTCCTTGATCTGCGCTGCTGTCTCCTTCGCGATCGGCAGGTCGCTCTCCTGCAGCGGGTAGAGCGGGGCGCGCACGCCGCCGGCGTCCGGTCCGCCCATCTCGCGGATGATGGCCTTGATCATGGCGTACATGTTGCCCTGACCGGAGCACATCTTATAGATCATCTGGCAGCAGGCGTCCTGAATCTCTCTCGCCTCGGCGATTTTCCCTTCCCGGGTCAGCGCGAAGATCTTCAGGTACAGTTCCGGCATGGCGGCGTAGGTCCCGCCGATGCCGCCGACGGCTCCGGCCGCCAGGCCGGAGAGCAGCTGCTCATCCGGGCCGTTGAAGACGATGGCCCCTTCGTCACGCCACATCTCGATATCCTGCACGGGCATGGAGGAGTTCTTCACACCGATGACCCGCGGGTTCTCCAGCATGGTGCGCAGCAGGCTGCTCGAGAGCGCCACGCCCGCCAGCTGCGGGATGTTATAGATGATGAAGTCGGTGTTCGGGGCCGCGGAGGAAATGTCGTTCCAGTACCTGGCCATCGCCCGGTCCGGCAGATGGAAGTAGATCGGCGGGATCGCCGCAATCGCGTCGACGCCGAGGCTCTCGGCGTGCGCCGCAAGTTCCATGCTGTCGGCGGTGTTGTTGCAGGCCACATGCGCGATGATCACGATGCGTCCTTTTGCGACCGCCATGACGTTTTCGAGGACCAGCTTCCGCTCGGCCACCGACTGATAAATGCACTCGCCGGACGAGCCGCCCACATACAGGCCCTGCACGCCCTTGCCGATCAGGTACTCGGTCAGCGCTCTTGTCGCTTCCGCCGATACCGCGCCCGCTTCATCGTAACAGGCATAGAAAGCCGGGAAGATGCCCTGATACTTGTTCAGATTCTCTCTCATTCGATTCTTTCTCCGTTTTTCTGAAGATTAAGCCCCGGCAGCGTCACCGGGGATGTCCGGGGCTGTGCTTCTCCCCGCCGCGGGCGGGGAGAACGATGGTTCTCAGACCTGGTCGTCAGCCTTTGACCGCGCCCATCGTGATTCCCTTGGTGAAGTACTTCTGGAAGATCAGGAAGACGATGATGATCGGGACCGCCGCCAGTGCGGCGCCCGCCATGATCAGGCCGTAGTCGGTGGAGTTTTCCGCCTGCATGGTCGCGATGCCGAGGGAAATGGTGAGGTTTGCGTTGCTGGTCAGCATAATCAGCTGCATGAAGTAGTCGTTCCAGCTGTTGATAAAGGTGAAGATGGCCAGCGCCCCGATGCCCGGCTTGATCATGGGCACCACGATGTTCGTAAAGGTTCTGAACTCGCTCGCGCCGTCGATGCGGGCCGCTTCCAGCATTTCCCCGGGGATGCTCTCCGAAAACTGTTTCATCAGGAACACGCCGAAGGGCCAGCCGACCGTCGGGAAGATCACGGCCCAGATGTTGTCGTACAGGCCGAGGGCGCTCATCTCACGAATGAGCGGGATCAGGATGACCTGCTTCGGCAGCGCCATCGCCGCCACGATCAGGCTGAAGATCAGATATCTGCCGATAAAGCGCTTCTTTGCCAGGGCGTATCCCGCCATCGCCGCCGTGATGCAGGTCAGGATCATCGCCATGACGGCCATGAACACCGTGTTGACCATCCAGCGGATGGCCGCCGGCACCGTCGGTCCCGTCACGGATCCGAACTGGAACAGCGGGGCGCTCCGCTTGGAGAAGAGCACCTGGAAATTCCGCAGCGTGAACTCACTTGGCCACCACTGCGGCTTGGGCGAGTTGATGGCGGCGGGGGGCTTCAGCGCGCCGGTGATGATCCAGTACAGCGGGAAGATGAAGAGGAACGCCAGGATGATCAGGACCACGACCGAAAAGATCTTGTAGCCCATGCTTCTGCCATTGTCTTTGCTCGTCATTTTCCGTCACCTCAGCTTTCTTTCGCCAGGCGGAACTGCAGCGCCGACAGCAGGGCGATAAAGATGGCCAGAACCACGCCCATCGCGTTGCCGTAGCCGAAGCGGTACAGCTTGAACGCCGTGTAGTAGATGTAGTACATGACGGTCTCTGTCGCATAGTTCGGTCCGCCGCTGGTCAGCAGCTGGATCAGCGCAAAGCACTGGAAGGAGTTGATGGTCGTGATGACCAGGATATACAGCGTGGTCGGCATGATCTGCGGCCACTTGATCCGCCAGAAAACCTGCAGATTGGTTGCGCCGTCCACTTCCGCGGCCTCCACCAGCGTCGAATCCACGTTCGAGAGCGCCGACACATAGAGGACGATAGGCTGGCCGACGGAGGTCGTCAGCAGGATGATAATGATGCAGCCGAGGGCGTATTTCGGATCTCCGAGCCAGTTGATGTTCTTGGAGATGACGCCAGCGCCCTTCAGCAGGTAGTTGAAGATGCCGTAGTAGTTGTTGTACATCCACTTCCAGACCACCGTGACCGCGACGGATCCGGTGACCACCGGGAGATAGAAGACCACGCGGTAGAAGCTGAGCGCAAATTCCTTCATCTGATAGATGGCGGATGCAACCCACAGGGAAAAGATGCAAACGACAGGGACGCTGACCAGCACGATGATGAAGGTGTTTCTCAGTGCCTTCAGGAAGACTTTGTCCTGCCACAGCTCCTTGTAGTTTGCCAGTCCGATAAAGACGTCGGGCGTATTGGCATTCATGTTCGCGTCGAAGAAGCTGGTGATCACGCACATCACCATCGGTACGACGACGAAGCCAACGAAGAAGACCAGACTGGGCAGCAGAAACAGATAACCGGAGACGGTCTCTCTGCGCCGCAGTGCCGGGCTCATGGTTTGTGTCATTCTCTGCACCTCACATGATGAATCAATCTGTATGAAGCTGCCGAAGGCCGCTCATACCCGGGATATCGGAGAATACACCCCCTGCCGCGCATGCGGCAGGGGGTGCGCAACCCGTTTCAGACTCAGGTTTCGTTCAGGGGGAGCGATCAGCCCGCGGCTGCGGCGTTGGCCTGGCCGCAGAAGTCGTTGACAGCAGCCGTAATGGCTTCGACGCTGCCGTCGCTGGAGCCGACCTGCTGGAGCATGTTCCACCATGCGGTACGGGCGGCGGCCCAGCCGGTGGTGACCTGATAGTAGTCGCCCAGCATCGGCATCAGCTTGGTGTACTCGTTCATGATCTCGTTATCCGCCCAGACGGTGGAGAGATCCGTACCCTCGGCAGCGGTGCGCGCCGCGAAGAAGTTGGAGGCGCGGACGGCTTCAACCGTATGCTCGCTGTCGCACATGTACTTGATGAAGGTCTTGGCCGCTTCGATCTTGGCATCGTCGCCATTGTTGAACACGCCGAAGCCCCAGATGCCGCCCTGCAGCGCGGCCACGCCGTCCTGAGACGGGAAGGCCATGAAGCCGATCTCGTCGCCGCTCATGGTGAGGCCTGCGCCGGTGCCGGCAGAGTTCGGGTTGAGCTGCTGCGCGATGTTCCAGCAGAAGGCCATCTTGAAGATGCCGTTGTAGAAGTTGGCAATCTCGTCACCGCCGACGATGGACGGGTCATAGTCGATGCCTTCCGTGTCATAGAGGGCCTTGAGCGCCTCAATGTTCTTCTCATCATCCCAGGTGTAGGCGGTGTGCTCTTCATTGGTGAAGGTGCCGCCGTAGAGGTTGTTCACCAGTGCGCGGGTGCCCTGGTCGCCGCCCTGGCCATTGCAGTAGACCGCGCCGACAATGCCGTAGGTCTCATTGAGGGCCTTCACGACTTCGAAGAACTGCTCGGTGGTCCAGGTGTGGCTCTCGAGATCGACAAGATCCTTCACGCCGGCTTCTTCCAGCGCGTTGACGTTCACGGCCATGCAGTGGGCGGTCATGACCAGCGGATACTCATAGGCAGCGCCGTCGGGAGCGAAGCAGGCCTTGAGGGCAGCAGCGTTGATCTCGCTCTTGTCGGTGTCGTCAAACAGATCGCTGATGTCGACCATGTAGCCGTTGGCGCCCCAGTTGGAGACCAGACGCTCGGGTCCTTCCATGATCAGGTCGGGAGCCTGCTTGGCGGTGATGGCGGTGTTGACCTTGTCATCGCCGTCGGCATAGGTCAGGTACTCAACCGTGACCGCGATGCCGGTTTCCGCGGTGAAGGCGTCGGTCAGCTCTTTGACCGTGGCTTCGTCGCCCCAGTTGCCGATGGGGTAGGTCCACAGCGTGATGGACTCGGCCGGTTCCGCGGAAGCGGAGACGGGGACTGCCAGCGCGACGATCATCACCAGTGCAAGCAGAAGTGCGAGTTTCTTTTTCATGGGTTTCCTCCTTAAAAATTATTGATACGTTTATTATCGCACGCAGCCGCGTGTAATAATCCTCTCATAATCCGGAGAAGGGAGGCCTGCCTCTCCCGCGGGAAACAGACGCCGATCCGCACTGATCCGTTCTCTTTGATTTTGATTTTACCTGAGAGACAGCCGATTGTCAATCATAATTTGAAACTTTTTTTCATTTTTCAGGCCTTCTGAAATTTATTTTTACACTTTCCACAAAAAGCATCCGCTCTTTCTATGCAAAATGACGAAGAGACTGAAAATAATTTTCAGTCTCTTCGTCATTTCGGTCTGATTAAAGGTGTTTCTCCGCCAGGGCGGACGCCACCCGCTCCCGCGCCGCACTGCAGCGGTCCAGATCCTGCCGGCAGTATTCGGAAAACAGCACGTCCAGCAGGAAAAGCTGGGCAAGCTTGGCCGGGACGGAGCTGAGCTGAAGCGGGCCCTCGTTCGAGCCGCAGCACAGAACCAGATCCGCGTATTCCGCCCCCGGCGATCTCGCGAAGCGGGTCACAAGGATGATTCGCGCCCGCTGCTCCCGTGCCACGGCAAGGGCTTCCAGCAGGTCGCGGGTTGCCCCGGAGTAGGAGAAGAACAGCAGCACGTCCCGCTGGCTCAGGTTCGCGGTTGCGATGATCTGCATGTGCGAGTCCTTCACGGGGAAGAACTTTCCGCTCACGGTGGAGAAAAGATGCGCCGCCTCTTCCGCCATCACCATGGACCCGCCCTGGCCCATGCACAGGACTTTATCCGCGCCGGAGAGGAGCCGGACCGCGGTGCGGATCTGGTCGGGGTTGATGAGGTTCAGTGTTTCCGTCACCGCCGCCATGTCCGCGGAATACAGCTTGCGGCACATGTCTTCCAGGCTGTCGGAGAGCTCAATCTGACCGGAGAGGTCCTCCGTTCCCGAGCGCTGCCGCGCGGTGGAATTGGCAATCGCCAGCTTGAAGGCGTTGTACCCCTTGTACCCGAGCCTGCGGCAGAAGCGCGAGATGGTGGCCTCCGCCACGCCGCTCTCTTCCGCGAGTTCCGCGATGGAGAGGAACTGGCTCTCCCGCGGATGGCGCAGCACATAGTCAGCGGCCTTTTTCTCCGCTGTCGTCAGGTCATAGTATTCCTCGCTGATCTTGTCGATGACGTTGACGCTGCTCAGAGGCATCCCGTATCCCCCTTACTTCAGTTCCGGAAGCTCTCCCATCATCACGTCCACCATGCTCAGCATGCGCGGCAGATGGAAGGGTCCTTTGAAGGTGGAACCCTTGCAGGGCGGTTCCGTCGGCTTACCGTCACGCCGCAGATAGCCGTACCACTCGCCGTATGCGGGGTCCGAGAAGTAGGTGCGGCAGTAATCTTCCGTCTTGAAGAACCAGTCGAGATACTCTTTCTTTCCGGTATCCCGGTAGAGCATCATCGACGAGATCATGATCTCGTCATGCGGCCACCAGAGCTTCATGTCGTGCTCATAGGCCTCGGGCGGTCTGCCCAGGCAGTCGATAAAGTACAGCAGTCCGCCGTATTCCTTGTCCCAGCCGGCGTTGATGGCGCGGTTGAAGATGGTCTCGGCTTTTTCCACCAGGTCCCTGTTGCCGGTACGTCTGGCGTGCTCCAGCAGGAACCAGACGCCTTCGATGTCGTGGCCGGGATTGACGATTCTGCCCTCGGTCACATCCAGGCGGGCTTCCCCTTCAGGGCCGACGTTCTCCAGGATGCAGCCCAGGTCGTCCTTCACATGATAACGGAAGATGTCCTCCACGCAGGAGGCGGCCCGCTCTTCATAGAGCGCCTTCTGCTCCGGGTCGACGCGCATCAGGACCGACGTGACGTTCAGGTAGATCATCGGGATGCCGAAAGCTCTGCCGCTGCGGGTCTCCGGAACGGTCTTGGGGCCGAGGCCGGTGGGATCCGGCATGCCGTGGTTGAGGTTCCAGTAGAGGTCATAGGCTCTGCGCGCCCGGAGCAGGCATTCCTTCTCCCCCGTAACGCCGTAGTATTCCGCGTTCGCCATCGCGTAGAACGCCTCGGAGAAGCAGTATCTTCTCTGGCGCAGGGGCCTGCCGTCCGCGGTCACGGTGAAGTACATCCTGTCCCCCGCCTCGCGGTTGATGCAGTGGGCTTCCATAAAGTCCAGACAGCTCTTCGCCGCCTGTAGCCACTCGTCCTTCACGCCGTAAAGATGGCACAGCCAGGAAAAGATCCAGCCGCAGCGACCCTGCATCCACACGCTCTTATCCGTGGAAAAGACCTTCCCCTCCCGGTCAAGGCAGGTGTACACGCCGCCGTTAACGGGGTCCATGCCGTTCTTCAGCCAGAATTCCGTGCAGCGCTCCAGTTCCTCCCGGATCCAGGCCCGGCTCTCCAGCAGTTTTTTCTTCGTGCTCTCGTCCATATTTCTCGTCCGCTCCTTATCAGAAAATATTGTAGAGTCTTACGAATGCTCAGATATCATTCTCTCGTGTATACAGTGTACCAGCAATGAAAGAAAATTTCAACAGAAATATTATCTGAAATTTTCGTTCAAAAAGAGGATGACAGACTCGCAAAGAGATGCTATAATGACCGCATCAGCGCGTCCGTCGAACCGCATGAGGTGAAGCCTCTGTTTCCGCCCTGCGGTCGGCACTGCGCCTTCCAATATTATTTCTGAACCGGAGGGATCCTGATGAACCGATACGGAATTAAAGTCAGTCTGAAGAACATTCCCGAGCTGGACCCGGATTTTTACCCGCTGCAGCGGTTTAACGATGCCTTTCTTGCCGATGCCAGAAAGCCCATCGGTATCGCCGTCGAACGTGCCGGCGGCCAGATGGCCTCTGTCCGCACGTTCATCCACGGCACCACGGAGATGGCGGACGCCGACCGTTATTATATCGAGCGCCTGGTCAAGACCCTGCTCTGGATGAAGGGCGGTTTCCGTGTTTATGTCTGCGGGAATGAAGAGATCTGCGATTATCTGAAGCGGACTTATTGCGAAGGCGGCCGTCAGGCCTTTGACGCTGACTTCATGGCAAACGTCTTTGAGCATCCCTTTGAGGTCTGCTCTGTGGAATCGCTTCCTGAAGCCAAGGATGCCCCGAAGGCGATCGGCGGGCATCTGGACGGCTGCCGCATCGGCTTTGACGCCGGTGGAAGCGACCGCAAAGTTTCCGCCGTCATCGACGGGGAGCCGGTCTACTCGGAGGAGGTCGTCTGGTTCCCGAAGACCACCGCGGATCCGGATTATCACTATGACGGGATCGTGGCCGCGCTGAAATCTGCCGCCGAACATCTTCCCCGCGTCGATGCGGTCGGCGTTTCCTCTGCCGGCATCTATATCAACAACCGCACCATGAACGCCTCTCTCTTCCTGAAGGTTCCGAAGGAGCTTTATGAGAAGAAAGTCAAGGACATCTACATCCGTGCCATCACCGACACCTTCGGCCCGGACATTCCCTTCTCCGTCATCAACGACGGCGATGTTACGGCTCTGGCCGGCGCCATGAGCCTGGAGACCAACAACGTCCTCGGCATCGCCATGGGCACCAGCGAGGCCGTCGGCTTTGTGGACCGCGAAGGCCGCATCACCGGCTGGCTGAACGAGCTGGCCTTTGTCCCGGTGGACGCCAACCCCGCCGCCATGGAAGACGAGTGGAGCGGCGACATCGGCTGCGGCGTGAAGTACTTCTCTCAGGACGGCGTCATCAAGCTGGCCCCCGCCGCCGGGATTGAGCTGGACGCCTCCCTCTCCCCTGCCGAGAAGCTCAAGGTGGTTCAGAAGCTCATGGAAGCCGACGATCCGCGCGCCGCCAAAGTCTACCGCAGCATCGGCTGCTACCTGGCCCACACGCTTGCCTATTATTACGCCCTGTACGGCTGTGAGAATCTCCTTCTTCTCGGCCGCGTCATGTCCGGAAAGGGCGGCGATGTCCTGCTCGACACCTGCAAGGCGGTCCTGGCGGACGAATATCCCGCACTCGCAGCTTCGCTCCGCCTCGCGCTCCCGGATGAGAAGTTCCGCCGTGTCGGCCAGTCCGCCGTCGCAGCCTCGCTTCCGGAGGTCGTGAAATGAAAAAACATATCGTCTGCTTCGGCGACTCCAACACCCACGGCTACTGCGCTGACCCAAGCGACTGTGCCGACGGCGGCGACCGCTTCAACGAGGAAGAGCGCTGGACCTGCCTGCTGCAGAAGGCGCTGGGCGATGACTGTCTCGTGATCGAAGAGGGCCTCAGCGGCCGGACCTCGGTTTTCGACGATCCGCTTCATGAATGCATGTCCGGTCTGGACGTCATCTATTCCACCCTCATGAGTCATGAGCCGGTGGATCTGCTGATCATCATGCTCGGCACCAACGACACCAAGGAGCGCTTCGGCGTGAGCGCCGCATGCATCTCCCTCGGGCTGGAGCGCCTGGTCATGAAGGCCAAAACCGTCACGGCCTGGCGGGACGGCCGGCCCAACATTCTGATCATCTGCCCGCCGCACATCGGCGACGGCCTTTACCTCCGTCCGGAGGGGGACGCCATGGGCTTCGGCTGCCCGGAGAAGTCCCGGGAACTCGCGAAATATCTCCGCCCCGTGGCGGAGGCCCAGCACTGTGCCTTTCTCGATGCGGAAGGAGTGGCCGAGTTCAACCGGCTCGACTGCATGCACCTGACCGCGAGAGGGCACCGTCAGCTCGCGGAAAAGCTCGCGGAGCTGGTTCCCTCTCTTCTCGCCTGATGGGCCGCCGCTTCTTTAACCCTGAGACCGGGATCTGGAAGTTTTTCAGCTGGCTCGGTGAAATCGTTTCCCTGAGTCTGCTCTGGACGCTCTGTTCTATCCCGGTCGTCACCCTGGGCGCGGCCTCCACGGCGCTTTACGATGCGGTCGCCCATAACATGCGCCGCAAAGAGTCCGACATGTTTCAGCGCTTCTTCGGCACTTTCCGAAGAGAGCTGAAGCCCGGCTGCCTCACGACGCTGCTCTGGGGCGCTGTCGCGGGCCTCCTCTTTTTCCTTTACCGCTCGCTTGCCGGCTCCGCCCCCGACGGCCAGATCGTCACCGCTTGGAGTGTGGTCTTCCTGCTCCTGCTGTATCTGCTGCTCTGCGTCCTGAGCTGGGTTTTCCCGATTCTCTCGCGTTTCACCTTCGGCTTTGCCGCCCTGAACCGGACCGCTCTGCGGATTGCCCTCGGCAACATCCTGCGCTCCGCTCTGATGGCGCTGCTGACGGGACTTGGGATCGCGGCCTTTGCACAAAACTATTTCTTTGTCTTCTTCGTCCCCGGCCTCATCGCCTGGCTCTCCAGTTTCCTGATCGAACCTGTCTTTGAGAAATACAGTGCTCCGGACTGAGCGGCGGCTTCTGTCCATCTCATCCGGACATAACAGCAGCCCCGTGGGTGAATCACTCACGGGGATGATGCTTTTTATGCGTTTGTCAGGAGCGCGGCTCAGAGCGCGTTGGTCTTGTTGACCAGCTTGGTGAGATCGACGTATTCCTCCGCCTCGGAGGCGATGGTCTCGTCGGTCTCTTCCTTGAAGTCGCGGTAGACAGCCAGGCCGGAGCCCGCGGGGATCAGCTTGCCGATGATGACGTTCTCCTTCAGGCCGACCAGGTGGTCCACCTTGCCCTTGATGGCGGCGTCGGTGAGGACGCGGG
>Ga0256405_10009987_pt1 | contig 12726 bp, 8 predicted proteins | sample RumenRJG_02DNA_FD_189096 | JGI IMG/M metagenome (GOLD analysis project Ga0256405, IMG submission 189096) | Bovine rumen microbial communities from Lethbridge, Alberta, Canada - RJG_02 | ecosystem: Host-associated > Mammals > Digestive system > Stomach > Rumen | place: Canada: Alberta | collected...
GGCGAGGGCGCGCAGATCAGCCTGTCCCTGGACCTGAGCCTGAGCCGGGATTCCTATGAGATCGTCCCCGGGGAGGGTGGGGAGATCTCCATCACCGGCGGCAACGGGCGGGGCGTGATCTACGGGGCCTACGCCTTCCTGGAGCGGTACGCCGGAGTCCGCTTCTTCATGCCGGGGCTGGAATCCCTGGGATCCGGGGACATCCTGGTGGACGAGGGCTTCTCCCACGACATGATCTTTGAGATGCGGCAGTCCGACTGGCAGTGCGGCAACGGCGACGCGGACTGGTGCGTGAAGAACTGCGTCAATCAGCGGGAGATCCCGGCTTCCAAGGGCGGCCACATCAAGTACGGCGGGTTCGTCCACACCGTCGCCTCCCTGTCGGGGACCTCGCCCGACGCCCAGCCCTGCTTCTCCGATCCGGAGATCCTCGACACGGTGATCGCAAACGTCCGCGCCATGCTGGAGCGGGATCCCTCCATCACCATCGTGTCGGTGTCCCAGAACGACAACCAGAAATACTGCACCTGCTCAAAATGCCGGGAGATCGACCGGGAGGAGGGCAGCCACATGGGTTCCCTTCTGCGGTTCGTCAACGCCGTGGCGGAGGACATCGAGAACGACTATCCGGACGTCATCATCGACACCCTGGCGTATCAGCACACCCGGCAGGCACCGAAGATCACCAAGCCCCGGGACAACGTCTGCATCCGGCTCTGCTCCATCGAGTGCTGCTTCAGCCACCCCCTGAACGATCCGGACTGCTCCGTGAACGCCGTCTTCAAGAAGGACATCGAAGACTGGAACGGGATCTGCGACCGGATCTACATCTGGGACTACGTGACCTGCTTCTCCTACTACGTGGAGACCTTCCCGAACTTCGAGGTCCTGCGGGAGAACATGCGGTTCTTCGCGGAGCACGGCGTGAAGGGCATGTATCCGGAGGGCAACTACAACTCCCCACAGTCGGGGGAATTCGGCGAGCTGCGGTGTTATCTGCTGGCGAAGCTGATGGCGGATCCCATGATGAGCGACGAGGAATATCACGCGCATATGGACGAATTCCTCGCGGCCTATTACGGGGAGGGCTGGGGCGAGATCCGGCAGTACATCGACTGGACCTGCGCGCTGGCGGCGAAGAAGCACATGAACATCTGGAATCCCATGTCCTCGGTGCTGAGCATCAAGCGGAGCGAGCGGGACGAGGTCCTCTCCCGCTGGGACGAGGCCTGGGACAGAGCGGAGGAGCTGGCCGGAGAGAGGCTCGACGCGGTGAAGCGGTCAAGGCTCCAGTGGGAGTGCGTGAGGCTGATGTTCTCGCCGGACGCCGAACGGGCCCGCGCCTTCCTCGCCGAGATCGAGCGGCAGAACATCCGCTGGAACGAATGGGGCGCCCTGCCCGACAGTCCGAACCTGAACGCATCCCCGGCGAACTGGTGAGGATCCCCCCATCAATCGAACAGGAGGAAGAAGGAATGACGAAAGCGCTTGAGAGAACGGACCCGCGGCATCCGGCCAACGATTCCCGGGACCTGATCGCCGGCCCTCTGCCGTCGGTTTTCCCCTGCGGAGCGGATTTTGCCGCGAACCGCCGGGTTTTATTGGAGAAGACGGTGGATCTCTGCTTCGGCCGCACCGCTCCGGAGCCGGAGGTCTTGAAGATTAACTCCCTCGGCTATAACGCCTGGCGGATCGAGGCGGGGACGAGGAGCCGGACCGTGTCGTGGGAGCTTCAGCTGAGGATCCCCTTCGGCGAGGGGAAGCGTCCCGTCCTGCTGACCGGCGACCGGACCTGGGGCTATATGAACGACATCGTGAAGCAGATGTTCCTCTCCGCGGGCTTCATCGTGGCGGAGTTCAACCGGAATCTGCTGGCGGAGGACAGCGGCGCCGCGGATATGCGAACGAGAGGGCTGTATCCCGTGTATCCGGAGTACGACTTCGGCATGCTGTCGGCCTGGGCCTGGGGATACCGCCGGTGCGTGGACGCCCTTCTGACCATGCCGGAGGCGGATCCGGACTGCATCTGCATCGCCGGGCACTCCCGGGGCGGAAAGGCCACGCTTCTGACCGCGGCTCTGGACGAGCGGATCGCTTACACCCAGTCCAGCGGCTCCGGCATGTTCGGCTGCGGCTGTCTGCGGTACACGCAGGTGGAGGACCCGGAGCGGAAGATCCAGGACCACCATTCCGAAACCCTGGGCAATATGTTCGGCCGGGAGGTGGGCTGGAACATCTCCCACTGGGTGGGCCCGGGCATGGAGGCTTACATCGGGCGGGAGAACGAGATCCCCTTCGACTTCCACTTCCTTAAAGCGGCCGTGGCTCCCCGGGGACTGCTGGAGACCGGCTCCGTGGACGACGTCTGGGCCAATCCGAGAGGGAGCTATCAGACCTTCCGGGCTGCCCGGGAGGCCTATGCCGCACAGGGAGTCCCGGAGCGCATCGCCTCCTCATACCGGTACGGACCTCACGCCCACACCGTCGGCGATTATCAGAAATTCCTGGACTTCATTACCGCCTGCCGGGAGGGGAAGCCCTTCCTGGACGACAACGCCGACGCGGTGTTCGGATGCCTGCCGAAACTGTACGACTGGAGCGCGCCGGAGAAATGACGGTCCCCGCCGGAGCGGACGGATGGACGGAGGCTGCCGCAAATACAATAAGGATGCCGCATGTCTCCTTTTCCGGAGTTCATGCGGCATCCCTGATGTATATTCCCGATCCTGTCCCTTATTCCGCTCCGCAAGCCGTCTGAACCCGCGTGGGAGTTCTCCGTCGGCGGGAAAGACGGTCCGGACAGCCCGCCGCGGAATCGGATTTTTCAGGGCAGCCGCACGCCGTCCGCGCTGTGACAGACGTGCGCGCTGTACTTTCCCTCGAGGGCTGGGAATGCCGCGAGGTACTCCCGTTCCACCTTTTCGAGGATGCTCTCCTCGAACGCCGGATCCGCCAGAGCCATGCAGCAGCCCTTGAAGCCCGCGCCGGAAAACCGACCGCCGTAAATCCCGTCCGTGCGGGTCATGATCTCGTAGAGCGTTTTCAGCTCGGGAGAACCGGTTTCCCAGTTATAGATGGAGGATCGTCCGCTCTCAAAGGACAGCCGGCCGTATTCCTCTATATCGCCCCGCCGCCATGCCTCGGCTCCCGCCTCCACGCGGTCGTATTCCGTGTACCAGTGCTCGGCCCGCTTGGCCCAGTTTTCTGGGAGCCGGTCCCTGTACTCCTCGTATACCTCCCGGGGCACGTCCCGGAGAACCGTTTCGTTGAACCTTCCGTATTCCATGCCGGAGAAGGCCTTGAGGGCGTACGCCGCGCTTTTCAGCTCGTCCACGCGCATGTTGTACCCGGATCCGGCCAGGGTCCGCTCGATGCCGGAGAAGAAGATCAGGATCTCACAGGGCTTCATGTTCGGGTTTTGGGGGATCAGCTCATAGGAATCGTCCTTCGTGTCCAGATAGAGCAGGTGGTCCTTTTTGGAATAGACCTCGCAGCTCTGATCCAGCTTGCCGCAGGAGACGCCCACATAGTTGTTCTCGGCGGCAAGGGCGGTCAGGATGATGTCGCGCGCCGCGGGATGGATCCCGTTGACCCGGCACAGGGCGGAGAGGAACGAGATGATCACCGCCGCGGAGGAGGACAGCCCGCCGATGGGGAGCGTTCCCTCAATGACGCCGGACAGTCCGACCTGCAGCGGAAACCGCTTCGCCAGCTCGATGACGGCGCCGCGCAGATAGTCCGCCCAGTCGTTCTGCTTTACCTCCGGGGTGGAGGAGACGTGCCACTGCGCTCTCTTGCCGAACTGCAGGGACGCCAGCTCGATCACGCCGTTCTGCGCGGGACTGCAGGCGATGTAAATGCCCTTGTCGATGGCCAGCCCGGTGATCTTTCCGAGATTGTGGTCGACCTGCGCCCCCAGCGGGCAGATCCGGTAGGGGCAGAAGGACACGCCCTCCGGCGCGCGGCCGTAGATTTGCTGAAATCTTTCTTCACAAAGCATAGGACATGAAACCTCGATCAAAATCAGTCTCCGCGGAGCAGGTCTTCAAAGGGGCCCTTTTTCCGACGCCCGAAACGTCCTTCAAAGCGGCGGAACGCGGAAGGACGGGGAGAGGGCAAGGCTATGATACCAGACCGGGCAGGCGCAATTCAAGACATTCCGGATAACAAGTTGTGAAAAAAAGGACAATCCGCCGGGGGAAAAAGAAACGCCGGGGGGCAGGGCGACTCCAGCGGAGGACGGGCGGATCGGGAAAGCGGCCTTTTCCCTGCGGGGAGAGGGTCGTTTTCCTCTTGACAGGACCTCCCCGACCGTGGTATGATGGGATCGGGAACAATACGACAGGAAACGGAGAAGCATCATGAAGGAAGCCTTACTGCCGAAGGACCGGGAACGGCTCCGGGCTCTGGCGAAGAAGCAGCTGGAATACGCCCGGTCCGAAAAGAACGCCGCGATCCTCGGAAAATGGGAGGCGCTGGCCGCGGGACGGAGGGAATCGCCCACGGTGCGCCTGCTGTTCTCGAATTTCCCCGACGAGGTGATCACGCCCCGGATGGAATGCGAGGGAGCGGAGGCAAGGGGCATCGAATACGGCCTCTTGTCCACTCTGGTGGGACGGGAGCTGTTTGACGACGACACCCCGATCTCCCCCACCTGCGACGTGAATCTCAGCGCGTGGGCCTGGCCCTTCGACCTGCGGGCGGACATCACGCGCACCCCTCACGGAAAGGGGTTCCACATCAACCCGGTGATCGAGGATCTGGAGACCGATGAGGAAAAGCTGGGGAAGGGCGGCTTCCGGGCCGATCCCGAGGGGACCCGGCGGAGGATGGAGGACCTCGGGGAGATCTTCGGCGACATCCTGCCTCCCCGGATGGTGATGCCCAATCTGACCGGAGCCATCACCAACCCTCTTGTGCATCTCATGGGCATGGAGAACCTCTATATGGCCATCTACGACGCGCCGGAGGCCCTGCACCGGGTCATGGACCGGGCCACGAAGGTCTACGAGGACTTTTACGACTATCTGGAGCGGGAAGGGCTCCTGCTCCCCACCTGCGGCATCAGCCCCGTCTCCCAGGAGAGCTTCGCCTTCAACCATGAGCTCCCCGCGGACCGGGCGGAGAGGACCACGGACGTCTGGGGCTTTCTGGAATCCCAGGAGACCACCGCGGTTTCTCCGGAGACCTTCGGGGAGTTTGTCTTCCCCTATCAGGACAGGCTGGTGAGGCGGTACGGCCTTCTGAGCTACGGCTGCTGCGAGCGGGTGGACGCCATCTTCCCGGACTATCTCTCCAAATGGAAGAACCTCAGAAAGCTGTCGGTGTCCCCCTTCAACAACGAGCCTCTGGTGGGAGAATATCTCCGGGGCACGGATATTGTCTACTACAGCAAGCCCCGGGCCGAGTACGTGACCAACCGGGGACCGCTGGACGAGGAGGCCCTGAGGCAGTATTTCAGGGGCGTGTTCACAGCCGCGTCCGGATGCCTGCTGGAGGTGGCCCAGCGCGAGGTCGGGACCATCTACGGCGACTATGAACGGGGCCGCCGGTACGTGGAGATCGCGAAGGAGTGCGTGGAGGAATACTGGAGGCCGTAATGCTCCGGACCGCGTTGTATGAACCATTCACAGGCATTTCAGCACCAAAGGAGGCAGATCATGAAAAAAACGGTTTCATTCCTTATGGCCCTTCTTCTGATCCTTTCCGCCCTGGCATCCTGCGCGGAGGGAGGCGGGGGAGATGAGGAGACGTCCGGCGCGGTTTCCGCTGAAGCTCCCGCTTCCGTGACGCCCGCAGAGACGGAGCCGGAACCGGAGGAGACCCGCCCCCGTCACAAGGTCCCGGATTCGGATTTCGCCGGCGCAGCCTTCACCGCCGCGTACCCCGCATGGGCCGGATACGTCTACTATTTCTTCGCGGACGAGCAGACCGGGGACAGCATGAACGACGCCATTTTCGAGAGGAAACTCCGGGTGGAGGACGCCCTCAACGTCGCGATCGGTCAGGAGGACGTCGGGTACATCGCCGAGGTGGTGGACGCCGTCAAGCGCTCCGTGCAGGCCGGGGACGACGCCTATCAGATGGGCCTGTTCCACTGCATCCAGGGCATCGCCGAAATGGCCACGGGCAGTTACCTCTTCAATCTGGACGAGCTGCCGAACATCGATCTCTCCGCCTCCTGGTGGAACCAGACCATGACCGACATGCTGCGGCTGGGAGAGAAGACCTATTACGGCGTGAACGACTACATGATCCCGGGACCCTACTGCATCTACTTCAACAAGGACATGGTGAACCGGTATCAGATGGACAATCCCTACGGACTGGTATACGAGGGCGAATGGACGCTGGACCGCATGCTCTCCCTGGCGGAAGCCGTCACGGAGGACAGAAACGGGGACGGCGCGTTCGATTCGGACGACACCGCCGGTATGATCGCCAACGACGCCTCCTGCTACACCAGCTTCGTCACCGGATGCGGCCAGTACATGACCAGCCGGGACGGGGACGGGCACGTGGTTCTGGACATGAATACGGAGCGGATGATCTCCATTGTGGAGAAGCTCTACGGAGCGGTGAACACGCCCGGCGTCGTCCAGATCCCCGGGGCGCAGGGAGGAGTCGAGATGTTCTCCCAGGGGAATATCCTCTTCGACCTGGGCTCCATTGCGGGGGCGGTCCATTTCCGGGATACGGAATTCGACCTGGGGATCCTGCCCTATCCCAAGTTCGACGCCGCCCAGGAGAACTACATCTCTCTGGACTGGGGCGGACTGATGGGCGTTCCCGCGTCCATCGCCAATCCGGAGATGGTGGGCGCGGTGATCGAGCTTCTGGCCTACGAGAGCGCGGACACCGTCATCCCGGCCTACTACGACGTGCTTCTGGCCGGGAAGCTGGCCCGGGATACGGATACCGTCGCCATGATGGACCTTCTCTTCGACACTGTCGCCTACGAGATCGGCGGCAACTACTTCGGCTTCTCAAGCGGCTTCAACGCCCTGTTCTACACTCTGGGGAACGAGGTCGTGAACAACAAAAACGCCGATTTCTCCTCCTTCTACGCGAAGAACGAGAAGGCCGCGGCCTCCACCATCAAGACTTTCTACAAGAGTCTGAACAAGGCGGAATCCGCGCCGTAAGGTGTCTGCGCAACCGAATAACGGCATAAATAAAGAGCGGCTCTGTTCTTTCGCAGAGACCGCTCTGTTTTGCTTTGTCCGACAAGCCGGGATGGATTTTCCCCTTATGTACCGCTTTCCGTTTCCCGGATGTACGCGGCGACGCTCCGTCCGAAGGCGCGTCCCAGCTCTCCCATGGACTCCTGTGAGATCTTCCCGTTTCCGTCCTCCACCCCGAAGTAAGGGGCCTCCATGGTGACGGACAGGCGCACGGAGGGCTGCCTGCTGAAATAGTTCTTGGAATTGGGGCTGGTCTCGTCGTTCCACATCTCGTTGGGTCCCACGTCCCAGGCCCCGGTGTATTTCAGGGCGTTCCCGGCCGTTTCCCGCTTCATGATCTCCCCGAAGCGGTCCGTGAAGGGCTCCATGGCCTCCGTGGACCGGCTGAAGAACACGTAGTCGTTCTGCTCTCCCATGTGCCAGGGCGAGTGAAAGTCGAAGCTGTACCGCAGGTCGTGGGTTTTCCCGAAGGCGATCAGTTCCCGGATGACCTCGTAAACCGGCGCGTCCGTGTAGTCCCGGTTGTGGTCGTGGGGCCGCCGGTTCTTGCCCTGATCCCCGTCCAGCACCCCGTCATAGTCCACGAAGGGCACGGCGAGGACGGAGTATCCCTCCGGCAGATTCTCAAGCAGGGCCTCCGTCACGGCTTCCAGTACGTAGCTCCCCGTGGATTCGCAGGCGTGGTGCCGGGCGGTCAGAAGGATCCATTTGTCCCCGTGTCCGAAGCGGACGGCGGGAAGAGGGCGTCCCCTGACGGAGGAGCAGAAGACCTCCTTTTTCAGATCTCTCCGGCGGCACAGCTCGTCGAAGCGGAGCGGATCGTACAGCATGTGATGGGCAAAATACACCCGGTCCTCTCCCTCGGAGAAGGTGTAGGCGAACCGGTCTCCCGAGCCGCTCTCCGTCCAGCTCCAGTGAGCGAGGTCATGGCTGACGGCGGCTCCGAACCGGCCCACGCGGCAGGAGGAGGGGAAGAGGAAGGTGACGGTCTCCCCGGCCAGGGACGCGGTGTCCTCGGCGCAGAAGGCCCAGTAGAACCAGTCCCCTTCCGTGTCCCGCAGATCCCGCTCCAGACGGACGACGCCGTCTCCGATTTCGGACACGACGATGTTGCCGCCCGGAAAATCGCTGTGAATTCTCATGGCATACCTCAGTCTTTCTTTGCCAGCTTGTCCAGCTGCTTGTTCACCATCTTCGTGATGGACTGCGTCAGGGAGGAGAAGGTGTCCGTGCCGTTCATGAACACCTCCATGTACTTATAATAGGTGTCGGAGGGGATGACGGAGAGCCCGATGTCGTACAGCGCGGAGGCGAAAATGATGTCCAGCATGTCGGCGGAGCCCTGATCCCTTGCGTACCGGGACTTCAAAAGGGTCTCCTTGTAGACCGGAATGACCGTTTCCCGGGACAGGCGGCTCATGGACTCCAGCAGAAGGCCCACGTCGGCGCAGAGCTCGTCGGGGAGCGTCGCCGGGAGGGTGGCCATGGTGCCTCCGGAGGTCAGCGCGTAATAGGCCGTCTGCTCCTCCGAATACTTCGGGAAGGGAAGGATGCCGATGTCGCTGTCCATGTCGCGGTAGACGGAGACGGCCTTCATGGAGGAGCCCTGGAACAGGGTGTGGTTCCCGATGAACATCTGCTGGCCCTCGGCGCTTCCGTCGTGGACCGTGTCCGCCACCTGCTTGAAAATATGGTTCCCGCTGTGGCGGCTCAGGATGTCGGACATGACGTTCAGGGCGTATTCATTGCCGGGGATGGCGAAGCAGGCGTTCCCCTCCGCGTCGGTGTCCACGTACTTGATCCCGGCGCCGGACACCAGGGAGCCGAAGTACAGCTTGATGGCCGTGGCGCATCCGTACCGGTCCTCCATATCCATGACGCCGTCTCCGTTGAGATCCAGGACCGCCTTTTCCGCGTCGGAGAGATACCGGTCCAGGGTCCACGCGCCGTCCCGGACCGTTTCGTACAGATCATCCGGCGTACCCAGGCCCAGGTCCGCGTACATGTCCTTGTTGAACATCATGATGAAGCTCCGGGTGCTCTGGGCCAGGGAGAAGTCCCCTGTGGCGGCATACACCCTTCCGCCGCTGCTGAAGGTCCGGGTGGCGTCCCAGCTCCAGCAGGGCTCCGTGAAATCCACGTAGGGAAGGGCGTCCCAGGTGCGCAGATTGCCGGACAGGTACTGATTGACGATGGTCTCGTCGTACAGCATGACGATCTCCGCCCCGGCGTCTCCGGCCTTCACCAGCGCCGGGAGCTTGTCGGCGGGATTGCGGTCCGCGGTCTCGGAGATCACGCAGTGCAGGGTCTCCTCCAGCCGGTTGTTGCGGTTCCAGACGGCGTCGTTCAGCACGTCTCCGTTCAGCTCCTCCGGATCGAGGATGTTCACCACCCAGCTGAGCCAGGAATCGTCGTAGTTGTAAAAGCGCAGCTCCCGGCCTCCGAGATCCGTCTCCGGAAGAGGATCATAGGCGGGCTCGGTCTCCGGAGGCGCGTCGGTTTCGGCGGCGTCCGGCACGGCTTCCGGGACGGCATCGGCTCCGGCGGTTTCCGGGGCTCCTCCGTCATTCCCCGAGCAGGAGGGGAGGACCGTCAGGGCGGCCAGCAGACAGATGAATGCCCGCAGAGGTTTGTTCATAACGTCAGACTCCTTTCTTTGAGGGTTTATACAAGTCTTTCCTGCAGCCTCCGGACGTCCACGTCCCGGACGTAACCGCCGTTCTCCGCCGCCATGGCAGCCGCAGCTCCCGCCGCCGCTCCGATCCCGGCGCAGATGGGCATGACCCGGAAATTGGAGTGGGCGAGATGGGTCCCGGAGATGTTCCGGCCGGACAGCAGGAGCCCCTCGGTGTTCTTCGGGATCAGGCATCCGAAGGGGATCGTGTAGCCAGCGGGCTGTTTCCATTCGTGCTGGACGCCTGTGGGATCCAGACCCGCCCCGGCCAGGTTGTGCACGTCGAAGTTGAAGTGCGCGCCTCTCACCGCCCAGTCGTCGAACTGTCTGGCCCGGAGGATGTCGTCCTCCGTCAGGGTCCTCTCCCCCTCGAAGTGGCGGGTTTCCCGGATGCCCATCATGGAGCCCGCGCTGATGATATAGCACCGCTCGAAGCCCGGCACGAACTCTCTGAGATACTTCACGATGGCGGGCATCTGGGACCGGCAGACCAGCTCGGCCCGGGTCAGGTCCTCCGCCTTTGTCCCGTCGATGTCCGTGCAGTTGGTCATGTTGCAGGTGACGATGCCCGGCAGGGTGGAGCGGTAGACCAGGAGATGCCCGGCGGGGGCGGGAATGTGCTCCTTCGCCAGCTCCTGCAGCTCTCCCTTTTCCGTCATGTGCTTCGATTCGAAGGAGCCCAGGAGGACGGCCCGGGACAGATCGACGCCCGCCACCTTGAACATCAGGGTGCAGGGCTGCATCTTCCCGTCCGATTCGCGGCCCTTGTGACAGGGAACGCCCGCGAAGGCCGCTGCGTCTCCGTCCCCGGTGCCGTCCACCGTGATCTTCGAGAGAAAGACCCTCCGGCCCGACTTGCTTTCGGTGACGACGCCGGCGACCCGGTTCCCCTCCTTGACGACGCCGCAGACGAAGGTGTACAGCAAAACGGTCACCCCGGCGTCCCGGAGCATGTCCAGCCACACCGTTTTGAGGATCTCGGGATCGATCCACGGAACGACGCGGTCCCGGCCCTCCCCCTCGCACAGGGCGGCGCACCGGGTCAGGATCTCGGTGTACAGGGGGGAGACGACGGTTCCGGTCCAGTGGCTCATGAGGCCGGAGGTGGACATGCCTCCGACGCTGTTGTTCCATTCGATCAGAAGGACCCTGGCGCCGAGTCTGGAGGCCATGACGGCGGCGGACGCACCGGCGGGACCGGATCCGGCCACGATGACGTCGTATTCCCCGGCCACAGGCAGTTCCCTTGCGGGTTCGGTAAAGGTTTTCATGGGCGGAAGCCTCCCTTGCGCCGCGGATGCCCGTTTTTCCTCCGGGACGGACCGCGGCTTTTTTCTCCATTTTAACCGGACTTTTCCCCTGTGTCAAGATGTTTTTCGTGGATTCTGCACCGGAGCCGGGAGCCGCGCGTCCCGCTGTTCCCGGAAATCGTCCGGCCTGAGCCGTCTCGGGGAGGGACAGCCGTATTCTCCGCGTACTCCGGCCGGGTTTCCGGAATTCGGCGGGACAAAATCGAAAAACCGGCGAAAAATATGGAAAACCGCTTGAAAGAAGAAGGGAATTGTGGTATCATTACTCTTGATTATCGAGCCGTGTTCCCGGTCCGCAGACGGGCGGGGAGTCCTGGTCGGACGGGAGGGCGGTCATGCTTTGTGCCCGTACGGGCGGATGAAGGAGCGGACCCATGCGCGATCGGAAAAAGCAGAGACTGCTCCGGAAATCCGGGATAAAAGGGCTGTCCCGGGAAAAGGGATTATCCCCGAAGGATGAAACGGGGCTCCCGGATCCGACGCCGTTCGAAGCGGTGAGACGGATCATCGAAAAGGAAAAGAAAGAGCTGTCTGCGCACCCCATGGCAGGTCGGACGGAGGAGACTGCGCATTCCTCCTCCGGCTCACAAAAAGAAGCTGATTAGCAAAGGAAAAGGTTTTATGGCAAACCGTAAGAAGTTTCGGTTCGAACCGTGGCACAGGGTGGCGGCGCTGCTGCTGGTACTTGACATCATCACAGTCAATTTCTCCTACCTGCTGGCGCTATGGCTCCGTTTTGACATGCATTTTACCACGCCGATGAGTATTATGTATGTGTCAGCCTGGAAGAAGTTCACGCTGATCTACACGGCGGCGGCCATCGTTGTCTTCTGGATCATGAGGCTGTATCACTCCCTGTGGCGGTACGCCTCCTTTGACGAGTTGTTCCGGGCCTTCATCGCATGCGGGGTGACCACGGTTCTGCATATCGTCGGCATCACCCTGCTGTTTCAGCGGATGCCCGTGTCCTACCATCTGTTCGGCGCCCTGTTCCAGCTGGTCGGCGTGGTGGGATACCGCTTCGCGTACCGGTTCCTCCTTCTCATGCGTCAGCGGAACGGGGAGAGCAGGAGCGCGGTCCAGAACCGGGTTATGATCATCGGCGCGGGCTCCGCGGGTCAGATGATCCTGCGGGACATCCGGCGCACGGCCGACGTTCACGACCGGGTGGTCTGCTTCATCGACGACGACGCCAACAAGTGGAGCCGGTACATAGACGGCGTGCAGATCGTCGGCGGCCGGGAGGACATCCTGGGCGCGGTCGACAAATTCGGCGTCAACAAGATCTATCTGGCCATTCCCTCCGCCTCCGCCGAAGCGCGCCGGGACATCCTGAACATCTGCAAGGAGTCCGGATGCGAGCTGAAAAACCTGCCCGGCATGTTCCAGTTCGTGCTGGGGGACGTGACCGTATCCTCCCTGAAGGAGGTCGCCATCGAGGACCTCTTGGGCCGGGATCCCATCCGGGTGGACATGGAAGAGGTTTTCCGGTTCATCTCCGGGAAGGTGGTGCTGGTGACCGGCGGCGGCGGCTCCATCGGATCGGAGCGCTGCCGTC
>Ga0256405_10009988_pt1 | contig 12723 bp, 8 predicted proteins | sample RumenRJG_02DNA_FD_189096 | JGI IMG/M metagenome (GOLD analysis project Ga0256405, IMG submission 189096) | Bovine rumen microbial communities from Lethbridge, Alberta, Canada - RJG_02 | ecosystem: Host-associated > Mammals > Digestive system > Stomach > Rumen | place: Canada: Alberta | collected...
CCGGCTGCTCCGCGCGCTCGATCCGGCTGAGGCTGCGGAAATCCCGCCAGCGCGCGGCAAAGCGCTCGTCGGCGCAGAGCGTTTCGAGCAGCTCCTCCTCCGTTCCCGCAAGCGAGCCCGCCGTCAGAACTCCGGCGGCGAGCGCGCCCTGCAGCAGCTCGGCGAGGAGCTGCATCGCATAGCGGTCGGCGTCGGAGACGTAGATCCGCGAGCAGGCAAGGGCGAGGTCGGCAAAGCGCGCCGCCTTTTCCGGCGAGTGGAAGCAAAGCTCCTCCTCGCCGTACTCGTTCTCAGCCGGGACGATGTCAGCAAAGAGCGCCGCAAGCTCCTCCGCGGAGGCAAGAGAGAAGTTGAGGGCGTTGCCTATCGTGTATTCGAGCCGGTCGGATGAGAGACGCGGCGCGTCGTTGTCCGCGATAGGATAGCGGTGATAGTCCTCGACGTCCGCCGCCGTGAGGCCGAGCGAGGAGAGGATCGCGCCGATCTCTTCGCTTCGGCGGATCACGTCGGCCGTGCCGGACTCGGTCGCCGTCTGGTCGAGATAATCGCCGCGCAGAAAGTCCACGACGTGGGCAAAGGGCGGCGTCGCGATATCGTGCAAAAGGGCGCTTGCGCTCTGGGCCGGGTCGGCGGTAAAGCGCCAGACGATCAGCGCCGCGCCGAGACTGTGCTCGAAGCGCGTATAGCGCGCAAGCGAGCGGAAGCGCGGAAAGGACGTGTATTCGCAGCCGCAGTTCATCCCCACCTGCCTCAGCCGCTGCATCGGCGGCGTTTCGGCAAGGCGCAGGAGAAAATCCGGCGCCTTTGTGTCATAGATAGCGTGATAGTTCATCTCTTTCCAAGCTCCCAGAAGGCAACGGCGCTCGCCGCGGCGACGTTGAGCGAGTCGACCCCGTGCGCCATCGGGATCATGACCGTATAGTCACAGTCCGCGATCGTGCTTCCCGCAAGGCCGTCTCCCTCGGTCCCAAGCACGACGGCCAGCTTTTCACACGCGCGCAGCTCGGGCGCGTCAAGGCGCAGCGAATCCTCCCGCAGCGCCATCGCCGCAGTCCGGAAGCCCAGGTCGTGCAGCGCCTGCGTCCAGTTTTCTTCCGCCGGGAAATAGGTCCAGGGCAGCTGAAAGACCGTGCCCATGCTCACGCGGATCGCGCGGCGGTAGAGCGGGTCGCTGCCCTCGTCGGTCAGCAGCACCGCGTCCATCCCCAGCGCGGCGGCCGAACGGAAGATCGCGCCGATGTTCGTCGGGTTCATCACGTTTTCAAGCACGGCGACGCGCCGCGCGCCGCGGCAGACCTCCTCCACGGAAGGCAGAGCGGGCCGCCGCATCGCGCAGAGCATCCCGCGCGTGAGATGAAAGCCTGTCAGCGCGCAGAGCACCTCCTCCGGCGCGGCATAGACCGGAACGCCGGGGCAGCGCTCGATGAGCGGCGCGCCCTTGCCGGCGACGTGCTTTGTCTCCATGAGAAAGGAGACCGGCTCACAGCCGGCGTCAAGCGCCCGCTCGATGACGACGGGGCTCTCGGCGATGAAAAGCCCCTGGGAAGGGTCGCGGCGGCAGACAAGCTGGTTTTCCGTAAGCCTTGCGTAGACGTCCAGCTCCGGGGCGGAAAAGTCGCGTATTTCGATGATGTTCGCCATGTCTGTCCTCCTGTGCGGTGTCCCACGGAATAATATTAATATTGTACCGCGCAAATCAAAAGTGCGCAAGAGCTCGCTTCTGTCCCATTTACGTCTCATCGCTCACAACGGAAAAGCGCCGCCCGAAGGCGGCGCTTCCCGTATGCAAAGAAAAGGAGTGAAAGAAGCTTAAAGTACAAACTGTTTCGGTCGGTGGCTCAGACCATTCTCGACAGGCCGCCGACAAGAGTCCAGCAGACGATGAAGGCGCTGACGAAGGCGCCAACATAGACATGGCCCGTCTTGCGGTTGAAGTAAGTCGAAACGACGGAAACGATCGCCATGATGCAGGGCACGCACCAGAAGAAAGCGTACATCGAGCCGGCGAAATACGGAAGTCCGCCGCTGCGGATCAGTCCGTTTGTGCCAAGCCAGATCATCCAAACGAAGTACCAGGGCACCTGGATGACAAGGTTGACAAGGATCTCCTTGAAGACGCTGAGTTCTCCCCCTTTGGCTCTGACGAGACCGTACAGGTTGACGGAGGAGATGATGTAACAGAGCGCAAAGGGCAGGAAGTACTTGAGCAGACGGATCATCCTGACGGAGTTGAGCTCGCGGAAGGATGTGTTCCACAGTCTCACGTCTACGAGCGACCAGCGATAAGTAACCGCCAGCAGCGAGTAGATCGCAAGAACGATTATGAAGGCCAGCAGCAGGCTCTTGAGGATGTTCTTGAACGTCCCGCCCTCGTACTTCAGGCCGAGGCTGACCGCATCCGCGCGTTCCTCCTTCTTTGTGATAAGCGTGCCGACGATAATGATGATCACAGTCGCGGCAGCGACGAACGCCGCCCAGCTCAGCGTGCAGTTGATGCGGTGGATCGGGAATAGCACCTTCATCTTGTTGACCCAGCTCGAGTGGTTGCAGCCGAAGAAGTACAGCGCGGCGGGAAGCAGAGCGCTTATCACCGCAAAGATCCAGTACTTCTTGCCCTTGTTGCCCTTGTACTCGGGCTCTGCGGTCGCGACGCCCGCGAAGAACTTGGTGCCGAGCAGTATCGTACCGAGCGGCAGAAGCATCAGAATCAGCGCGGCCATTGCGACTGTCGTCCAGACGTATCTCCACATCCACACCTGGCTCTTCGCATCGATCGGGTTGGGAGCTTTCATGGAATTCTGGACATAGTCAACTACCACGGCGATGACCTTCTGGCTCATGTACTCCCAGTTATGGACACAGTGCGCCTGATAGTTCATGCGGACGTTCTGCTTGGCATAATCGCCGTAAGCCTTGCCGGAGACGAACTCATCCTCGCTCTCCAGCCCGCAGAAGGCCACTATACCGCTGTGGTTGGCCGCGTCTCCGTCATCACGTCCGGTGACTATTAGTATGTTGATGTTGTCCTCGTCACCCGCATAAGGAAGCATCTTCTCCTCTGCCTCCATCTGCGCCGCGGCGTTTTTGTCGAAAGCCTTCGGGCCGAGGTTCGTGTTGTCAGAGGAAACGCCGCAGTCGTTGGCGGTTACGCCCATCAGGAGCAAGCCGACATACCAGTCGGGATTGTTGTGCGCAGTGCGGATCGCGGCCACTCCGCCCATCGAATGGCCGCCGACCATGATCTGATCCGGATTGACAAACGGCAGGGCGCGGACATACTCGCCCGCTTCATCGGCGCCGAGGGAATCGTATTTGCCCGTCGCCATATCGTTGAATCCGGTGTTGCCTACAGATTTGCCCTGACCTCTGAGATCGGCGCTGAATACGACGTATCCTCTGCGCGCGAATTCAACGGAGATCATCGAGTATTTTTCGCACTCTCCGTCATTGCCGTGGATATATATGACGCAGGGCGCAGGGTTTTCCGGCGTTGCGGAAGCCGGGATATAAAGTCTGCCGTGCAGGAGCGAGCCGTCGATCGTGCTTGTGTAGTAGACGTCCTGAACCGTCGTCTTGCCGCCGTTGCGGTCAACGATCACTCCGAAGGTGGTCGAACAGAGAAAGACCGCAATCAAAATCAGCAGAGCAAGCCAACTCTTGGTTTTCTTTTGATCCATGATACTTCTCCTTTCCATTCTCCAAAATAAAACCTCTTGCCACGGATCGTTTTATGTGATATAAAATCAATCCACGTGGATTAATTTTATTATAATCTTTCTGTATTTTTAGTCAAGCATCTACATTGATAGATTTTTTCTTGTTTTTTTGTATACTATGCATAAATATGTCAATACACGCAGCTTGACTTTAATCAAGCAGGAGGTATACTGAATTTGTATATGAGCCTTGTTCATGCGGCCGGAGGAGGTGAGAAGATGCACGAAAAAACGAAGGCCGGTCTTTATTTATCCGCTTTCGGCATATACTGGATGGAAGTAAGCCTGACGATGGGCATGGCGGTGCCCTATTTATCCTCGCTGGGCTTCAGCAATACGGCGATGGGAACGATACTCAGCGCGGCGAATGTGCTGAGTGTGCTTATCTCGCTCACTCTTGCCTCGATCTCAGACAGGACGGGGAGCCGCGGTATGGCTGCCCTGCTCTCTTCTGGTCTTCTTTCCGCATTAGCCGCTCTTGCCGTCCTGCTCGCCGCTCCGTTTTACAAGTTCATCTTCTCCGCGGCTTACGTGCTGCTAACAGCCTCTGTGCTGGCGATAGGCCCGCTGTATACCAAGCTGTATTTCGATCTGGTCAGAGATGGTCCTCTGCCGCCCTTCGGTCTGTTCCGGGCCATAGGTTCTCTTTGCTTTGCGCTTATGTCCTTCGCAGTCGGCGCGGCCCTCCGTCATATCTCTATCGGCGCGGTGCTCGTTGCCAATGCGGCGTGCGCTCTTCTTCAGCTCTCGCTTGTACTCTCTCTGCGCCCGATGCTTCAAGTTTCCTCCGCGCCGTCCGCCGGAGGAGATAGGCGCGTCAGCGGTCAGGACTATATGTCCCTTCTGCGCAAAGACGGCAGCTTTGTCCTGCTGCTCTGCGGGCTTTTTCTTGTATTTATGGTCCATAACAACATTTCCTCATTCAAGGCCAACATTCTTGAATCGCTTGGGGCGGATGTGTCTGCCGTAGCGTTTTTGAACGGGGTCGCAGTCCTTTCGGAGATACCGGTGATGTTCCTCTACAGTCAGGTCAGACACAGCTCTTCTGAACGGATGCTCGCGGTCAGCTTCGCTTTCTTCCTCGTCAAGATGATCCTGATCGCGGCCGCCTCCTCCGTGCCGATGCTTTTCGCGGCATTCGCTCTCCAGTCGTTTTCCTTCGGCCTGTACTCCCCCGCGATCGTTGATTATATCAGTGAACGCTTCCCGTATGAGCAGGCAGGAAAAGCCCAGGGGCTTGTCGGAAACGTTCCTATCGCCGCGTCTGTCGTTGGATCTCTTCTTGTAGGGTCGATGCTCGACAGGCTTCCTCTCGGCTCCGCATTGGGAGCGCTGTGTTTAGTCACGGCAGCCGGCGTCGCGGCAGCTTCGGCGGCTCTTCGGATCAGAAAAAAACAATGATTTGGCGCAACTGCGGCAAAAAGCCCTCCCCTTTCAGGGGAGGGCTTTTTGTAAGGACCGGGCCGGTCGCTTATTCTATCTCTATAAGCTGCACATCCTGCGAGTCCTTGGCGGAAGGAAGAGTCATCGTCAGATGGTTCAGCGCCGCGGTAAAGGTCTCTATATCTTTGTCGCTGAGCGGATCGAGCTCCGCGAAAAACTGCTGGAAGCGCGACCCGGAGCTTTTCTCCACTCTGCTTCTGTATCTTTCGATCCCGTAGTCGGTCGGCCGCAGAACGATGTTCTTTCTGTTGCCCGCGACCTGATACTTCGCTATGAGCTTGTTTGCCTGCAGCGTTTTTACGATACGCGAGAAGCTGCTCTGCGGTATGCCTATGCGCCTGGACACCTCGATCATGCTGAAGAAGGAATCTTTGTGCTCGATAACGAACTCCAGAGCCTGCCATTCCTGAGAGTTGAGCATAATCCCGTCGCCTATATCCGAGCGCTCGCTTATCCCTTTGCTCGCCACGTTCACGTGCAGCACCAGCGCCGCGACGAGCGCGCGGTATCGTCCCATCCAGTTATCCATAATACCTCCATTGACAAAACGCCGCGAACATATGTTCCGCCGGCACATGCGATAGTTATCGGGCAATAGTATAGCACCGTTTTCCCCTTCTAACAAGAGCGAAAGCTGCCCTTCGCCCTGTTTTCTCCCTCTATGACCGATCCCGCGATTTTCCTGCGCCGGGCATTGACGAGCCGGAGCGGCAGAGATTATATTTATATATATATGAATAAAAATTCTCAAAGGAGTGGTACTATGCCCGGACCCGGGAGAGGGCTCGGCCCCCGCGGTTTTCTGACCGAGGAAGAGAAAAAGAACATGCCGAAAATCAGCGGCGCGCTGCTGGGGCGGATCCTCGGCTATCTCAAGCCCTACTGGCTGCAGTTTCTGCTGGTGTTCGTGACGATCCTGCTCTCGGCCGTGGTCGGCCTGCTGCCGAGCATCATCACCGGCCGCATCGTCGACGAGGCGCTGGTGGGCAAGAACATGCGCCTGCTCGTGCAGCTGCTCATCATGGCCTTTGTCACGCTTACGGCCTCTCAGGTGATCTCGGTGCTCGAGAGCTATATCAATTCGTGGATCTCCCAGCGCATCATCTTCGACATGAAGAACCAGATGTACGACCATCTCCAGCACATGCCGCACGCGTTTTTCACCTCGGAAAAGCAGGGCGACATCATCACGCGCATGAACACCGACATCTCCGGCGTCAGCAGCGTGGTCTCCGGTACGCTGTCGAGCATCGTGTCGAACATCGCCACGGTCGTGACGACGCTCGTCGCGCTCTTTACGATGAGCTGGAAGCTCGCGATCGTCGGCATCGTCGTGATCCCGCTGCTGATTTTGCCGACGAAGAGCGTGGGCAAGCGGCGCTATCAGCTGCTGACCGATTCCCAGGCCAAGAACGACGAGATGAACCAGCTCATCAACGAGACGCTCTCCGTCTCCGGCTCGCTGCTCGTCAAGCTCTTTACCCGCGAGCAGAAGGAATACGAGCGCTTCGTCGGCGTGAACGAGGAGGTCACCCAGCTTGCGCTTCGCGAGCAGAACAGCGGCCGGTGGTTCCGCGTCGTGATGGGCATGTTCACCCAGCTCGGCCCGCTGCTGATCTACTTCGCGGGCGGCTATCTCATCATCTCCCAGACAGATGTGGGGCTGACCGTCGGTACGATCACCGCCACGGTCTCACTAATCAACCGGCTCTACCGTCCGGTGGAGAGCTTACTCAACATCCACGTGGACTTTACGCGCTCGCTCGCGCTTTTCACGCGCATCTTTGACTATTTCGACATGCCCAACCCGATCCGGTCGCCCGAAAACGGCCAGAAGCCCGATGTGACGGACGCCGACATCGTCTATGAGCACGTGCGCTTTTCCTATGATCCGGAAAAAGAGCTGCTGCGAGACATCGACTTCACCGTCCCCGGCGGGAAGATGTATGCGATCGTCGGCCCCTCCGGCTCCGGCAAGTCGACGGTCGTGAATCTGATCCCGCGCTTGTACGACGTGCTCGGCGGACGCGTGACCGTGGCGGGCGTGGACGTGCGCGACTTTGACCTTTCGTACCTGCGCTCTCAGATCGGCGTCGTGACCCAGGACAGCTATCTCTTCAACGGCACGATCCGGGAAAACCTGCTCTATGCCAAGGAGGATGCGACGCAGGAGGAGATCGACGCGGCCTGCTATATCGCGAACCTCTCGGACTTCATTGCCAACCAGCCCGAGGGTTATGAAACCGTCGTGGGCAACCGCGGCCTGAAGCTCTCCGGCGGGGAGAAGCAGCGGCTCTCGATCGCGCGCGTGATTTTGAAGGATCCGAAGATCCTGATCCTCGACGAGGCGACGAGCGCGCTCGACTCGATCACCGAAAACGCGATCCAGGAGGCGCTCGAGGCGCTGATGGAGGGGCGGACGAGCATCGTCATCGCCCATCGCCTCTCGACGATTTTGAAGGCCGACCGCATCCTGGTCGTCAAGGACGGCGTGATCGCAGAGAGCGGCACGCATGAGGAGCTGTTAGACGCGGGCGGCGTCTATCGCGAGCTGTATGAGACCCAGTTCCGCAAGATCCTGGAAATGGAGGGGGACAAATAGGATGAAAATGGAATACCGCCAGGTAAAGGAGCGCGTGGAAAAGGAATCCGCAGCCCTCAAGGGACTCGTGATCAAGACGGGGATCGGCATGCTGATCGGTCTTATCGCCGCAATTTTCCTCTTCCGATGAGAAGCAAAAAAAGGAAGCGCATCCATGCGGATGTGCTTCCTTTTTTGTTCGTCCGGCTCATTCCGCCGCGTCCGCGCGGATGCGCTCCATAATGCGCGCCACCAGCTCGGTGCGGGAGAAGGGCGTGATGAGGAAATAGCCGTCCACATACGGCGCCATGCGGCGGGCCAGCTTCGCCGAGATCTCGACGGCGAGCTCCTCGCCCCGCGCACGGTCGGCGTTTTCATAGCGTGCGATCGTCTCCTCGTCCACGCGGATGCCCGCGATCTCGCTGTTGATGAACAGGGCGTTGCGCTGGCTGACGATCGGCAGGATGCCGCCGAGGATCTTCCCTTTCAATGTCTTGCGCGCCAGTTTGAGGTTTTCGAGCGCCTCGTCGGTAAAGACGGGCTGGGTCAAAAAGCCGTCGGCGCCGTTTTCCTCCTTCTGCCGTGCCAGGTCCAGCTGGATGGCAAAATTGCGCGCGTTGACGTTCAGCGCGGCAAAGATATGGAACGGGGCGGGCAGCACGGCCCTGTTCATGCTGTCGACAAACTTGATGAGCTTGCGCGAGTTGAAGTTGTACACGCTCTTGACCTCGTCGCGGCTGGCCGCCGGGACCGGGTCGCCGGTGACGAGGAGGACGTTGTTCACGTCCTCGGCGCAGAGACCCAGCAGCAGCGCCTGGGTGGCGTTGAGGTTGCGGTCGCGGCAGGTGAGGTGCGGCATGACGTTCACGCCGAGCTCGCGCTTGATCTTGCAGACCATAAGGCTTGAATCCATGCGCGCCCGCGCGATCGGGCAGTCGGCCACGGTGATCACGTCCGCGCCGCCGTCGCGCAGCGTGCGCGCGCCCTTCATAAAGCCGTCCACCTTCGCGCCCTCGGGCGGGTCAAGCTCGACGGCAAAGGGCTTTCGCGCGCTGTCGCAGAGCGCGTCCCAGAACGGGTCGTGCCGCAGCGCGGAGCGCTCCCGCTCGTGCTTTTGCGCCGGATAGTCGACAAGAGCGGGGGCCGGGGCGCGCAGCGCCTTTGCCGCGGCGGCCATGTGCTCCGGCGTCGTGCCGCAGCAGCCGCCGACGATCTGCGCCCCGCGGGCGTGCAGGATCGCGGTCTGAGACGCGAAATAGCCCGGCTCGCCGTCGTAATAGGTGCGGTTGCCGCGCACGGTGGGATAGCCGGCGTTCGGCATCACGGAAAAAAGGCCGTCGATCGGGCCGATTTTGCCCATGAGCTCGACCATCTGGCGTCCGCCGGAGACGCAGTTGAGCCCTACGGCGTCGATATAGGCGTCCGCCGCCGCGGCGCGGCACAGCTCGCCGATCAGGCGGCCGTCGCGCGTGAAGCCGTCGGGCTGCGCGGCAAAGGAGACCAGCACGAAGGCGTCCGGGTCGGCGGCCTTGATGTGCGCGGCGATCTCGTGGAGGTAGAGGTCCGTCCCGATGGTCTCAAAGAGAAAATGCCGCGCGCCCAGCGCGAGAAACTGATCGACGATGAAGTGGTATTCCTCCAAAAGGTCGGTGTCGTCGCGCGCGTCGATCGGCCCGATGTCGGCAAAGACATAGGCGTCCTCGCCCGCGGCGCGGCGGGCGATCAGCCAGCCCTCGCGCAGGATGGCGGCGCAGTCCTGCGGCGGAAAATTCTGGCGGTTGGCGCCGTAAGTATTTGTCTTGATCGCCCGGCAGCCCACCTCGAGATAGGCGCGGTGGATCGCCTCGATCTCGCCGGGGGCGCTGAGATTCGCCCACTCGCAGTCGCGGTGGCTCGTGCGGTTGCGCGAGGCGTAATAGGTCCCCATGCCGCCATCGAAGAGCAGCACGCCGTTTTCGCGTATAAACGATCGGATCTCCTTCATCCCAGCACCTTCTTTGCGATATCCGCGCCCTGCTTGGCGTCTTTGGCGTAATAGTCCGCGCCGATCTGGGCGGCGTATTCCTCCGTCAGCACCGCGCCGCCGACCATGATCTTGCAGTCGTGGCCGCTTTTTCGCAGCGCGGCGATCGTCTCGGCCATGCTCGTCACGGTGGTCGTCATCAGCGCCGAGAGGCCGACAAGCCTGACGTTTTCCCGCACGGCGGTCTCGACCACGGTCTGGGGCGGCACGTCGCGTCCGAGGTCGATGACCGTATAGCCGTAGTTCTCCAGCACGACGCGCACGATGTTCTTGCCGATGTCGTGGATGTCGCCCCGGACGGTGGCCAGGATGATCTTGCCCCTGGAGACGGTCTCGCCGCCGCGCCTCAAGATCCTTGTCTTGATCACCTCAAAGCCCGCGCAGGCAGCGCCAGCCGCCTTCATCAGCTGGGGCAGGAAGAGCTCGCCCTTTTCATAGCGCTCGCCCACACGGTCGAGCGCGGGGATCAGCAGCCGGTCGACGACCGCAAGCTCGTCCATCTCCGCAAGGGCTTTCTCCGTCAGCGCGGCGGTCTCGGCGCCGAGGCCACGCAGGATCGCCTCGTCGAGACTCAGCTCCGCGCCGCTCTTTGCGGCGGGCACGGCGTCAGCCGCGGCGTTTGCAAAGCGGCGGATATAGGCCTCGCTGTCCCGATCCTCGCCGGAGAGCACGCGGAAGGACGCGATCGCGTCCATCACGGCGCTCTGGTTGGGGTTGACGATCGGCAGGTCGAGCCCGGCGTACATCGCCTGGGTCAGGAAGCTGACGGTGATGTTCTCCCGCGCGGGCAGCCCGAAGGAGATGTTGCTCACGCCGAGCACCGTGTGCAGCCCCAGCTCCTCCTTCACCGCGCGCACGGCGCGCAGTGTCTCGGCGGCCTGCTCCTGCTGGGCGGAGACCGTCAGCGTCAGGCAGTCGATCAGCACGTCCTCTTTCCTGATTCCGTAAGACTGCGCCGCGTCCAGGATCCGTTTCGCGATCGCGACGCGCCCCTGCCAGTCCTGGGGGATGCCGTTTTCATCCATGCAAAGCCCGACGACGGCGGCGCCGTATTTTTTGCACAGCGGCAGGATCGCGTCGAGCACCTCTTTTTTGCCGTTGACCGAGTTGACGATGGCCTTGCCGCAATAGGCGCGCAGCCCGGCCTCGATGGCGCGGGGGTCGGACGAGTCGATCTGCAGCGGCAGATCGACGGCGGCCTGCAGCGCCCTGACGGTGCGTCGCATCAGCGCCGGCTCATCGAGGCCGGGCAGACCCACGTTGACGTCCAGAATGTCCGCGCCGGCGTCCTGCTGTTCGATGCCGCGCGCGACGATATAGTCGATATCCCCCTCCCGCAGCGCCTGCTGAAAGCGCTTTTTGCCGGTGGGATTGATGCACTCGCCGATCACACGCACGCCATCGAGCGCGACGGCAGCCGTGCTGCCGCAGACGCCGCGGCAGGTCGTTTCGCTCCGCGCCGCGGGACGGGTGCAGGAGAGCGCCTCGGCCGTGGCGCGTATGAACGCCGGCGTTGTGCCGCAGCAGCCGCCGAGGATCGTAACGCCCTTTTCCGGCGCCTTGGACAGCTCCGCGGCAAATTCCGCGGGCGTGATATGATAGTCTCCGGTGGCCGGGTCGGGCAGACCGGCATTCGGCTTTAGAATCAGAGGAAGATCCGTCCATCTGCGCAGCTCCTCCACCAGCGGGAGCAGCTCCTTCGGCCCGAGGCTGCAGTTGAAGCCCAGCGCGTCCACGCCAAGGCCGGTGAGCGTCAGCGCCATCGCGCCGACCGTCACGCCCAGGAAGGTACGTCCCGTCGCCTCGAAGGTCATCGTCGCCCAGACGGGAAGATCGCAGTTCTCCTTTGCGGCGAGGACGGCGGCGCGCATTTCGCCGAGATCACTCATCGTCTCGATCACAATGAGATCCGCCCCGGCCGCAACACCGGCGGTGACGATCTCGCGGAAGACGTCGTAGGCCTCCTCAAACGAAAGGTCGCCCAGCGGCTCGAGCAGGCGCCCCGTCGGGCCGATGTCCAGCGCCACCCGGACGCCGTCAAAGCCCTCGGCCGCGCTGCGCGCGCAGCGCACGCCCGCCGCGACGAGCTCTCCCACGCCGTATCCGCAGCCCGCGGCCTTATAGCGGTTGGCGCCGAAGGTGTTGGTATACAGCACCTTCGAACCTGCCCCGGCATAGCGCCGCTGCACGGCGGAGACGGTTTCCGGCTGCGTGACGTTCCAGAGCTCCGGAAGCTCCCCGAGCGGCAGCCCGGCCGCCTGGAGCATGGTGCCCATGCCGCCGTCAAGCAAAATGATTTTAGGTTCCTCCACAGCTTTTGCCCTCCTTTCGCCAGGCGCAGTCCTCCCGCATGCCGCATGCCTCGCAGCCTCGCGCGCGCTTCGGCTGCGGCCGGTCGGAGACGCCGATGAGCGCGGTGACGCTTTTTTGCGGGATCATCAGCGCACTCTCCGACAGCGTCACGCCGATGCGGCGGCTGACGTCCAGCACACGGAAGAGCGCGCGCTGGTCGGAAAGGGGCATGTCCCCGTAGCCGGGAGAGAAGCGGTCGGTCAGATAGCGGGGAGCCAGCGCGGCGGCGAGGTCGGCGCAGAAGTTGTCGCAGACGCGCTCAATGGCCGCGCTGCCCGCGGCGTCAAGGATCACGGCCTCGGCCATGTCCCGTCCCGCCGCGCGGCGGATCAGCGCCTCCGCCTCCGCGCCGAGCGTCGCGGCGAGCAAAACCACGCTGTCGCAGTCGGAGAGAAACGCGCGGATATCCTCGCCTCCCGGGCGGTAATCCGTTCCCGCGAGCGTCCCGTCCTCTTGAAGAGAAAAGAGCCGCCAGGCAAGGCGCGGGCGCGCCGTTTGCAGCAGCAGCGTCTCACAGCGGTCAAGCTCCGCAAGGCTCTCCCCGCCCAGCTCGCCGCCGCGATAGCGCAGGTATTGCAGCACGTCGCCGCGGGGGATGCGATCGAGTC
>Ga0256405_10009990_pt1 | contig 12720 bp, 10 predicted proteins | sample RumenRJG_02DNA_FD_189096 | JGI IMG/M metagenome (GOLD analysis project Ga0256405, IMG submission 189096) | Bovine rumen microbial communities from Lethbridge, Alberta, Canada - RJG_02 | ecosystem: Host-associated > Mammals > Digestive system > Stomach > Rumen | place: Canada: Alberta...
CTTTTGCTGCCAATTCTTCTATCTTATCTTTAACTATCGGGAATAACAAGCCGTCCTCAAATCCCCATGGATGCTGATAATTCTCGGGAAGACGTCCGTCATTCTGAGCATTTATAAGATCGTAGATTTCGCTCTTTTCGTAACGTCCGACATATCTGTTGTATCCTGCAAAGTTTGTATCATTGCCGTTTATATACATCTGATTATATCCTTCATCATTCAGGATATCTTCAAGCCTTTTCAATGGTCCGAGCAGTGTAGACATCTCATCTGCCATTGCTGACGGATCAAGTTTGATAACAGATGTCAGCGGAACGCCACTGGTCTGAGCGATCGCCGAACCCATTGTATACCTTATTGCAGGGAAAAATACCGATTGACCACCTACTCCGCTGCGATGAGAAAAATTGATATTGTTCTTTTCAAGCTCATATATTTCCGGAATGAGGTCAGTTGGCTGATTACCGCCGTTTTCAAATGAAGTAAAGGTATTTTCGTAAGACTCTAAATAGATGTATATAAGATTCTTTTTCTTTTCGGGGAAATGTATTATATCTGCTGTAGGTTCAACATAATGATCTTCATATATAGTGGTTTTTGATAAGTTTCTCTTTACGAAAGTTACAAGCTTCAAGGAATTTCCTAACATTATCGTTCCGACTATAAATACAAAGCCTGCGAAAAAGTATGTAGTCCACTTTGAAGCGTCTGCTACATTCAGCTCTATTTTTTTCTTATGGTCAGGACTTGCCGAAACAAGCTTTTCTGCTCTTTCCTTGTGATATATCATGAAAATAAATACAGCAGTCATAGCGATTATAGTCAGCAGCATTCTGATTATAGTATCACGGACATCTGTGCTGTAGCTTCCTTTTGCAAAGCGTATCGTGAATATTATCGCTTCAAGGTCCATGTGTGAAAAGCCGCTGTCAAGATATCTTGAAGTGAATATGAATACAAGACCGATTATAAACAGCAGGGTGTTTACTATCAATATCCGCTTGATTTTGCGGCTGTTTCTGCCTTTCGCCCTTGAAAACAGCGAATATTTATTCATCATCTCATATATTTTTACAGCGATCTTGTTATTTTTATCATAATAAATGTGCAGAATGAGATTCAACTGTAATACCAGTACAAACAAGAATGTAACAGAAAAACACATCATTGTCCAGTCGTCTGTGAAAGAATATGCGTCTTCCAGTCCCAGAAAATACCGAGTGTTCAGCCTGCTGTATATCATATAAGAATATGCAGCTATAAAGATCAGACGATAATCCCAGTGGCACGACCTTACAGGCGAGCGAAACGGAAGAAATATCAATAATACACAAAAAGACAATGTTACGCAGCACTTTGCAATATTTGAAGAAGGTATCTTTCCGTTTAATATTATGAACGAAAACACAGACACAGCTATAGCTGCAATAACAACTGTGATTTTCCACCAAATTGAGTTTTCTTTTATTCCCCTCCAGTAAAGGCGCAGCCACTTGACGGTATCCAATTCGCTGATATTAGTTTTTGAGCGCTCTTTTTTCATTATTCTCCTCCTTATTATACCCCTTTTGTATACACGCTTTATTTTTCAGTAACAAGAAAAGTATTTATGTAATACTCCGATTTTTTCTGAACTTCTTCTACAAATTTATCTGCGCCCATTTCTTCACACAACGTAGGAGTATCTGAAAACAGATCCGTACCGAGTCCGAGGCGGTCTCCGTCGATATCACAGCCGATAGCCGAAAGAGTCGTCGGGAACATATCCATTGCACAGAAAGTACGGTTTTTCTCATTGATCGGGAGTTTAGGCGAATTTATGATGCAGTTGCAGGTAGTTCTGACGTAGTTGTCATCCTCATAACGAAGACCGCCTGCGCGTAGTTCAGAGGGATGATCTCCCACAAAAATAACTACCGTATCTTTCCAGTAAGGCTTTTCGGAGAGCCAGTTGATAAAGTCATTGACCTGACGCGATGAGCAGTTTATTGCAGCTACAAAATCATCTTTTATTTCAGGGTCGCATAGCTTGCATCGGAATCCACCCTCTACAGAATGGGTATCGATAGTAAATGTTGCAATATAAAACGGCTTATCTTTTGCAGCTAATTCCTCAACCTTATCCTTGACTGTTGCAAACAGCATACTATCCTCAAATCCCCATGGATGATCGTATCCATCAGGGATACGGCCGTCTGCTCTTGCGTTTATAAGATCATATATCTTACTGTCATCGTAACGACCTACATATCTGTTGTATCCTGCAAAATTAGTATCATTGCCATTTATATACATCTGGTTATAGCCTGCATCATGCAGAACATCTTCGAGCCTTCTCAGCGACCCCAACAGTGACGACATCTCGTCAGCTACTGTATTATTTCCAATATTAAGTATTGATGTCAGTGGAACTCCGCTGGTCTGAGCGACCGCCGACCCCATTGTATACCTTATCATCGGGAAAAACACTGACTGTCCGCCGATTCCGCTGCGATGAGAAAAATTGATATTGTTCTTTTCAAGCTCATATATTTCGGGCATGAGGTCAGTTGGCTGATTGCCGCCGTTTTCATAAGAAGTGAAGGTGTTTTCGTAAGATTCAAGGAAAATATATATCAGATTTTTCTTTTTTTCGGGAAAGTGGATTATATCTGTAGTTGGCGCAACATAATGATCTTCATATAATGTTGTTTTGGAAAGATTTCGCTTTATATAGGTGACGAGCTTCAAAGAATCGCATATAACATAAATTCCCGTCAAAAGAGCAGCACAGGAAAAAATGAGGGTTGCTCTTTTGGATACTTTTGAAAGCCTTAACTCTATTGAATTCTTACGGTCGGGACTTTTCGAGATTATTTCTTCAGCTCTTTCCTTGCGGTATACGATGATGAAGTATAAAACAGATGCAAGTATTATAGCCGAAGCCATAATAATTATCATATTGCGTACATCAGTGCTGTATGTACCGTTGGCGAAGCGAATTGTAAATAATATGGTTTCAAGGTCCATATGAGAAAAATAGTAATCAAGGTATTTAGAAGTTACAAATAAAATGCTTCCTAATGTGAACAACAAGGTATTTACCGTAACAAATCCGACTATTTTGCGATCATTCTTTGATTTCACTCTTGAAAAAAGCGAAAACTTACCCATTATCTCGTAAATTTTCAAAACAATTTTATTGTTCTTTGCATATAGCTTATGTATGATAAGGTTAAGCTGCAAAACGGCTGCAAACAGAATAACTATTGCAATCCAGTTTAATATCCAGTCATAAACGAATATATCTACTCCGCCAAAAATGTTGACAGTTTTGAGCCTGTTATACATTGTATAGGCATAAAGTGCGATAAATCCCAAACGATAATCCCAGTGGAATGATCTGAAAGGTGAATGAAACGGGATGAAAAGCAATATAATAGATAATGCCGAAACAGCTGAGCACTTCACAAAATCGCTGTCAGGTATCTGACCTTTGTAAGAACTCATGGATATAATAGAGAAAACTACAGCCGCAGCAACGACTAAAAGTTTCCATGCAAGCGAATTATCCTTTACACCGTTCCAGTATAAACGCAGCCATTTTACAGTGTCCAATTCGCTGAATTTAGCACTTGAACGCTCATTTTTCATTGATTCTCCTCCTTAGATGCATACATTAAAAATGTTCTGTTTCATTCATTCGGAACAAGAAATGTATCGATATAATATTCTGATTTTTTCTGAACTTCTTCCACGAATTTATCCGCGCCCATTTCTTCACACAAAGTAGGAGTAGCCGAAAACAGATCCGTACCGAGTCCGAGGCGGTCTCCGTCAATGTCGCAGCCGATAGCCGAAAGCGTAGTCGGGAACATATCCATTGCGCAGAAAGTACGGTTTTTCTCGTTTACGGGTGTTTTTTCTGAGTTTATGATGCAGTTGCAGGTAGTTCTGACGTAGTTATCATCCTCATAACGAAGACCGCCTGCGCGTAGTTCAGAGGGATGATCTCCCACAAAAATAACTACCGTATCTTTCCAGTAAGGCTTTTCGGAGAGCCAGTTGATAAAGTCATTGATCTGACGCGATGAGCAATTTATTGCTGCTGCAAAATCATCTTTTATTTCAGGATCGCATAGCTTGCATCGGAATCCGCCCTCAGCAGAATGGGTATCAATAGTAAATGTAGCAACATAAAACGGTTCATCTTTTGCTGCCAATTCTTCTATCTTATCTTTAACTATCGGGAATAACAAGCCGTCCTCAAATCCCCATGGATGCTGATAATTCTCGGGAAGACGTCCGTCATTCTGAGCATTTATAAGATCGTAGATCTCGCTCTTTTCGTAACGTCCGACATATCTGTTGTATCCTGCAAAGTTTGTATCATTGCCGTTTATATACATCTGATTATATCCTTCATCATTCAGGATATCTTCAAGTCTTCTAAGCGGTGACATCATTGATGACATGGTATTCGCTGATTGATTATGCTCGAAATTAAGTATCGATGTCAGCGGAACTCCACTGGTCTGAGCTACTGTAGAGCCCATTGTATACATTATCATCGGGAAAAACACCGACTGTCCGCCGATTCCGCTGCGATGAGAAAAATTGATATTGTTTTTTTCAAGTTCGTATATTTCTGGCATTAGGTCAGTTGGCTGATTACCGCCGTTTTCAAATGAAGTAAATGTATTTTCGTAAGACTCTAAATAAATGTATATCAGGTTCTTTTTTTTCTCGGGAAAATGAATTATATCTGTAGTTGGAGCAACATAGTGATCCTCATATAAAGTAGTCAGAGAAGTATTTCTCTTTATGAACTCAAAAAGTTTTACAGAATCACTCAAATTGAATATTCCATAGGCAAATAATGCCGCAGGAAGCAAAAATGATATCCATTTCGATGAATCCGTCATTTTCATCTCGATTGAGTTCTTGCGATCAGGACTTGTGAGAACAAGTTTTTCGGCTCTTTCTTTGCGATATAAAAGAATATAGAATACAGCCGATATTATAATGATCGACAATGCCATGAGAATAATGCTGTTACGGACCTCTTTGCTGTAGCTTCCATTAGCAAAACGTATGGTAAAAAGTATTGTTTCAAAATCCATATGCGGAAACTTCTTATTAAGATACATTGAAGTAAATATTAAAACAAAACTAATCAAAACTACCAAAGAAGAAAGTATTGAAAATTTCTTTATCCTGCGTTCATTCTTTCCTCTTACCTTTGATATCAATGAATACTTGAACATGAACTCATATATTTTCAGTGCGATCTTGTTATTTTTATGGTAAAGGCGATGTAAAAGCAAATTAAACAGCAATACTATGCTGAATGCAGCTGTCATCAGTAACCATGACATTATCCAGTTGCTTGTAAATGTACTTGTGTCTTTACCCATACTTAACGAAAACATATATACCTGTCGTCGTATCATCAGCGCGTATAATATAATAAAAATAATGCGAAAATCCCAATGACACGACCTGAAAGGCGAACGAAACGGCAGAAATAATGCACAAACGCACGCTGATGTGCCTAAAATGCTGAGGATAATGTCTTTTGCGGGAACTCCGCTGTCAATATATGGCTTTATCGAAAAGAAAGAAGCTGTAAAAGCCGATATAACTACCAAAAGTTTCCATAAAAAAGAGTTTTCCTTTATTCGACCATAATATGAACTTAGTAATCTTACTATGTACCAGTTTTTGATACTCTGCTCATTGTCATATAACTTCATGTAAATATCCCCCGTTTTTAGATGTGATCTTTTAAGTAAAGCTTTGAAAAAAGTAATTACTTATATCATTTTTTACATACAGAAAATCGTTACAAATTTGTCAATTTATTGATCTTTAACAATTACGGTAACTGTTATTCCTCGAAACAATATCATTTTTTACTAATTATTTTCTTTCAAAACAAATTTGAAAAAGCTTATAAAGAATATTTTAACATATTTTGCAGCATTTTTCAAGATTAAATAACAACAATTTTATCTGCTGATAATTGTAAGTTTTATCGATTGATTTTTATTAAAAAATAAAGTAAAATTATAACTAAAGATAAACATAGAAGGGCAATTATCTCCTTGTTCTGTAACATTTTTATGATACATAATTAAGAGACGCACAAAAAAATGTACTATTGATCATTCTTCCCCCCTCTCGGAGACATGATCTTATATAAAAGGAGTGATTACAGTATGAAACTTAAAGTAATGGGCGTAACTGCAGGCAGAAAAAACAGTAACTGTGAGATCTTGCTCAAAGAAGCTCTGCTCGTTTGTCAGGAACAGGGCGCAGAAGTAACTATGATCAACCTCAAAGATTATGAGATCCTCGACTGTTCAGGCTGTACTTCTTGCACAATAGGTATGTCATTAGGAAAAAACACAGGTTGTGCTCTGAAAAACATGGACGATAAGGACAAAATAATGCAGGTCATGCTTGAGCAGGATGCAGTTATTTTCGCAGCTCCCACATATGCTTTAATGCCGTCATCTTTGTTCTTGAAGTTTATGCAACGTAATCTTGCCTATGAATCGGCATTTCTTGCAAAAATAGGTGCAATATCCCATCGTGATCGTGTAGGCGCACTGATCGCGGTAGGTGGTTCTACACGTTCATGGCAGTCAATGTCACTTGAATGTATGCGTGCAACTACTTTTACTAACAGCTTCAAGATAGTGGATATGTTCATGGCGACCGAAGTCCCAGCACCTGCGCAGGTGCTGCTGCACGATGAGATGATCTCTCGCGCTAAGGAAATAGGCGGAAATATTATGAAGTCATTGAACACTCCGCCTGATGAACGTACATGGTTAGGCGAGCCTGATGCGGGCTGGTGTCCGAACTGTCACAGCAATTGCCTGTGTCTGGGCGAAAAACAGTGGCGTGGTCTGCAATATCCTATTGAATGTGCTGTATGCGGAGCAGGCGGCGACCTTGTAAAGACAGAAGACGGCAAATGGAAATTTGTAATTGCCGCAAATGGCTTGGAGCGCGACCGTACTACCGAAGAGGGACGCGGTGTCCACTGTGATGAGATAGCAGACGTTCAGGGTGGGTATTTCGCTGATCCTGAGAAACAAAAGACCGTTGCGGAACGTCTACAGAAGTACAAAAAGATCACATTCAAAGGTGTATAAATACGAAAATACTGATCGTGAGTTTTTTACAGGCTTGATGCTTGGTATTGTACCATGATAGCATGAAAAAACAAATCATATTGCTGAACAAAGGGCTGTCTAAGGCGACAGCCCTTCAGTCTGTCGAAAAAGTCCTTATACCAATGAATGGGATTCCAAAGGGACTGTGTTCCTTTGGCAGAGTCCAGAGGCAGCGCCTCTGGTGGGGTGTGGGGCAAAGCCCCACAAATAGCCTCAAAGCGCTTCGCAAAGGGTGAATTAAAAAACAGTCCAGTGGACTGTTTTTTAAGAGGGAACGCCTTGCAAGTGAAGGCGTTCCCTTAAAAAATGGGGTTTATTGACAAGCTGAGGGCTGCCTAAGGCGACAGCCCTTACAATTTTTCTATTTTACGTATTATATGTAACGAGTCACCTTTGGCGTTTCGCAATAATGTTTTTGACGACATCAAAAGTCCGGCAGAAAAACGGACTTTTTTTATTAAGCTGAAAAAATTTTCTTTATGCTCTTGACAAGCTAAATTATATTTGATACAATATAGTTGTAACAGACATTATTGAGTGGAGGTGTATTAAGGTGGAGTACGACTACAAGGAAGCGATGAAGCTCGACAATCAGCTGTGTTTCCCGATCTATGCGGCTGCGAGAGCTGTTACATCACTTTACACACCGTTCTTGAAAGAGATCGGACTGACCTACACGCAGTACATTTTGTTTCTTGTGCTGTGGGAGAAGGACGGTCTGACTGTCGGAGAGATCTGTAAGCGGCTGATGCTTGACAGCGGAACTCTCTCACCTATCCTGAAAAAGCTGCGTCAGCAGGGATATATCGAAAAGATACAGAGTACTGAGGATGAGCGTTCATTCATCATTACGCTGACCGAAAATGGCAGAGCGCTTCAGGAGAAGGCGAAAAATATTCCGCTTCAGGTCGGAAAATGCGTCAATATCGCACCCGAAAAAGCAAAGCAGCTATATGATCTGCTTTATGAGCTGCTGGATATACGATCGGATCATGAGAAATAAATATATCAGCAGTGTACCGTATCACTGCAATATCCAGATCAATTGCTGATATTACGGAACACATTGCTGTGGAGATCAGATACTTCACCAAAAACGCAGAGGATAGTGCCGCTGTAAAAGCGTTCACAAGAAAGGTCTTAGGTGATAATAAATGAAAGAGAGCTTTGACTTGCAGAATTACCTTATCGAAGGTGTTGAAAGAGTTGTAAAGGAATCGATAAAGGCAACCCTTAAAAATCCGAGAGAAAGTGCTTTTATGCTGAAATTTGCAGCAGCCAGCCGTGCAGCTTCAAAGAAACGCCGCAGTGCTGAGGATAATGGCGAACATATCCCGCCATTTCTGATAGCAAGCATAACAAGCAAGTGCAATTTGCACTGTGCAGGCTGCTATTCGCGCTGTAATCATGCTACCACCGATTCTGAGCCTGTAAGGCAGCTAACAGGTGAGGAATGGCTCCGTATATTTGATGAAGCAGATGAGCTGGGTATCAGCTTTATCCTTCTTGCAGGCGGAGAACCAATGATGAGGCGTGATATCATTGAGGCGGCAGGAAAAAAGCAGAATATCCTGTTCCCGATATTTACAAACGGAACATACATAGATGACCGTTATTACGAGCTTTTTGACAAATGTCGCAACCTTTTGCCTGTGATGAGCATTGAAGGCAATAAGGAGATAACTGATACACGACGCGGTGAAGGCATATACGATAAGCTTATCGCAAATATGGCAGAATTCAAAAAACGCGGTCTGATATTCGGTGCATCTGTTACTGTTACAACACAGAATTATAAAGAAGTTACTTCAGATTCATTTTTTAGCAGCTTGTCGGAAAGAGGCTGCAAGGCAGTCATATTTGTGGAGTATGTTCCTGTGACAGAGGAAAGTCGTGAACTTGCTCCTGACGATATACAGCGTGAATATCTTATGAATGAGATGCACAGACTTCGTGAGGAACATCCTGAAATGGTATATATAGCATTTCCCGGAGATGAGAAAAGCTCAGGCGGCTGTGTTGCGGCAGGCAGAGGATTTTTCCATATCAATTCCCACGGCGGTGCCGAGCCATGCCCTTTCTCACCATATTCCGATATCAATGTAAAAAATACGTCCCTGCGTGAAGCAATGCATTCGCCGCTGTTTCGGGCACTGCAAAGCGGAGATATACTCCTTGACGATCACGAGGGAGGCTGTGTGCTGTATGAGAAAAGAGAACTTGTTGAATCTATTATTGCAGGAAGTTCCAACTGAGCAGTAGAAATTACTATAAAACTGCACAGGATTTATTTAAGTATATAACGGATATTTTTTCTGAATATCGCTTGACATCATAGCAGAGTAATGATATAATGTTTAGCGGAGATCACTCCCGACAGTTCGTTTGCGCCATCCTGTCGTAAAACAAAACCAGGGCATCTGTAAGTGCAGAGGATAACTGCGCTATTGTGAAAGACAGATGCGTCTGCTTGAGGCAGGCGCATTTTTATTTATATAGTATGAGGTGATAGAATGTACAGGCTGAAAACTTCTGCGGAGTTTGACAGTGCTCATTTTCTTGCGGGATACAACGGTAAATGTGCTAATATACACGGACATCGCTGGAAGATCGAGGCAGTGGTCGAGAGCGATGCGCTTATCGCTGACGGCGAAAAGAGCGGTATGATCATGGATTTCAGCGACTTTAAAAAAGAGGTAAGAGCTCTTGCAAAAAGCTTCGACCATGTGCTTATATATGAAAGAGGTTCACTGCGCGAGACAACTCTTGCGGCACTGAATGAGGAGAATTTCAGACTTATCGAGGTCGGATTTCGGCCTACTGCTGAGAATTTTGCTGAGTATTTCTTCGGTATCCTCAGAAGCAAAGGACTTCCGATGAAGAGCGTCACAGTTTATGAGACACCTGAGAATTGCGCAGTATATGAGGAGTAATGAGTATGTTTCCTGTAGTTGAAAAATTTGTAAGTATAAACGGTGAGGGCGCACACGCAGGCGAGCTTGCTGCATTCATACGTTTCCGCGGCTGTAATCTGAGCTGCTCATACTGTGATACGAGCTGGGCAAACTGCGAGAATGCTCCTGCTGATATGGAGACTGCTGAGGAGCTTGCAGCATGGGTGGCTGAAACAGGCATTAACAATGTTACCCTTACAGGCGGAGAGCCGCTTCTGAACAGGGATTGCAGAGAGCTTACGGCGCTCCTTATGAAGCAGGGCTGTCGTGTCGAGATCGAGACAAACGGCAGTATCAGCCTTGAAGAATCGGCAGCTTCCGAGTTCCGCCCTGTTTTTACAATGGACTATAAGCTACCGAGCAGTGGCATGGAGCAATTCATGTGTATTGATAATTTCCGACTTCTTGGCTGTCATGACACAGTAAAATTTGTCTCAGGCAGCATAGAAGACCTCGAAAGAGCTGCGGAAATAATTAACCAATTCAGCCTCGACGAGCGCTGTCACGTATATATAAGTCCTGTTTTCGGCGAGATAGAGCCGTCTGATATAGTGGATTTCATGGAAGAGCGACGCATGAATAAAGTCCGTCTGCAATTGCAGCTCCATAAATTCATATGGGAACCTACAAGGAGGGGCGTATAATGGATAAAGAAGCAATAGAGTATCATATTCGTGGACTTATAAAGGCAATAGGTGAAGACCCCGAGCGTGAGGGACTTGTTGAAACTCCTGCCCGTGTAGCACGTATGCTTGAGGAAGTTCTGGAGGGAACTGCGTATACCAATCATCAGATAGCCGAGATGTTCGGCAAAACTTTTGACGGTGAAGACAATGCAGACATCGACAGTGCAGTTGTCATGAGAGATATCACTGTTTTCAGCTACTGCGAGCATCATCTTGCGCTCATGTACGATATGACCGTAAATGTGGCGTATATACCGCACGGAAAAGTTCTCGGACTAAGCAAGATAGCACGTATCTGTGATATGGCAGCAAAGCGTTTGCAATTGCAGGAGCGTCTTGGTAAGGACATTGCCGAGATAATATCCGAAGCAGCAGGAACTCCTGATGTCGGCGTAATGATACGCGGCAGTCACAGCTGCATGACGGCAAGAGGTATCCGCAATGCTTCCGCAAGAACGGAAACAGCTACATTTATGGGAGCTTTCCGCGAGCGTACCGAGCTGAAAGAGCTTGTGAAATTTGATTGAGGTGAACTAAATGAAAGCATTGGTACTATTCAGCGGCGGAGTTGACAGCACGACCTGTCTTGCAATTGCCGCAGATAAATACGGCGCAGACGAAGTGCTTGCGCTTTCACTTTATTACGGTCAGAAGCATAGCAAAGAGCTGGAGGCGGCTCGAAAAATAGCTGCATATTACGGTGTGAAGCATAAGGAGCTTGACCTCGCACCGATATTTGCAGACAGCGACTGCTCGCTGCTTGTTGGTTCTGATGAGGATATCCCGAAAGAGAGCTATGCTGAGCAGCTTGAAAAGACCGAAGGTAAGCCTGTTTCTACCTATGTTCCGTTCAGAAACGGACTATTCCTTGCTTCGGCTGCAAGTATCGCACTTTCTAACGGCTGCACAGAGATATACTACGGAGCTCACAGCGACGATGCGGCAGGCAATGCCTATCCTGATTGCAGCAGCGACTTCAATGATGCAATAAACCGAGCAATTTACCTTGGAAGCGGCTGCGAACTTCAGGTTATCGCGCCGTTTATCGGTCTTAACAAAGCGCAGGTAGTAGCAAAGGGACTTTCATTGAATGTACCGTATGAGCTTACATGGAGCTGCTATGAAGGCGGCGACAAGCCCTGCGGAGTCTGTGGTACCTGCCGTGACAGAATGGCTGCATTCGAGGCAAACGGTATCACCGACCCTGCTATGAAAGGAGAATAACTATGAGCGGAAGAAGCGAAAATGAGAAGGGCGATATTACTCTTCTGGGAAATCAGCATACAAAGTATTCTTCGGATTATGATCCGTCGGTGCTTGAAACATTTCCCAACAAGCACCCCGATAACGATTATTTTGTAAAGTTCAACTGTCCCGAGTTTACAAGTCTCTGTCCTATTACAGGACAGCCTGATTTTGCAACGATATACATTTCCTATATCCCCGGTGAAAAAATGGTCGAGAGCAAATCGCTGAAGCTCTACCTGTTCAGTTTCCGTAATCACGGCGACTTCCATGAGGACTGCGTTAATATAATAATGAAGGATCTCATAAAGCTCATGGATCCGAAATATATCGAGGTTTGGGGAAAATTCCTTCCTCGCGGCGGTATTTCCATTGATCCGTACTGCAATTACGGCAAGGCAGGTACAAAGTGGGAGAAGCTTGCGTGGGACAGGCTTGCACAGCATGATATGTACCCTGAATCGGTAAATAACAGATAATCACTAATGTCAACCTGATATTGCAATATGGGTTGACATTTTTACTTTGCAGTGGTATAATTCACTTAAGGCAACACCGCACAGAGATTGTGCTAAAGATGCGCCGACAGATTTTTCGTCAGATTGTATAGAAATCTTGCAGGCATACTGTCGTATGTCAAGAGATTTATGTGCAAGATGACGGAAAATA
>Ga0256405_10009991_pt1 | contig 12720 bp, 11 predicted proteins | sample RumenRJG_02DNA_FD_189096 | JGI IMG/M metagenome (GOLD analysis project Ga0256405, IMG submission 189096) | Bovine rumen microbial communities from Lethbridge, Alberta, Canada - RJG_02 | ecosystem: Host-associated > Mammals > Digestive system > Stomach > Rumen | place: Canada: Alberta...
ATGACTATCACCTCTTTTTGATACTCTCTATAGAGCATTTCACCAATTTTAGGTATGGCCCTTACTATTATTTTTATAGCCTTGTTGAGAAGCATTGGTTCATCTAAGTCATCCTGCATGGTAAGGGAGAATTTCTTAGACGCTCTATAATCATTAAGATCATCAGGATCCTGTTTAGGACTGTTTAGGAGAAATGCGAATTTTTTGTATAACTTGCTGATTTTATAAAGAAGCTGACCTACCGCATCGGAAAAAGAGCCACCTTCTATGGTTTTAAAGGAAATACTTATAACAGGATACTCTCCCATGATTTTCTCACGCAGGTCCTGATAGTCGCCCCCCGCCACCGCAAGGTTTCTGCCGTTATCTAAAAAAAGTTTCTGCTGACGGGACTTATCGGAGGGATTCTGGTAATTTATTTCACAAAACTCCTTAATCATATCCATGTTAAGAGTCTTGCCAAAGCGGCGGGGACGGATAAAGAGCGGATTTTTAACTGTTCGTGTTAAAAACAGCTCTTTTAAATAGGAGGTTTTATCGACATAATAGGCACCTTCTTCGATAATTTCGGCAAAATTCTCACTGCCTTGAAGAAATATAATATCCTGTGACATAGCCTGCTCCTGTTTTATGTTGACCTCAGCATAACCTGTTCCAAACTTATTTCCCGTATTCTAGCATAAGATCTATCCTGATTATTTTTTAAAGACTTTTGAAATGGGAAATTTCTCTTTTCAACTGCAGGGCTTTGATAGAATTGAGATTAAGGCTCCTAATTTTGAAATTAAATATACTAACTATATATTATTAATTAGGTGTTAATATGGCCAGACCAAGAGAGCCTGTATCAGATTATAGAGTTGCAATACATAAGATTAGAGAATATCGATATGCGGCTACACAGCCACTGTATCACAAAGAAAACGGAACTCTTGCAAGAAAGTATATTCATTGTGGACAGGTTGATGAGCGTTTAGTATTTAATCCGAATGAGTTATGGAAGACCCTGACTCAAGATGAAAGAGCTAAATTTATTTTTTCTGAAGGCTGGAGCATCAATACTTGTGCTGAAAACAATGCAAAGCAGAATAACGGAATTTCTCTGCCAAAAGCGCAGTCTTATGGCTTAGTGACTGAGGTGAGTGGACAGTATAATAACAAACTGTACGGTGCAGTCTGGCTTTTAGAAAAAATTGCTGAAAACTGCAAAATCAAAGAGGATTTGCTATCGGTTATCAATAATAGTGAGGAGTTATACAGCGAAATTCTGACACTCTCTATCTTTCCATGTCTTACGAACCGCAATTATGACAGAGTGGCAAGATGGCAACATTATACAAAGGTACCGGCACTGCAGTCTCTGACTTCATCTTATATTACAAAACTGACACAGAGAGTGAATGATAACCACAGGATGCAGTTTCTTAAAGTCCGCCTTAAAAGACAGGAAGGACAGAATCCTTGGAATCGTGGTGGCAACAACCGACCTATGACATTTTCTCATGCCAACCGTGTATGTGCTAACGATTTATTCTTTGCTATGAGGATGATAGTGGAATATTTCCAAAAATCTGTAGCCGACATACAGGAGAAGACCAAAATTCCAACCGTAATAAAAGCCACACCACTAGATTAGACAACAGCCTGCATTTCATACTTTACAACTAAAGCCTGCCTTCTATTCTCCATAATGGAAATATTTGAAATAAACTTAAGCAATAATTCAAATAATATGCAAAACTAAATTGTTAAAGAACGTTGGTTGACGTTGTGTTCAACCAAAAATTAAAAATGTGAGCAAACAGATATTCTGATCTGTTTACCGTATTAGGCGAATCATCTAAAACAAATCTTGGTAAATAATTTGTATCTTCTTTATTATCGTCATTGCTATTCATAAAATATACAATCTTAATTGAGTTTTGTTCTATCTATAGTCAAAACAGCTTTTATTCAAACTCTATCTCCACATCAGCTTGTGTAATAATATCAATCTGGGTCTGAACATCAATTCTATTAACTAACCAGCCATAGGCCATACAACTCTTAATAAATTCATCTATTCTGTTTTTTCCGTTCATTTCCTTTAAAGTAATCACAAGTCCATAATTCATAGTTTTTCTGTTCTTTGAAGAAACTCTTTCCTTGGTAATTATGCTTATACCCCACATTCCTGATCCGTATTTTTTCTTAGGAACGGAACGACTTTTTACTAATTCACATATTCTTTTTACATTATCCCATTTACGATAAATCAGACGAGCATCATCTTCATACAGAATTATCCCATTTTCACTTTGTCGATTATCATCAATAGATTTAATTGTTCCTTTTAGACTAACTCTTCCAAAGTGCAGATCCATTTCAGTACTTGTATAATCAACCCCTTGATTACGGTTGCATGTTGGGAAATAAACAAGAATTGCTCTTGCCCAGAAAGGATGTTTGTCATTTACCACGGGGATAGGAAGCCTATAGTTATATATCTCATAATCCTCGGTAGAACCTGTTATAAAAAACTTAATTTCGTCATCGCCTGATTTAAGAATATCTTCAATTCTTACGGGCACAACTCCATAACCTAGATAATTGGAGTTAGAATTTATTGCTCTCCATGAGGCAGCTGAATCAATAAGTAATGCTTTCGCTACTTCTTTAGTTAAACCTGCGACATAAATGAGATAAGCTAATTTTCTTGAGATCCATGGAGCAGCAAAGGATGTACCTGATTTAAAGGAAGATCCCAGACAGCTTTCACATACAGCAATTTTTCCGTTCTGTAAAACACCATCTCCTCCATAGTAACAGAGATCTGGCTTTGTAAAGAAAGACAAGACAGGACCACATCTTGAGTAACTAGCTCTTTCGCCCTTCATATTTACAGAATTAACCACAACTGAATTTAATGAATCTGCAGGAGATCCTATCTTCATATCAGGAGAATTATTCTCAATTGGCTTATTAGTACCGGCAACCACGAAAATAACATCAAATTCGGACTGGATTCTATCTAGTTCTGCTGCAACAGGAGAAATAAAATTATCATCAATAGGATAGTTAGATCCTAAGGATAGATTCCATACTTTTATATCAAGATTATTGGCTATTATTTCTCTTATTAATCTCAATACAGAAATAAAACTAAATCCGTGGCTGGTTGCTACACCAAAATGCCTTACTCTAAAGTTGCCACAGCCATCATCAAGTTTAGGATTTCCTTTTGGACCATCAACAATTATTGAAGAAACAGCTGTTCCGTGTAAATAATCAAGAGCATCTACAGGAATATCAGATGTAATCATATTATGAAACTCCACCCATTCATGAAAATATACTCTTTCATCAAAGAGGGTATCTATCACACCAATTACAGGTTCATTCTGAGGCTTTTTGAACTGTGAAGACGAGGCTGATAGCAATTCATCGCCTAAAAGGATATCTTCATGACTAATTTCGGTAAAATCAACAACGCTCATTGCTACAAGATAAGGAGCATTAGTACAAAGAGTCCTGAGTTGACCTGGCTCTAGCAGAAAGGTAGTATCATCAATAAAACTACTCACTGGAATATGGATCCCTAAACTTTCAAGCAATAATCTGGTATCAGAGTCTGTTCTATATAGAGTTACTAGTTTAGCCTTATCATAATCATCAGTATACTTGTCGACATCAAAGAATTCTACATAGAATGCATCAAGAATAACTTTTAGAAATTTAGTTTTTCCAATAGTATTTTCAAATTCCGGGATAAATTGACTAATATTTTCGGTATTTTCCGAAGAAATCACACCTGAAAATACCTTCTCAACTATACAGCCAACTTTTTCTAAGTAAGTAATTGCATCATCAATAGCAGATCTAGAAACGTAATGAGTAAAAACGTGCTTCCTTACCGGTCTGTCTTTGTTTGTAGACTCAGCAAATTTAGCTCCGCATATGGATAAAACTGGTTCTTTATGGTTATCAGTAAGCAACAACCTTAGTCTGTTGCTTTTAGCGATAATTCTTGAATAGTGAACACTCACAAGAGTATCTTTAATGGTACTCTTGTCTTTCCAGAAAGCTTTGACAGCCTCAAGCTGTTTTTTTAAATCAAAAATATGTTCAGAGCTCACAGTCTGACCAGCAGGAAGTTTTAGTTGTCCGCCGCCAGATTGATTGGCCCTTTTTTCAAATCGTCCCTTCAACTGTAAGATATTGTTCAAGAAAATTTCTCCTGCAGTTCTCTAGATACACTGCTTTTTGATTTATTTGTTAATACCCCTATTTCTCTTACAGTAAAATTCTGATCTGCAAGTTCGCTTGTATTCTCAGGTTTTTTCCCGCAAATAGCATAATACAATCGGCGAAGATAATCATTGTCATCATTGACATCACTAAACGCTATTGACGTTTTAATAAGATTTTTCAGATCAGCCGGATATAGCTTTTCTTTGTTTAGTTTCATGATCTTTCTGAATAATCTTATATCGCGACCAGATAGATTCATTGAAACAAGATACTTGTCCAGTATTTTTTCCGATATTTCAAGTAAATCTTCTGAAGAATAGCGATCAAAATCTAACACCGAATCAAATCTTCTAATCAGGGCCTTATCAAAGTATTTATATAGATTTGTAGTTCCGATAATGACAGCCTTTTCATTTAAGGAATCTAAACACTTAAGAAAGGAAGATGTTACTCTTCCCATTTCTCTATGGTCGTTACTGCTGGTTCTATCTAGGGCAATAACATCAATTTCGTCAAAAAGAAAAAGGATTTGATCATATTGAACGAAGCCATTAATTTCATTGAAACAGTTAAGCAGATTTTTCTGAGTCTGCCCTAACTTACTATCAATTAGTGAAACAAAGTTAACCATATAAATATCTCTTTTTAAAAGTCTGGCTAACTGTTTTACAGCTTCTGTTTTTCCTGTACCAGGAGGGCCCTGAAATAGAAATTTATTGATACCTATTCTTCTCTCAATAGCATTAAAAATTCCTAAAAGATCCTGAGTTATAGAATCAGGCAGAAAAAGCATATCCCCTTTTTCATCTAACTTATCAAAATATTTAGATTCAAAACTGATTGACTGAGGAACAAATGAGTTTGCATCAGATAAAAGAGACATAACATATTCAGCCAGCTGATAATCACCTGCCAAATCAAACTCTTTAGCAATTTCATAAGCTTCCTGTCTGAATCCGGAGTTATTGTTCTCTACATGATATTTTATAAGGTTGATGATATTTTTCTTTTTCATAACAGTCCCACCTTTACTAGGTATTTTAGTATATTGGGACAATTTTCTCAATATTGGGACAAAAAATAATCATAAAAAATGTGTAGCTATCAATGTATTTGAATTGTGAATAAATCCTACAACAGATGAGATAGTACCATTTCTTTGTAGTCGAATGGAGTCAATCCTGAGGTATCGGTCTCCCGACTTTTTGACCTAAATTGACTTAAAAAAGCCTGAACTCCGCATCAGGATTTATTTTGTTCTGTAATTATTTCTGTGTGATTAACATTCCTATAGCCAAATTCCCAAGCGCAAAAAAGATCAATTCTAAAAAGCAAGAAGAAATTGTTTTGCTTGAACTAATTTACCGATCCCACAAAAATATTTATTGAGCCCATTTTTTTTCGTATTAACGTAATGGGCATGGTCCTTTAGTTTTTTCATGATGCAGCACCTTTCTCCTTAATAGATCGGATCCATTCTGAAAAATGAGGACAGTTCTCAAGAATTGTATCAATGCCAATTTCTTTAGCCACAATAGTTCCATCCTTTACTTTTGAATACCTTCTAATCAGTTGCAAAAGACGTTTAGAGGGAGCAGATTCAGGAGAATTATTGATAAGCTCTGGGTTAGCATACCTTTCTTTAATCCTGCTTATCTCCTTTACAGTACTTTCATCAGTGATCACAGAAAATGCCTCTGGCTTTGAAAAAAGCAGACCTTCAAACTCATGAACAACGATATTAAATCTACAGTTATTCTGCCCAAGATCCTCTGTGATAGCAGCCTCCATGCGTTTTACTTTTTCATAAATATTAGCACCTATAAGATCAGAGCCTGGAGTATTTTCAGGTAAACCGTAATAATCAAACATAGTGGTAAGAAATTCATTTCTATGACCCTTACATAATCTTACAAGTTCCTTTTTGATCTTATTGTAATCGCTGACACCACCCCTATACTTTTGAACATTAGTCCTTTTCGTCTCACAAATAATTGGTCTTATATAAATATTCTGATTAACAAAATATGGAGCGATAATTTCTCTAATAAAGGATTCCTCTGACTGTCCCTCACAGTAAATATAAACATTTTTCACAAGGAGACTCTACCTCCAAGAAGATTCTTTTTCCACAGGTCACCTAAAGAATAATCATCATCAAGCCATTCAATTAGTTCATTTCTGTTCAGTCTTTTGAACTCAGAGCCGTTTTCTCCACGTTCAACAACAATAATATCGTCAACCTCAAACTCGTTTAACAGCTCAACTGACTGTGTTGAAATAATAGCCTGAGTTTCATCAGATAAGCCTTTTATTAGTTCAGATAAAATGGTAATAGCCAAAGGATGCAGTCCCAATTCCGGTTCATCAAGAATAATGGTTGCAGGCCTTAACTCCTCTGGCTGAAGCAATAAGGTTGCAAGGCATATAAATCTTAGGGTTCCATCGGATAACTGTGAAGCATTAAATACATCATCACAGCCCTTCTGATACCATTTTAAAATGATATGTTCAGAATTTAGCTCCTCAGGTTCAAGTAAGAAATCAGAAAAATAAGGTGCAATCAGCTGAATAGTTTTAATGATTTCTTTGTAGCTTTTAACATAACTATGCTTTAACCTGTAGAGGAACGCTGCAAGATTGCCACCATCAGGCATTAACATCTTATTATTAGAAACATTATGTTCCTGTTTTATCTTTGAACCTCTTCCTGTGTCATGGAAATGATAAACTCTAAAGTTTTGCTTTTCTAAAATAGGAATAACATATGAGTCAATATTATTATTAACCCCTGTATCCCATTGAGATTCAGTGTTTCCTCTGGCTACATTGGACTCATTTTCAAAATTGCCGTTGTATCCGAAGAATTCCTTTTTAAAAATTAGTCGGTTATCATCAGTAGTTACTAAATCAAAGCCATATGAATTATGTCCAAAAAAGGCTTCAAAATATATTTCATCAGTATGTTTTCTGCCTAAATACAGCATAGAGTTCATTCCTGCTCTGGCAACACTTAGCTGCAGATTTTTTAAAAGAATATCCTGAAGCAATGAGAAAGCAGAAATAAAGTTAGATTTACCAGCACCGTTACATCCAATGAGAACATTTGTTTTTCCAAATTTAATATCACATTGTTTTATCGATTTAAAACCTTTGATAATAATGCGGCTTAACATTTCGTTATTGAGACACATTTGGCACCATTAAAAAATTTGTAAAAGATCAGAATTAATTTTCGGATTTAATTTTCGGAAACTCGAGTTACATACTTCTTTTTAAATAATCACTCAAAGTAGTTAAAAAATGATTAAAGCTTGGAGATTTATTCTTTGAAACATCCATATACTGAGCAATATTTTTAGCCCATATACTTTTTTGTATACCGATTTCTTGTCGACCAAGTTTCTCTAACTTTTTGAAGCCTCCTTTATAAACAGCATCTGCAAGTTTTTCCCACGTGCCACAAATAGAATCATTTACATAAGAATTTAAAACAGCATTTTTGGCATTAGGCTAAGCAGATAAAACTGCCTGAATATCACCAAGTAGCCAGGCCTCTCCTTCTTCTATGGCAAGACAGAAAGAAACCAGAGGAACTTCTGTACAGTTATCAAGAACAGCATTCAGTTCATTTAAAAAAGACCGGAAGTCTCTGTCATCTAAATCACAAACTACGATTACAGCATACAAAGAGCGATTGGACTTAAAAGTTTTGCCATATCCCTGCAGCAAACGAGGAAGCTGATTTAAGAGAGTACGCTTGGATGCTTCCTGTGATGTCTTTAGGCCTTTGGGGATACTTCCTATACCTTTATAAGAAATAACTCTAAATGTGGCATCTCTATCTTTAGGCAGAATCTTAGGTAGAAGAACATTCAGCATTTCTTTTCCTGAGTCATCCTCAACAAGAATTTCAAAATGCATTTATTGTTCTCCATCCAGATAATCACTATACCAGAGGTCACCTAAATCAATTCCTTCTTTTACCAGGTTGCAAACCAGCTCATTATTGCTGGCCCTTGATATTTTTGAAAAGCCATCTTTCTGCTTTTCTAAAATCCAGACTTCCTGAGGTTCAAGAGCATTGAGAAAATATGGCTGATGAGTGGTAATAAAGATCTGTGAATTTTTTTTCTTGTCACTTGAAAATCGTCTAAACTCCGAAGCGAGTAAAGCCATTAGTTTATGATATAAACCATTTTCAGGCTCTTCAATACAAATAAATGAATGAGGCTCAGGATCTTCAAGTAATAATAAATATGTAAAGATTTTTAAAGTTCCATCAGACATCTGCTGGGCATAGAAAGGAGCATCTCCAAAGCCTTGAGCATAGAATTTTAAAAGTAACCTTCCATCTGAAGATGTTTCTGTTTCAATACGCTGCAAACCAGGTATTTTCAAAGAGATCTTATTCAACACATTTTTTAAATGCGCAGGCTGTTCTCTTTCCATAAACTGAACAACATTGGCTAAATTTTCTCCTCTAATATTAATGTGTTTTTGCACTCCTGCTAAAGGAAGAGATCTGGCAGAATTTGGCGAGAAGTAACTTAGGTACCAGCTTTCAATAAATTTTCTGAAAGCAGCAATTCTCGGATGCTGCTTTAATGCACCTAAAGTTGTAATTGCAAGATGTCTGTTATCCTCTAATCTTACAACCTCTGTTTCGTTAGTCTCCAAAGCGTTATTTCCTGATTCTATTTCGGATATTAATCCTTTAATGTCAAACTTATCATTATTACTCTCTTCTTCAATCTGTTTTCCTTCAGTTTTCCCCTTCCAAACAACACCTTCTCCGTTATTTAAAATGAGAAAAGAAAAAGGTCTTCCATATTTTTTTTGACCTTTTCGTCTTTGTCTTAGACGTTCTGACACCACATAAGGACGCATTCTAGAATCAAGATTAATTGAAAACTCGTAGGTTATAGGCCGTTCATTGTTATTTTCCTTGTAGTAAAGTTCAAATGAAATATAGGCATCAGAAGAGCTGCCTTTAGAGATAATTTTAGAAAAACCGCCTCTAACATCACATGCTTCTTCAATTCCGTTTTTTAAACAGTCAGAAATAAAACCAAATGCATCAAAAATACTGCTTTTACCAACACCATTCCTTCCAATAACCACTGTCAAATCAGATAATGGAGATTCATGGTTATTCCAAAGCTTACCTAAAGTGATATCTTTTAGAGCCTTATAATTCTGTATACGAATACCTTCAATGTGAGCCATAGTTTAATCCTAGATAATTAATCTACGTATCTAAAGAGCAAATATTCTCTTTTTTAATGTTAGAATCAAAAATAAACTCAGATATTAAGTCAACCTGAATTTTTGTAATTATTTTTGTGGGATTAACATTCAACATTTCTAAAGACATATCACCTAAGCACAAACAAGATCTTTTCTAAAATGCTAGAAGAAATGATTTTGCTTGTACCAACAAATTTACCGATTCCACAAAAATATTTATTGAGTCTTTTTTTATATTGTTCTATTCGAGTCTTTCGCTAGAACAAAACTCATCATTTATTTTCAATACAACAAGGATAATGATCTTTAATAAAATTAGATAGTCAACATTTTGCTGTTCTTCATCGTTATGAGGAAAACTACAATGAATATACTTATTTCTTAAATCTAAACTGTTACCAAACTGTGATTTGTTCATGACATAATTTAAAAAATCCTGTTCTGGTTTTGAAAATAAAGTACTTTCGCAACTAATATCATTTTCACTAATAAGCCTATTTATTTCAGATTGATCAGCGTATTTATATGTGCATATAACTTTTGTGTAATACAAATCACGAAGTAAAGCAACTCTAGTTTTATTTAAAGAAACAAAGCCGTCTGAGCTTATGAGTATAGAACCTCTTTCATTGAGCCAATAAACAAAATGTTGAAGATCTTCATGATAGTCTTTAACATTCAAGACTCCTCTATACTTATTTGCTAAATCATAAAAACTGCGACTATTACCATTATTAAATCTTTTAACGTAATACAGACGATATTGCATTGAAAAAAGCAAATCAATTTCTTTATTTAAGTCCTCTGAACAAGCGTAGGCATATTTGTTTTTTATTAGTGAAGGGATGTCTTTAAAGAAAACGTGATTAGAAGAAATCTCCAATAATTCACTGTCAATTTCTCCATTATTAACGTATAAAGAAAACTGCTTAAAAATACCATCAAGTTCAGATGCTATATTTCGGCACTTTTCAAAAACAGATCTGTCTTTTAATCTAAGTTCTGAAATATATTTTTCAACATGAAATTCATCTTTAAGATAAACGGTAAAGAACCAGTTAATAATTGAATCAAAAGATATATTGTTAGACATCAAAAAATTAGAGTAAGTTTCGAGAACCGCAAGCGTCCTTGCTGATTCAAACTTATGGTTTATCCCTATTGAATACTCCTCTTTACCTCTCACACGAAAGAATTCTTCAATTGAACTAGATGAAGACCTCAATGTTGTATTGAAGAACCTACAATGATAATCAACAAAGTTAAATATATAAATAAAATTATTTAATATGGTTGGATAATCACGATGATTATTTAACCAATCAATATCATAGACAATATCATAAATAGCATTTTGATTTGAGATAGTATGATTGGAGATAGTAACAATCTTTGAATTAGGTCTAAATGAAATATTGACGCTAAATTTATATTTTGAATGCTCACTTTTTTCAAAACACTGATAAAAAGCGCACTGTTTTCTTTTGGCTTTTAACTTTAGTTTATCGCTTATAGGGAATTCATCAGAACTTCTACAATTTAGAACCAAACGAAAACAATCAAGATCATCATGCTCATCCATATAACTAGAGATAATGGACTCGTACTCATCTTTTTTGAGAGAAGGGGGTAAATACAGTTTAGTTTTAGAAGAAGTCTCTACTAAAAAATTATCAATTAAAACTTTGCAAAAATTTTCATAGCCACGCAAAAATTCTGCCAAAAACTCGTCAAGATAATCAACTAACTTCTTATGACTCAATACATAAGAGATATGTTCGTGTTTATCATTCAATAGGCTTATGAATAAATCCTTTGATATTTTTTTATAGACTTGATAAGAAACAATCTGCATCCAGAAATCATTAAAATATTCATAACAAATTTTATTAACGTTTTCAACAAAAGAAGATCCGTCAATAGAATTAAAGAAAATAGAAACAACTTTTTTTATTTCACTTACATAAGCATCATTTGAAGAATTTGAACTGATATCAGAAGAAAGTTCATTCAATATTAAACTAGTATTGTATAACTCTAAAATAGAATTTATATCAGTAGCTTTTTTGAAAAGATCAAAAGAATCTAATATTGTCTTTACCCGCTCTAGATAAAATGGAATGGACAAGTCTTGTGGTCCATAGAATTTAACACGACAAAACTCATCCGTCACTAAAAAACTCTTCTCAATCATACACAAGATATTAAGCCAACTTTTGATTTCCTAAAGATTTTTTTGTGGGGACCAACGAGTCCCGTCGATAATCTTTAGAAAGAAATAATCATCAGAGTATCCAAATCCCAGAGCTCTGATGAACTTGATCTTTCTTACTGTTCCTTCGACCTTTCCTGATGTTACTCGGCATTTTCCAAAATTGGTAATACCATCTAGGTGATTCATCAGCAACTTTCCAAAACACTTAATGTGTTTATTTTCTGATTTATCACATATATCAATTGCTGCAAAGATTACTGCATTCATAGCGCCTTACTGTGGCATTTGTATGCTTCATCAAGGTAATCCTTGAGCATATCAATAACAAATAAATCCTCGTTCAAATACAGAAGCTCCTGATATCTTTCTTCTCTGCCACCTTTAGGTTGTTTCTTCTGCACTCCATTGAAAAGGTGCTCTTTAGCGTCATCATCTATCCAGTTCTTTGCAATTTCATCACTTTCTTTAAGTCTTTCTTTGCTTGAAGTCAGGATGTATTTACTGTCTTTTATTAGTTTAAGCCCCTTTTCATCGGCTTTTTCTTCCATTTCTTTCTGAATTTCAATACTAGTTGGTGTAATAACCTTATCATTTAGTTTTTTGACCATGTGAAAGTGATCATAAATCTGTTTTATGTTGGGGTTATACTCCTTTAAGGCTTCATAGAAGTCTGCATTCATATCACAGGCAAGGGCTTCTACCCCATTTAGCCATTCCTGACCCACGTATCTGGCAAAATCTCTAATGGCTTCCTTGGTCTTGCTATGTGCCACCCACAGTACTTCACCGGTCTCTATGTTCATAACAAAAGTTGCGAATTTATCACTCTTATCAAGACTATGAAGAAGAAACTCGTCAACTACAAGAATACGGGCCTGCCTCCTAGGAGGCAGAAGCTTTTTACCTTCTCCATTCTCTGTGTATTTGTCATAGAGCCTTTGTTTATCTATAGCCCTTATAATCTTAGCATCAACACCTGTTTCTAAAGACAGAGCCTTTAAAGACGTCTTATTTCCTTTAATTTC
>Ga0256405_10009992_pt1 | contig 12717 bp, 10 predicted proteins | sample RumenRJG_02DNA_FD_189096 | JGI IMG/M metagenome (GOLD analysis project Ga0256405, IMG submission 189096) | Bovine rumen microbial communities from Lethbridge, Alberta, Canada - RJG_02 | ecosystem: Host-associated > Mammals > Digestive system > Stomach > Rumen | place: Canada: Alberta...
GAGAATAAGCATTTGGGGTGCCGCCCCCAAAATATAATGTCTTTACTTTTCTCTTGGAGAGCATATCTTTGAATCTGTCCAAAGATTTTTCGAGAACCATTGTAAAGTATTTCTCTTCCACATCAGAAATTCCGACCTTTCCAGTGTAGAGACAATACTTACATTTGCATAAGCAGAAAGGAGTATGAACATAAACGTTCATTTCCTCGTCGCCTGTTACATTCCAGAGTCTTTCAATAGCATCGTAATCAGCCATTTTTATCGCCCTCCATGATATTCCAGTGATTTTCAAATACGCAGCGTCTTATATCCAAGATAATTTCTTCTACTGGAGAGTGGACCTCTATGCTTTTGAAACCGTCCACATCTTTTTCTGTGATATCATCTTCAACTCTGCCGTATGTTTCACCAATAGTCTTTCCGGTAACGGGATCTTTTATATAATGACGCTTATCAGATTCTGGTTTGAAATTATTGAAAAGGTCAATCATAAGGTCGGGATACTGTCCAGCTTTTATCTTTTTGCTGACTTCGAGAAGCTCTGAAATAAAGCGGTTACAATATTCCTGAGTAAGTCTTATTGTGGACTCTATTGTACCTACACCGATACTGCGGATACCCATGTCATAAAGACACTGGATACTATTTTGGATACTGCCCACATTGTAAGGATGAGTAACAATATGTACGCCCACCTGTTCACAAGAAAGCACTTCTATTGCTTTTAAAATATTTGCTTTTACAATATCAAAAGAGTTTGTTCCGTCTTTCATTACGCGGAGCTGGTTGGCCCATTTGGTTCCGTCCATACTTACAGCAAAATAAAGCTTTGGATTTGCTTTGAGGTATTCCAGAATCTCATCATTTAAGATCGTGCCGTTTGTTGTTATAGCATAATCAGTGACTCTATTAGGGAATTCCTTTTCGAGCATTTCGTAAACAGCTTTAATCGTATCGAATGCGAGCATTGGCTCGCCGCCAAGGAACTCTATTCCGAATTTCTCAGCGGGGCAGTTTTTTGCAATAGTTCTTGCAGTTTCTACGACCTCTTCGGTTTTATATTTACTGGTTTTATCTTTTTCGTAACAGTAAAGGCATTTCATATTGCAAGCCTTGGTTACATGGATTACATATCTCTCGTTCAATTTTTTCTCCCTTTGGTATAACAATCTATATTTTCGTTATGAATACATCGCATGCCGGTGTTGGAGTTCTACTTACGCATTCGCATTCTCCGTGCTCATATGGCTGAGCAGTTCTCATGTTACATTGACAGAACCAATAGTTATCGCCAGCATAAACTGAATCTTTTCCATAGTACATTCCCCACCAGTTGCTTGAGCAATCTTTTCCTGATGGATATGCCCATAAATATCTCTTTTTAAATTCTGCATAATTTGTATGCATTAAATTAATGTCATCATAACTTAATCGCCTGTAATACTGGCCTGTTCTTTGATTACAAGAACATGCGTTGTATCTTGATACGCATAAACAACCGTTTGATGCTGCAACTTCTCGACAGTGTGGGTCATCATACCATGTTTCATTTTTTCTTTTATCATAAGTAGGCGTTCTACCATTACATTTACAACCTTCATCCAAGTACCTGGATACACATTGACAAGTTTTGCTTGGAGGAACTGTAGAATATTCGCTCACTACATGACATGAACATCTTGCGTTACAATCACATGAGATAGACGGTGTTCTTGATACACAGCTGCATGTGCCTGTTCTTAAATGACATGGACATACTGGGTCGTATTTTCCACCGCTTCTGTATTCACAATCACAATAATTATGAACTCTTAAATTGCATGCACAATTATCTCCACCGGTTCTTGCGACACATTCACAACCACCAATAGACCTTGCGTTACAAGTACAATAAGTTGTGTCATTTATAGCATCATCAAGATCGGCTAATGAAATTACATTTCCTTTCTTTTTAATGCTTAAGTATTCATCGTAGCTTTTCCAGACATGGCCCGTACATCGATTAGGAACTTCTTTACCATTGTACTTGTCTCTTATTTTGTCGCTTCTGTATTGAAGCATGACATTGAATTTTTGCTTGGCAGATTCAAGGTCATAAGGTTGAGTCTGGGCCCCGCTTGTTTGTTTTTTATTGGCATCATCTGCATGACCGCCAACGAATTTTACGGTATTCATTTTGTCATACAGGTAGTCATTATCTATTAAGGCCATTAATCATTCTCCTCAATAAGTTCTCATATCGCAAAGACAATCTATGTTTTCAGGATTGTTTCCGCTCTGGCAATAATCCTGATTTTTTACAATGTCACACCCGTTATTTGATATTCCTTCTCGGAGGTTACATAAGCAAGTTATGCTGTCTTTGTTTTTGTGACATTCGCCTTTACATTCGCATTCATGATTGTCATCACATGAATGTTCTTTGTTATTTTCGCAGCTGCATTCGCCGCCGCAGGAACATTCTTCGTCTTCTTCTGGCTGATATTTTTCAGCAAGTTTTGCCATTATTTTTTGGTATTTATTTTCTACGCTAGACATAAGGCAATAGTTTCCTTTTATTTGGGAGAACATTGCACCATTATGTACCCAGTTGGCGGCAAGACATCTGTAGCATGCATCATTCTTACAGTCACCACAGCCAAGATCGCTTTCCTCATATTTGAGGAATATTCTTTGCTTACATGTATCTACAGGAACTTCTGGTTCCATTACATTTCCAAGAAGAGTATCATTGTATTCATCATGAAAATAAATCTGATGGCAAGGATAAATTCCGCCATCTGTTGCTATTGAAACGAAGTTTCTTCCTGCTGAACATGGAAGATTTCTACCGCAACCAAGTGAATGATATCTGTCAAATGGAGCATAGTTGAAAGTATCTTCGATATCTCCACTTGCTTCTACATCTTTTTTGCAAATAGCAAAAATCTTGGCGCATTCCTGGTCGTAAATCTTTGCATCTTCTTTGTCCCAATTCTCTTCAGAAATGGCCAGGAACCAAATCTGTTTAAAGTTTAAGATGTCATGGAAGAAAATAAAGCTCTCAGAAAGTTTTGGGAGAGTCTTTTTGTTTACGCAGCCATGAATGGACAATCTTTTGTCATCTGGATTGTTGTCGTAGATTTCTTTAAAAACAGGAATGTTCTTGGCTACCATATCGAAGGAGCCTTTTCCTGCTTTAGTAATGCGATATTCATTCTGTACTTCAGGAGTACCATCTACAGAAAGCTGAATTCTAAGGTCAACAGCATCTCTATGTTCTTTTAAAAAGTCTCTGATTTCATCAGTCATTACTGTAGCATTGGTTATCAAAGAAACCGTAAAACGCAGATTTTTAATCTGAGCCATCTTTTCTCCGTAGAGAATTGCTTTCTTTACACATTTGAAATTGAGAAGCGGTTCGCCGCCAAAGAGAATTATACTGAATTCTCCTTCTCCAGTTTCAAGTGCATTATTAGAAAGCCAGTCTAGTGTTCTTACAACTGTTGCTTCATCCATGTATTTATTGTGATGCTTCTCGAAGCAGTAAGTGCAGGCCAGATTACAGTTTTCTGTTAAAATCAGGCTTGCACTTGTTGCTAAAATTCTTGCCATTAATTTCTCTCCCTAACTTACGATTAATAGAATATTGTATATGCAAACTGTCCTTTGTATCTCCCGGTGTTTCCGAAGTATGCGTAGGTGTTATCAAAGCGAACCCAAGTTTCTCCAAGCTGTCCTCTAGGGTTTCCTGTTGGATTAAATACTGCGTTCATAGGAGTTACTGGTGCTCCATCGGCTTTCTTTGCACCATGCTTTACAGCAACTTCTTTTCCCTGGCCGGCAAAGCTTGCATATCCATTGATAGCACCTCTGATATTACCAAGTTTTAAGGACTGGTACTTGCCGTTCAGACGAATCTGGGCCCGGTCTTCTACTGGGTCATAAACAATCTGAGCTTCGCTGACGTCATTGATGTCTGGCAAGGTGGAAGTGATTATTGGACGGTCAACTTTTTGGTTCCAATATTTCTTTTCTTCATCTGTAACAAGACGGCCCTTAGGAGTCTCATTGATACAGTTGATATTGATTGCCCTTACGGCAGTACCATTCTTTAATTCATCTTTATCCCAATAGTGGTCGGGGATTTTAAGATTTACTCTTGCTTCGTCTGGATCAGCAATTTCAGATAAATTTTTGTATCTGTCAAGAGCGGAATCAGCGAAAAGCTGCTCCCACTTATTTGTGTTTCTATTGAATCTCATCAATCGCATAGCTTTTCACCTCTTATTTTACTTTTTTCTTGAGGGCGGCCAAATCATCTTTGAGAGTTTTAACTTCGTCCTCAAGGTCAGTTACTCGTATTTTTAAAGCACTGTTTTCTGATTCAACAGTAGAAAGTCTTGTTTTTATGCTACCAAGACCAGAAACACTTGAACCCATACTGTCAAGCTTTGCTTTTATATTTGGTAAACTGTACCAACTTATGTTTCCACTTTCGCCGGCTTCGTTTGACATATCATGTGTCATACAATGGAAAAGATAACTTAATACAGATGCGAATGTATACATTCCGCTTTTTGGATTTGAATGAGGAAGATTTAGTGTTCCTATGAAATTACATACATTATGTCTTAATGCATAAGGTTCTACAGAAACCTGATAGTCAGCCTCTGTTGGCGTTTCCACTTTTCCTGTATTGTAATCGTATGTTCTTGAACTTGTTTGCCCATAATAATCAAGAATCCATTTTCTTTCGCCGGCCTGGATTTGGTTTTTATAAACATTTGTAATTTGAGTTTCAGTACCTTTAACAGCAGCATCAGTTCTATCAATAAGTGAACTGAGGTTTGCGTCCAAATCTGACTTAGCTATTTTATCAGCTTTTTTTCTGCACTGGTCTACTTCAGACCGTTTTGCAAAGTCGGTAGCAGAAGCCATTTTATTGGCAGCGTCAAGGCTGGCTGCCAAATCTGCTTCAAGGTCACTCTTCTTAATTGGAGTTGTTTTCTGACGATAGTTATTAAGCTCTGTCAGATTGGCTTTAGACTTCAAAAGGCCCGCGGTGGTTTCCTGCAAGTCCTTGATAGCCTTTGTAGTATCCATGCTGAGTTCCATATCACCTTTGGTGTTATAGAAGTCAGTAATCATATCATTGAACTTATCTACAAGGTCAGGGTCCATATCCCCTTCCTTAATAGGGTCTTTCTTCTTTCTGTAAGTTTTTTCTGTGTATTCTTTATCAGCTTTATCTGTAAGAATACCATCAACTTTCATAGCTCTTTTGTAAGCTCCATAGAGCTCGCCGTTAAGCATATCTTTATCGAGTTTGTCGGTTTCTTTATTGAAAGCATTTTTACTGGTAGTAACTACATCGTCCTTTATGGTTTCAAGGTCGATGATTCGGTTACGAAGTTCTGAATCGTCATAAGCTGTGCCGCCCGGTGTGCCCATGTTGTTGAGCTTTGTCTTAATGTTATCATCAACATCATCCATGGTGATAGCTTTTGATTTAAGACGAACATCATCTTTATCAACTTTATTATTGAATTCAGCCAAGAGAATATCATCGAACATGTGCTTTTTAATCTTGGCAAGTTTTTGATCCATAATATTAAGCTCCGCCTTTCTTCTTTTTGTAATAATATAAGATAAGGCGGCTCCTTTTCAGGGAGGCCGCCTCTCTCGTATCCTCTATATTTTCATTACCTAGTATTGGTATTGTTATGCTATAGGGATTATATTTAGTTTTTTATAAAGGATTATAAGTCATAGATTATATCTACATTATATCCGCAATTTATTAACTTTTTAATTTGTGCGTCATATTCTTCTATTTCTTTTGATAAGTGAATAGGCCCTAACAATTTACTGGAAAATGCTCTTTCGAAACACTTTGGATATCCGCTTTTTATTGGGAAATCAGGAGGAGTTATTAATTTCTGGCTCGTGAATAACCCCTCAAAAGCTGCATAGACGTTATTTCCTCCATTTTTTATTATTGGATGTTCTCCATTTGCTACTTTTTTGTAGTCAAATAATGTTTCAATATTGCCTATACAGTCAAAACCTGGCCAATTTTTATCGGTTTCTTTTGATATAAGTAATCTATATATAGGTCTATAACTGCTTTTAGGAGGATTAATATCTTGAATATAAGTATTACCTTCTCCTCTTAAATATAATATGCCATCATCTGAAGATGTGATAAGGTCTGTCCCAAATGAATCTCCTCGTATTTGTTTTATTTTTAAACTTTTCCACTCTACGCCGTCGTTGGAAGCGTACATTTTTCCGTCCCAAGGAAGCTTTTCATATTGGCTTGCTCCAGTATCATTTGACCAGAATCTAACATCAAAAGGAGTTCCGTCTTTTGATTTTAACATAAGACTTGTCTTTGACAAATTATTAATGTTTTCTTCTTTTGCTTCATATTCTTCTAAATCGAAAAGAATTTGAACATTTTTTGTTCCATTTATTGCATTGTTATTCAATAAATTTCTATTATTATCTTTCGTAGATATTGGACAATGAATTGTTCCTTCTAAATTAGAACAATTCCTAAACATTGCACTATAGCAATACTCTTCTAAATTTATACCAGGCATTTTTTCAGGTACTTTTTTAAGCCCTGCTTTGTCAAACATAGCTAAATATGCTTGTTTTGGAATTGTTATTGCTGGTAATTCAGGAGGTATTGTTAATTTTTGACAGCTATTGAACATATTTGAATAACAGTAGTCTGCTAATTCGTTTGCTTGAAGTTTTGGTGCTTCTTCTAAAGAAGTACACATATTAAACATGTAGGAATAACAGGACTCTGCCAAGATAATTGCAGGAAGTTCTGGTGCTTTCTTTAGAGAAGTACAACCGTCAAACATGTTTGCATAACAAGACTTCGAAAGTATTGTTGCTGGAAGTTCTGGTGCTGATGCTAAATATTTATTTTTATAAAATAATTGAGCAAAGCATCCGTTATCCATTTTAGGGTGTTCATTATTTGCTACCTTTTTATAGTCTAATAAGTTTTCTATATTACCCTTACAGTCTATTAGGTCATTGTCAGTAACGGTAAATTTAAAACATCTTTTATTTATACCTGGATTTACTGTTGGTTGAGTTGGACTGTCACCAGCACTTATTTTTGTATTTCCTTCTCCTCTTAAATAAAGTTTTCCATCTGCTGACGAAGTTACGGGTTGATCAAAAATAAACTCATTCCAATTTTTATTGTCGGTAGAATATTCTATTTTGCCATTCCAGCTTTTAATGGCTGGTGTTATTGTTGAAGACCCCTTTTCTGTTGTTAATGAAAATGGATGACTATTTTGTGATTCAAACAAGAGACATGATTTTAATGAATCTTTGGGATTTTGCTCTTGACTTGGATCTATTGGATCTGGCGTTTCTGGATTCGTAGGTTCAGTATTTTCTTCTTCGAATTTATAACCTTTCAGTTTCAAATAATCAATAGTTTCCTGCTTATGTGTGGAAAAATATCTGTTACTGTCAATAGTATTCCAGGTTATTTTGGTATTGATTATGTTTTCGCCCAAGAACCGGCCATGCATTGTAAATTCTTTTTGTTCCATATTTTTCCTCTTTTCTAAAAATGAGTATCAAGGCGGCCCTTTATCAGGGAGGCCGCCTCTTTTGTGTCCTCTATATTTTTATTACCTATTATAATGTTTGTGGTTATGCTATGAGGATTGTATTTAGTTTTTTTATAAGTCGTAAACAATATTTGTTTTTATACCGCCACGTATTGTCTTTTGGATTTCTTCATCGTATTTTTGTATTTCTTTCGACATATGAATTGTTTCTAATTTATTACATTGAGTAAACATTTTTTCAAAACATTTTGGATAACCGCTTGTTATAGGGAAGGTTGGAGGTGTTACTATTTTCGTGTTGCTAAAGAGTCTATCGAAAGCTGGGAATGCATTGTTTTTTCCATTAGAAATTACTGGATGTTCTCCGTTGGCTACTTTTTTATAGTCAAACAAAGTTTCTATATTTCCTATACAATCATACCCCTGCCATTTATTTGAGACTTCTTCGTCAGCAATAAGGCGATAAGCAACTCTATAACCATTACTACTTATTAAGTTTTGAATGTGCGTATTATTTTCTCCTCTTAAATACAATACGCCATCATCTGATGATTTGAAAGAATCTGTTCCATACTGATCATTGCGTAAATGTTTTATCTGTAACTGTTGCCAATCTGCACCGTTATTGGATATGTACATTGCGCCATCCCATGGGAAATATTCGCTTGCGTGACTGTCTTGTGACCAGAACTTAATACTAAAAGGCTTGCCGTCTTTTGACTTTAACATAAGACTTGTTTTTGACAAATCGTTAATGTTTTCTTCTGGTTCTGGATTTTCGGTTGGTGTATTAGCTGCTGAGGCATATTCGTCTTTCAAATCGAATACAAATGTTATTTTTGGACAATTCTTCTTAGCCCTCAAAGCATATTCGTTATTTTCAACTGACTTAGGGAGGTGCACTGTTCCTGTTGGATTAGTTGATGCATTAAAGATATCATTATACATTCCTGTAGATATTTCGACAGTTGGCATTTCTAATTCAACGTTACCAAGAAGTTGATAATAGAATACATTTACAAGGCCGAAATCGCTTACTTTTGGATGTTCTCCATCAGCTACTTTTTTCCAGTCAAGTAAATTTTCGATGTTTCCAGAAAAATCAACTGTTTTATCTGTATGAAGCGATGTCGTTGTTCTGTCTGTTGCTCTGTAAGTAACTGTTGTATTTTCTTCTCCTCTAAGGTATACAGCATTATTTTGAGAAGTTATTTTGCCGCCATCCCACTCGTTCCAATTTTCTTTGTCTGTTGAATAAAATAGCTTTCCGTCCCATTTTTTACCGGCGGGAGCCCATAGCGTGAATTCATTTTCATTACTATTATTTGAAAGTGTTACATATGACAAACTATTGTCAGGATACTTAAGTCCCGTTTCTTCAACAGGTGGATTATCTGGAGTAGGATCTGGATTTACTGGAGTATCGCCAGTGCCTGGATTGCCTTCAGGGTTATCGGTTGGAGTATCTCCGCTGCCAGTTTCTTCCTTATCTTTAAAAATATCATCTTCTAATTTGTATCCTTTGTAGATAAGATACTGTACTGCTTCTTCTTTGTGAGAAACATAGAATCTATTAGATTCAATAATCTTCCAAGTGATTTTCTTAGAGATTACGTTCTCTCCTAAGAAGCGTCCAAACATTGTAAATTCCTGTGATTCCATTTAGCATATGTCCTTTCATTTTGTTACTTCTAGTATTTTAATTAAGGCATCTTTTATTGTTGGTATTACTCCCTTCTTTAATTTGCAAGTGGTTGTTATTCTCTCATCAGAGATAAGTTTACAGCCGCCCTGGCAAATGTATTCCGCTTCGCACCTATCACATAAGGTTCGTCGGCGGTGCATTATATTGTATTCAGAAGAAATAAGCTTTTCTACTACAGAGTTTGTTTGGTCTGTAATGGTGCCCAAATTTTCTTCTGTACTATTATGACATGAGTAAATATTGCCTTCTAAATCAACATTCAGAACATTTAATGTCTGTTTGCATTTTGAAAGCCGGAGTGCTTTATTAGGGGCTTCTTTAGCGCCCATCATTCTATTGACGAGCATTTCGCCCCATTGTTCTGTAATTGATAAATCTGTTTTCTTTGTCTTTATTGCTTCAATATAAGAATCCAGAATTGCCTTTATGTTTTCATTGTATCTATCTTGATTTATATCAAGAAGGTCTTGAGTTTCAATTCCGCAGCCGGTATCCATAAGTTCATCAAGATTAATACCGGTGTGCTTATTATGCTTATCAAAGTATTTATCATTAAACTCTTGGAACGCATTTAAGATATCCAGAGGATAATTCGCAGAAGTAACTACGGCCGATAAATTCAAGTTAGGTATTTGAAGAAGAAGTTCTTCTTTTTCTTTTATTGGGTCAAATCCCCTTGTCTGTATTGAATTGTAGCCATCGTAAGATACTGTGAAAGAAATATTGTTTTCTGATACCCAGTCTGTAATTTCTTGAGTAAGGGCCTTGGCATTTGATATTATGCCATAGTTCAGAATTTTTTTATCGAATTCTTTTTCTTTATCATCACAGTATTCTTTTATTCTCTTTATCGTTTCGAAATAGAGGAGAGGTTCTCCTCCGTAGAATGTAATAAAGAAACTTTCGTTTCTGGTCTTGATTATGTATTCAAGATAGTCCAGCAGTTTTTCTGACGGTTCTGCTGCCAGCTGCTGGTTGACCATAGTATGTTTTAAACAATATTTGCACTGCAAATTGCAGGCTTGACCAAGTATGATGAACATTGAGTTATGGCCAATATCGAAAAAGTGGTTATTCATTTATTCTCCCTATTTATATTGCTGTAATGCTTTTGCCAGATCCACCAGCATGGTAAAGTTTCCTGTATAAAAATCTTGATTGCCCCACGCCAGCTCATCTTTTAGACTTAAGTACAGATTGTTTCTGATAGTTCTTTTATCATTATCATCAATAAGATAATCAACGATATTTTCTATGGCCGTACCTAAGTGGCATCTGTCTATGATTTTAAAATTTCTTACGCCCATCGCTGCATATTCTGGCAGCAATTCTTTATCTGTAGGAAATGTTGGTCGGGTAGCCAAACATTCAGGTTGGTTTCCTTTACATTCGTACAGCTGATTCATATCAGTGATTTTGTAATGCTCACTTCTGAAAGGGCAGTCTCTTAAGCATCCTTCTGTGATGCTCATTTCAAGTTCTACGCCAGTTTTGGCTAATCTTTTTATGTATTCAAAGTCTTCATTTTTACTGAAAGGCAATACAACTGTACTGTATCTTTCACAGTCTTCTTCTGTAGGATGAACCAGATTTGTTATGCTTCTGGCAATTCTTATCTTTGGATACTTTTCTCTGATGTATTCTTCAAGTATAGGGCTGCTTACGAGAACCTCAACATTGTTACAGTATTTCTCAGCCAGTCCTAATAAAGCATTACCATATCTATCATAGGTATCTTCTTTCTTCAGTAAAGAATTTGTCATAGTCAACTGAATATCTATGCCAAAATTAAAGATGAGTGAAGCAAAGTATCCTTCTATCTTTTCGATAGTGTGCATTTCTTTTATCATTAATCGCCCGCCGTTCCATGAACATGTACCAGGGATTCCATAAACTTTAATCCCAACATTTTCAGGAAGGTAGTTTTTTATTATTCCGTACATGGTCTTCCCTGGATCGTACAGTAAGTCATCATTAAAAACTGCCGGCATTACAAAATAAACTTGTTCTTTGAATTCCATATTATATTTTTACTCCCATTTTTCTTACGCTGTCCAAGAATACTCCGTAGAATATTTTCCTAATCTTACAATAATTCGTATCGTCTCTCATGGCTTTATCCATTGATGGACAGCCGCCTTTACAAAAACTCAAAACTTCGCAGTCTTTGCATTCTGCTTTGAGATGCTCATTTGCGAGTTCATCATTCTCATCCAGTTTTCTGTTATACAAATCATGGATATTTCCTATCAGCTTGCCGGTATTATGGCACTGATAAATGTTTCCATGCAAGTCAAGATTGATAGTAGTTGAGCCATTTTTACAGTCGGCGCCCATTATCCTTTCTCTTGCCTCTACATCAAATATTACGAATCTATATGCTTTTATAAGCAGCAAGTCGTAGAAGGTTTTGTCTTTCTTGTTCATTGCTTTGACAGCTTCTTTTACGAAAAGCTCTGTCCTCTTTTTGAATTCGTCAAAGTCAAAATGAGTCAAATCTTTGAGTTTGCCGCTTAGGTCATAAATTATTCCGAATGTGATATTTGTATGATACTGGTGGATAGCATAATATTTTTCAAAGAATGGAGTTACATCTTTTAAAAACTCCAGCAAGTCTACTTTGCTTGACAGGACTGGCTGGATATTCAGTATGTTAATGTTGGCCAATAAATCTTCTTTGTCTTTTAATGCATCGTAGCCTCTTGTGAGCATACTCTGGGTTCCGTCCCAACTCACATGGACAAACACATCATTTTCATTGAAATAGTCGACTATTTCTTGAGTAAGTAGTTTTCCATTAGTAAAGACGGTGTATTCTATTTTGAGGTCTTTTAGTTCAGATATGATCTTCTTGATTTTATCCATATACAAGAGAGCTTCGCCGCCGTAGAATCTTATTTGTTCAGGCTTTTGCTTTCTTATGAATTTTATGACATCCTCATTGATTTCTCTGCAGTCTGGCAGCATCATATTCTGCGACTGTTCTATACAGTAAGAACACTTGAGGTTGCATTTTGTTCCAAGCATAATAAAGATGATTTTGGTCTTATATTTAAGGTCTAACATTAATCTCTCCCGTTTTCTATTTCTTCTACACTCATGGAGAGTGTCATAATATTCATTCTTATGATTTTGTCTAAGCAGTTCTGTTTTCTGCTAAGATAATGATTCATTCCTTGCTGGGCCTGTAGGGCTCCCTGTATGAAGACCTCGGAAGCACAAGGGTAATTAGTCGGTTCACCTTCCCTGTCTTCCTGTATTATATTTCTGATACTCTTATCTTTGAGTGTAGCGCACCAGAAATGATAGGAACCAAGGCCGCCGGTTGTATATGTCAGTCCAAGTTCTTTGACGAAATTACTGACCATAAATTTGTTTCGTGCTTTGTCTACCGCGTCAAGGATAATATCTTTGTCCTTC
>Ga0256405_10009994_pt1 | contig 12716 bp, 9 predicted proteins | sample RumenRJG_02DNA_FD_189096 | JGI IMG/M metagenome (GOLD analysis project Ga0256405, IMG submission 189096) | Bovine rumen microbial communities from Lethbridge, Alberta, Canada - RJG_02 | ecosystem: Host-associated > Mammals > Digestive system > Stomach > Rumen | place: Canada: Alberta | collected...
AAAGGTCCGGGAGCAGAACAGTGCCGCCGAAGCCGCCAAGACCGCGACGCAGAACGGAAACGGCGAGCTCACCGTGGTCTGCCTCTCCTCCGGAGCGGACGAGGAGTTCAAGGCCAAAGTCGAGGAGCTGATCCGGGAGCGCGCCGCCGCCAAGAAAGCGAAGGACTTCGCCTCCGCCGACGCCATCCGCGACCGGCTGACCGCCATGGGCGTCACCCTCAAGGACGGCAAGAACACCGTGGAATGGAGCCTCTGAGCGTCCGCGTCAAAAAAACGGATGCGGCTTCCCGCTCCGTTTCTTCACACGCCCGCTCTTGCATCCCGGGCCGGCTTATGGTATAATGGACCGTCGGGATCACGGGAGCCTCAGGACGTAGCCCTTTCCCCGGACGGACAGGATCGCGCCGTCTCCGAACAGCGGACGCAGCTTCCTCCGCAGATAGCCGATATACACGTCCGTCAGATTGGACCGCGGGCCCTCTCCGGCCGACAGCTCCTCCCGGGAGACACACACCCCGCGCCGCCGGTACAGGATCCGGAAATATCCGGCCTCCCGGGGCGTCAGACGAACGGTCGTCCCGCGCCAGGACACGGCTTCCCCGTCCGGCGAGACGAAGACCGCGTCCATGGGATCCGCCGCCCCGGGCTCGTTCCGCGGCAGATCCGGGGTTCGGTCCGACGGTATCCCGTCCGCGTTCCCGTCCGCCCGGACGTCGTTCCGGGATCGGAGAGCTTCGGCATCCAGAGCGCGGACAGCCTCCCCCAGCACCCGGATCCCCTCCTCCAGCAGGATCGGCACGGGCAGAAAAAACACGCGCCCTCCCCGATCCGCGTTCACGGCGGCGTCCGGAAAGCGTTCCCGGGGAATCAGAAGCACCGCGCATTCTCCCTCTCCCGGACGTATCACGTCCTGACGTATCACGTCCTGACGTATCACGTCCTGACGCATCACGTCCTGGCGAACTCCGTCCGATTGCGACGGAGTCGGCAGATCGGCGATCCGCAGAACGGCGTCCGGAGCCTTGTCCGGATCGGATCCGATCCCGCAGAAGGCCAGCAGGGCCTCCAGGGTCATCCCGGTCCCGGGATCGGCAGTCTCCAGCAAGATCTTCATCGCACCCGCCTCCCGCCGGCTCCGATTTCCGAGAGGACAGGAGGCCGGCTCACGCGGGATCATGATAACACAGGACCGGCGGAAAGTCAAGCCGGAGAAAGGAGCCCCCGGTGAATTCCCCCGAAAGCTCCCTGCCCGGAACCGACCGGGAAGCCACCTGCTGCTTCACCGGACACCGCCGCCTGCCCGGGGAACGCCTCCCCCGGATCGCGGAGAAGACCTCCCATGTGGTGGACGTGCTGATCCGCTCCGGCTACCGGTGGTTCATCGCCGGAGGCGCGCTGGGCTACGACACGCTGGCGGAGCAGATCGTGCTGGACAAGAAGCGGGAGAACCCCGACGTCCGCCTGATCCTGGCCCTGCCCTGCCGGGATCAGACCAAGACCTGGCTGAGACTGCCCGCGGACCGGCGGAGCGAATGCCTCCGGGAATACCAGCGGCTGAAGGGGCTGGCTGACGAGGTCCGGTACGTGAACGACTTCTATTTCGAGGGCTGCATGCGGGAGAGGAACCGCTACATGGTGGAGCACTCCTCCTTCTGCGTGGCCTGCTTCGACGGCTCCCTCAAAAGCGGCGCGGGACAGACGTACCGCCTCGCCCAGAAATCCGGCCTGAAAATCTATAACTGCTGGGAGTGAGCCCGGTCCCGCTTCACTATCCGTTCAAAATTAAATTATATAAAGGAAGGTCCGTTATGAAAACTCTGAAGCCTCTCGCAAGCTTTACGGGCACCCGTCCCGTTATCACCATCGTCATGGATGGCGTGGGCCTCGCTCCCGAATCCGAAGCCAACGCCGTGCGCCTGGCCCGGACGCCCAATCTGGACCGCCTCATGGCCAACTGCCCCTGGGTTCAGCTGAAGGCCCACGGCACCGCGGTCGGTCTGCCCACGGACGACGACATGGGCAACTCCGAGGTGGGCCACAACGCCCTGGGCTCCGGTCAGGTGTTCGCGCAGGGCGCCAAGCTGGTGTCCGCCTCCATCGAGTCCGGCAAGATGTTCTCCTCGAAGGCCTGGGAGGAGCTCACCGGCGGCGTGAAGCAGTCCGGCGGGACCCTCCATTTCCTGGGCCTGTTCTCCGACGGCAACGTCCACAGCCACATCGACCACCTGAAGGCCATGATCGAACAGGCCAAGAAGGACGGCGTCGCGAAGGTCCGCGTGCACATCCTGCTGGACGGCCGCGACGTGGGCGAGACCTCCGCCCTGGACTATGTGGATCCCTTCGAGGAGTTCCTCGCCGGTCTGCGCGACGACAGCTTCGACGTGAAGATCGCCTCCGGCGGCGGCAGAATGAAGATCACCATGGACCGCTACGAGGCCAACTGGGCCATGGTGTCCCTGGGCTGGAAGACCCACGTGCTGGGCGAGGGCCGTCAGTTTGCCTCCGCGCACGAAGCCATCGTCACCCTCCGGGAGGAGACCCACGCCATCGACCAGGATCTGGATCCCTTCGTCATCGCCGAGAACGGAAAGCCCGTGGGCACCGTGGAGGACGGCGACAGCGTGATCTTCTACAACTTCCGCGGCGACCGCGCCATCGAGATCTCCAAGGCCTTCGAGGGCGGCGCGGACTTCGACAAGTTCGACCGGGTGCGCGTCCCGAAGATCGTCTACTCCGGCATGCTGGAATACGACGGCGACACCCACGTTCCCTCCCGCTATCTGGTGGCCCCGCCGGAGATTACCAACACCATGGGCGAGTACCTGGCCGACATGAAGATCCGCCAGTTCGCCATCTCCGAGACCCAGAAATACGGCCATGTGACCTACTTCTGGAACGGGAACCGCTCCGGCAAGTTCTCCGAGGAATACGAGACCTACGAGGAGATCCCCTCCGACGTGGTGCCCTTCGAGCAGCGGCCCTGGATGAAGTGCGCCGAGATCACCGACCGCCTCATCGAGGTCATCGAGAGCGGCGAATACGACTGCATCCGCGCCAACTTCCCCAACGGCGACATGGTGGGCCACACCGGATCCCTGGAGGCCACCATCTGCGCCATGGAGGCCCTGGACCTGCAGATCGGCCGTCTGCTGCCCGTCATCGAGAAGGCCGGCGGCGTCCTGCTGCTGACCGCGGACCACGGCAACGCCGACGAAATGGCCGAGTTCGACAAGAAGACCGGCGCGGTGAAGCACAACAAGGACGGCTCCCTGAAGGCCAAGACCAGCCACACCCTCAATCCGGTGCCCTTCATCTTCTTTGATCCCAAGGGCGCGGACCGCTACACCGTGAAGAAGGACGGAAAGTTCGGCCTCTCCAACGTGGCGGCCACCGCCGTGAACCTCCTCGGCTACGAGGCTCCCTCCATGTGGGATGAGAGCATGATCGAGATCAAATAAAGCTCCGTCATCCTGACCCCAAAAGAGAAAAAGGGAAAAGCGATCCGCGGATTCGGAGCGATCCGCGCCGCTTTTCCTTCTCTGTTTCTTTGATCCTGATCCTGTAGCAATGCCCGGGATTAGCTGCACTTTGCTCTACAAAAGTTTTTGATCGAACTTTTTCCAAAAAGTTCGTGGGGTGTCGGGGCAACGCCCTGAGCCGACTGGGTTTCATCAAAGATGAAACCCGGCAGAGGTCGGAACACCCAGGACTTCAAAGGAGTTCCTCTTTTGGTTCTTTTTGCGCATTTATGCGCGGCTCCTCGATAAAGGAGAAAAGAACGATGATCGGCTTGAATGCAAGGAGGCGTTCCATGTTCATCCGCGGCGGCATACTCTTCCGCTCCACGGTCCTCGGGGAGATCCCGGGGGTCCGTCACGGCTTTTCCGGTCGGGACGGCGGCGTCAGCATCCTGCCCCATACCCGATCCCTCAATCTGACCGTCGATCTGGGGGATCCCCCCGAAATCGTCCGGACCAACACGGACATCTTCTGCCGTGCCGTCTCGGAGGACCGGTTCGGAGCGGAGAGCGGCGTCAAGGCCCATCAGATCCACTCCGCCCGGATCCGTTCCCTGTCTTCCGCCGACGCGGGTGAGGGCGCGGTCCGAGAGGCGGGGGAGGACTGCGACGGCTTTGTCACCGACGCCCCTGGAGTCCTGCCCATGATCCGGACCGCGGACTGCGTGCCCATCCTGTTCGCCGGACTGAAGGAGGACGGACGCCCGGTGATCGCGGCGGTCCACGCGGGATGGCGCGGCACGGTGTCCGGCATCGCGGCGGGAGCGGTGGACGCGCTGAGGAAGCGGGGCTGTTCCCTCTCCTCGGTCCGGTGCGCCGTGGGAGCCCACATCGGCTTCTGCTGCTACGAGGTGGGGGAGGACTTTGTTGAGTCCGTGGCCTCCCTTCTGGGACACGGGTTCGCTGCGCGCCATATCCGTCCCGTACCCGGAGCGCCGGCCGGATCGAAGCCCCACGCGGACCTGACGGGCATGAACCGGGAGCTTCTGCTTCTCTCCGGTCTCACGGAGGCGCAGATCGACGTGTCCCCGGACTGCACCATGTGCGCGGACCCTGCCCTGTATTACTCCCACCGGCGGATGAAGGGCGTCCGCGGCACCCAGGGAGCGGGGATCGTGATCCTCTGACGCCGCCGTCAAAGGTCCTCCGTCCCGCAATCACCTAAAAAACACAGATCCGCACAAAATACCGGTCCTGTGTTCAAGATTTATTTATAAATCTGTGATATAATTCAGTTAACTGTGATTATTCCATCTTCGCGGAGAGGAATTTCTGTTTCTATGATCGAAATCAACCATCTTGTCAAGAACTACGGCTCGAAATTCGCCGTGGACGACATCTCCTTCAAGGTCGGAGAAGGCGAGATCGTCGGCTTCCTAGGGCCCAACGGCGCGGGAAAGTCCACCACCATGAACATCCTGACCGGCTATCTCTCCTCCACCTCCGGTGAGGCGAAGGTCGGCGGCATCGACATTCTGGAGAATCCCGACGAGGCCAAGAAGCTCATCGGCTTTCTGCCGGAGCAGCCCCCGCTCTACATCGACATGACCGTCCAGGAGTACCTGAACTTCGTCTATGACATCAAGGCCTGCAAGCTCAACCGGGAAAAGCACCTGGAGGAGATCCGCAAGGTCACCAAGATCGACGACGTGAAGAACCGCCTGATCCGGAACCTGTCCAAGGGCTACCGCCAGCGGGTCGGCATCGCCCAGGCGCTGGTGGGCAATCCGCCGGTCATCATCTTCGACGAGCCCACCGTGGGCCTGGACCCCAAGCAGATCATCGAGATCCGCAACCTGATCCGTTCCCTCGGGAAGAACCACACCGTGGTGCTCTCCACCCACATCCTGTCCGAGGTCCAGTCCGTCTGCGACCGGATCATCATCATCAACGAGGGCAAGATCATCGCCGACGAAAAGACCGAGGACATCGCCCAGGCCGTGGAACAGAACCGCCGCTACAGCGTGAAGATCTCCGGTCCCCAGCGGGAGGTCCTGGCCGCCCTGGGTGCCATTCCCGGCGTCACCTCCGTGGAGCTGACCGGAGAGCGGGAGCTGGACAGCTACGTCTACCGGCTGGACACGGAGCGGGGCGTGGACGTCCGGAAGCCTCTGTTCTACGCCATGGCCGAGAAGAACTGGCCGATCCTGGGGCTGGAGGCCGTGGGCATGAATCTCGAAGAGGTCTTCGTCCGGATCACCGAACGGGCCGGAAACTGATAAAGGAGACGCGCCATGCTTGCCATTTACAAAAAAGAAATTCGGACCTATTTCACGACACCCCTGGGCTACGTGTTCATCGCGGTGTTCCTGGCGGTGTCGGGCTTCGTCTTCGCCTTTTCCACCTTCCAGACGCAGACCTCCGACGTCTCCGGCTATTTCCAGCTGATGATCTTCGGGTACATCGTCATCATTCCCCTTTTGACCATGCGGTCCTTCGCCGAGGAGAGACGGACCCGGACCGAGCAGCTGCTCATGACCTCCCCGGTCACCATCCCGGCCATGGTCTTCGCCAAGTTCCTCGCGGCCTTTACCATGTTCGCCGGAACGGTGCTGCTGTCCTGCGTCTACTACCTGCCCCTCTTCGGGTACGGCGAGCCCAACGTGGGCCGGGCCGTGGGATGCCTCATCGCCATGCTGCTGCTCGGCATGTGCTTCATCGCCGTGGGCATCTTCGTCTCCACCCTGACGGAATCCACCGTGACGGCCTCCATCGGCACCATGACCATTCTGCTGGTGTTCGTGGTGGCGGCCATCTTCAACAACCTGATCGACTCCTACGTGATCCGCTCCGTGCTGTCCTGGATCTCCGTCTACTCCCGCTACGTCAACTTCACCTACGGCATCTTCGACATTGCCGCCGCCGTCTATTACGTCTCCATCACCGCGGTCTTCCTGTTCCTCGCCATCCGGGTGTACGAGAGAAGAAGATACGCCTGAGGCCGGAGGATCATGATGAACAGAAACAGCATTCTGAATTCCAGAAAATTCAAGTACGGCTCCGCGGCGACGGCCTTTACCATCGCCTTCATCGCCATCGTGGTGATCTTCAACATCATCTTCTCCGCCCTGGCCCGGAAGTACATGTGGTACGTGGACCTGACCAAGGAACAGGTCTACACCCTGTCCGAGGAAGCGAAGGAGATCATGTCCGACGTGAGCCAGGACGTGTACATCCACTTCGCCTCCGAGCCGGACGAGCTCATGAACGGCCAAAACGCCTCCTACACGCGGTACATCTACACCACCGCCCTTCAGCTGCAGGACGCCTTCCCCAACGTGCACGTGGACGCCGTATCGGTGCTGAAGAACCCCTCCTTCTTCCGTGAGTTCTATCAGACCACCGCCTCCGACATCAACACCACCAACGTCATCGTGGAGAGCGGAAGCGAGGTGCGGAACTTCGCGGCAACGGCCTTCTTCACCTTCAACGACGTGAACGACCCCTCCACCGTCTGGGCTTACTCCGGCGAGAAGCGGCTGATCTCCGGCATCATGCAGGTGACCCAGACCGAAAAGCCCATCGTCTCCTTCACCACGGAGCACGGCGAGGCCCTGAACACGCAGGACGCCCTGACTCTCATGCAGCTCTTCGACGAGAACGGCTTCACGGTCACGCCCATCAACCTGTCCCAGGAGGCCGTGGACGACGACTGCCGCATCATGGTGATCTACGACCCCGAATACGACTTCATCGGCGCGGAGGCTGAGGACCAGTCCCGCAACGAGATCGAAAAGGTGGACAAGTTCCTGGACCGCTACGGATGCCTGATGGTGTTCGGCGATCCCGCCCACGCGGACAAGCTCACCAACCTGAACGAGTTCCTGGAGGAATGGGGCATCGCCTTCACCCCGCAGACCATGATCCGGGATACGGAGCACGCCATGTCCGTGGACAGCTACTCCATCATCGCGGAATATCAGAAGGACACCCTCGGCGCCTCCATCTACTCCGATCTGAACGCCCTGGCCACCCCGCCCAAGTCCATCATCCGCAAGGCCGCGCCCATCGAGATCCTCTGGGAGCAGGGCGGCGGTCTGAACGGATCCCGGGACGTCTCCCCGGTGCTGAAGTCCTACGACACCTCCGAGCTGGTGAAGGACGGCATGGTGTACGACAAGGGCTCCTACAACCTGGTCACCATCTCCCGGGAGAGCCGCATCGTCTCCAACGAGTATTATTACTCCTACGTGATCGCGGCGGGCAGCCCCTCCTTCGCGGCCAAGGACTATCTGGACTCCAACGCCTACGCCAACGACGATATCCTCTCCGCCGCCATGAAGGCCGTGGGACGGGAGCGCGTGCTGGCCGTACTGGAGCTGAAGCCCTTCGACAAGAGCGACATCACCGTCACCACGGCCGAGGCCAACCGCTGGACTGTCGCCATGACCACGGTGATCCCGGCGATCTTCGCCGTCTGCGGGCTGGTCATCATGACGAGGAGAAAGCATTCATGAATCTGAAAGCCATCAAACGGCTGACAATGGGCCTGGCCATCGCCTTCGCCGTGCTGCTCATCGTCTCCTTCATTCCCTTTATCCCTCACACCACCGAGGTCGTAGACGCGACCACCGGGGAGGCCAAAGAGGTCACGAAGCGCGTGAACTTCTGGGGCGCCGTCAAGGTGGAGGAAAACCTGGACGTGGCGCTGGACATGCTGCCCGGCGAGGTCCGGACCACCTCCCGTCTGACCACCTTCTACATCTTCCAGCCCCTTGAGCGGTCCGAGATCCAGGAAATCAAGGTGGACAACGAGTTCGGCGGATACCGGGTCTACCGGGACGCCACCGACACCTTCCAGCTGGAGGGCTTCACCGGCCTGTCCTTCGATCCGGAGGTCTTCTCCTCCCTGGTGGTTTCCGCCGGCAAGCCCACCGTCATGATGCGCGTGGCCCAGGATCTGGACAAGGCGGGGCTGGCGGAATACGGTCTCGACGATCCCCAGGCCTCCTGGACCCTGACCGCCACCAACGGCGACGTCTACACCCTCTTCGTGGGCGACGAGCTCCTCACCGAGGGCGGCTACTACGTGGAGTACGAGGGACGGCCCGGCGCGGTCTACATCATGTCCACCACCATCGCGGACACGATCCTCCAGCCGGCCTACAAGCTGCTCTCTCCCCTGCTGACGGCGGGCCTCTCCACCAACACCTACATGTTCGTGAACGAGTTCACCGTCTGGCACGGCAACGACCTGTTCGTGAACGTCCGGAAGGCAAAGCCCGAGGAGCAGAAGAACCCCGACGCCATCGTGGAGGCACTGCTGCTGTATCCCCGTCCCGGCGACCGGAGCAACGGCGAGGCCTACGACATCAACGACGACGAGTACTTCACCATCCTTTACAACCTCATGGCACTGGAGGGCGAGGAGGTCGTCGCCTTCATGCCCACGGAAGAGGAGCTGGAGGCGCACGGACTGGTCATGACGGAGGACGATCTGCCTGCCTACACCATCCGCTACAGCTTCGACGTGACGGACGAGGACACCGGCAAGAGCCAGTCCTATGAGTTCACGATCTTCGTCTCCCTCCGTCAGGAGGATGGGTACTACTACGCAGTCTCCAACCTCTACGGGTACACCACCCTCGTAAAGGTGGGCACCGACAAGCTGGGCTGGCTGGAGGACGACGCCTTCCGCTGGATCTTCCCGACGCCCTTCTTTGAGAACATCACCAAGGTCTCCCGCATCACCCTCAAGGGTGAGGACGTGGACGTGGACTACCGCCTGACCCACGGCTTCGCGGAGGACGGCACCACCCCGACCCTGGAGGTGGACGAGGTGAACTCCGGCGTGCACATCCCCAACGCGGAGGTCAACAACTTCCGTCAGTACTACAAGACCATGCTGAACATCACCAATCAGGAATACGCCGCCCTGACCGACGAGGACCGGGCCGCCCTGATCGCCGACGACAGCCGCGTGCGTCTGGTCATGACCTACGAGGACACGGCGGGCATGGTGACGGAGTTCCGCTTCTATCAGTACTACTCCGAATCCACCGGCCACATCTCCGGAGGCAAGATCTTCGTGGTGGTCAACGGCGTGGGCGAGTTCTACACCACCAACGACCTGGTGGACAAGGTAGTCAACGACACGTCCCGCGTCCTGGACGGCCTCGACGTGGACGCCTACGGACAGAACTGACGCAACGATAAGAATCCCGGATCGGCTTTTTCCAGGCTGATCCGGGATTTTTTCTACAGTGTTCCGCACCATAGAAAATCAAAAGCTGTGCGAATGTAAACCTTCCGCATCACTATAAAAGATCGGGAGGGCATTCCTGCCCTCCCGGCGGAGGAAGATGAAGTTCAGCATGAACTTTAAGCTAAGGGAAACGCCGACTGCGGTCGGCGGAAAAGGTAGGAAACGCTTCGCGTTTCCAGAATAATGCCCCTGCGCGGGGCGGGCGCCGGGAGGGACACCGGCTCAGGCCGCAGGTGCCCCTCCCGGAGGTCCCCCTGGGCCATACGGCATAACCTGACAGCCCGTCACTGTATCCAACAATGATCGTCTATCCCAGGTCCTTGCGCGGACCACACTACGTCAGTTGAAACATGCGTGAAATCCCATCTAAAGATGGATTTCACGGTTTCCTCGGGAACCTCGGAAACAGCGATCAAAGCGCGCATTGGGCAAGGGGGCTGGACTTTGAGGTTCGCTTTCCTATTCAAAGACAGACTTGAATCCGCGAGGCTGAATTTACAGTTCCGTCTTCTCTCCATCGCGACCGTGTAATGGAAGCGTGTTTTGAATTCTGAATTCTTATACTTCAGAAACGGGCCCGCGCCATCGGTGGCGTCATGTTTCGCCGCGAAACGTGGGATGTCCGGTCAGAGTTGAATACGGGTACGTGCTGTTCGAGACACCATATAGCCAAGGGACCCGTGGGAGGGGCCCTGCGGCTTGAGCTGGGTCCCTCCCACCGCCCGTCCCGCGCAGGGACATAAATTCCGCAAAGACGAAGTCTTTGCTTCCTATTGCCAACGAAGTCGGCGGGCTGACACGCGGTCGGCGTTCCTTTCCGTAAAGTTTGGATCAAACTTTACCCTTCTTCGCGGTCATGCTCCGGATGACAAACATGGTGCCGAGCATCAGCGCGACGGCCACGATCAGGGAGATCACGGCGGTCATCGCGCCTCCGATGAGGTTGCCCAGCGCGCCGGCGATGATGAAGGACACGAAGGAGACCGCCGCCACGGTGACCGCGTAGGGCAGCTGCGTGGACACATGGTTGATGTGGTCACACCGCGCGCCGGCGGAGGACATGATGGTGGTGTCGGAGATGGGGGAGCAGTGGTCGCCGCAGACCGAACCGGCCAGGCAGGCGGACATGCCGATGTACATCAGCTCGGAGGAAGCCGGGAAGATGCTGGTGACGATGGGGATCAGGATGCCGAAGGTGCCCCAGGAGGTACCGGTGGAGAAGGAGATGAACACGGCCACCAGGAAGATCACCGCGGGCAGGAAGGTGGTGAGCCCGGCGGCGGCTCCAGACATAAAGCTTTTCACGAACTCGGAGGAGCCCAGCTGAGAGGTCATGTTCTTCAGAGATCCGGCGAAGGTCAGGATCAGGATGGCGGGGACCATGGCCTTGAAGCCGTCCGGGAAGCACCCCATGGCCTCCTTGAAGGTGATGGTCCGGCGGCAGACCAGGTAGATCATGACCGCCAGCAGGGTGATGATGCCGCCCCAGGGGAGACCGAGGGTGGCGTCGGTGTTGGAGAACGCGCCGATGAAATCGCCGGCGTAGTCGGTGCCGCCCCATGCGTCCGTCCCGAAGAACCCGCCCACGTAGACCAGACCGATCACGCAGACCACGATCAGCACGGCGATGGGGATCACCAGATCGAACACCCGGCCGCGGCTTCCGGTCTTGCCGGTGTCCTCGGCGGCGTGCTCCGTGCCGGAGGTGAAGAGATCGCCCTTCTCCACGGCGTTCTTTTCGTGGACCGCCATGGGGCCGTAATCGAACTTCATGAGCGCCAGCGCCACGATGAACACCAGCGTCAGGAGGGAGTAGAAGTTGTAGGGGATCGCCCGGACGAACAGGGACAGGCCGGAATAGCCGGTGCCCTCGGCATAGGAGGAGACCGCCGCGGCCCAGGAGGAGATCGGCGCGATCATGCAGACGGGGGCCGCCGTGGCGTCGATGAGGTACGCCAGCTTGGCCCGGGAGATCTTATGGGAGTCCGTCACCGGCTGCATGACGGAGCCCACGGTGAGACAGTTGAAGTAGTCGTCGATGAAGATCAGCACGCCCAGGAAGAAGGTGGCCAGCTGGGCTCCGACCCGGGTCCTGATGTTCTTCTGGGCCCATTTTCCGAAGGCGGCGGAGGCTCCGGTCCGGTTCAGGAGAGCCACCAGCACGCCCAGGATGACGAGGAAGATAAACACGCCGGCGTTGTCTGAAACCGCCGTGATGATGCCGTCGCTGATGACGGTGTCCAGGGTCCCGGCAAAAGAGAAATTCGTGGCCAGAAGGCCGCCCGCGATGATGCCGATGAACAGGGACGAATAGACCTCCTTGGTGATGAGGGCCAGTACGATGGCGATCAGCGGCGGCAGCAGGGACAGGGCCGTGGCGTAGGCGAAGGATCCGCCTCCCGCCGATTCTCCCTCCCCGTCGGCAAATACAGTGACCGCCATGGTCATGACCAGCACGACGGCCAGGAACACAAAGGGAATGACGCGCGATAGTCTGCGGTGTCTCATGTCTTGTTTCCTTTCCTGATTCAGAGAGTAGTGATGAAACAAAAACAGGACGCCCCGCGTTTCGTTCGCCGGACGTCCGTTCAGATCGGATCATGCGGGATCCGATTCAGGAAAAGACGACGCAAGCAGCGCTCCACGGGTTCGTGACAGTCCGTACCGTATTCCGGCACGTCCCAGGGAAGCCGGGTCTCTTCCCTTCGGCGGTTCGACCTCTTCCGGGACGGCCTCCGGATTCCCGTATCCGGACTCTCCCGCCCCGGCGCCATTCTCACCGCGCCTCTGCTTTGGTTATAGGCTGATTATAGCACGCCCCGGACCCGAATGCAATAGTCCGGACACAATTTCTTCATTTTTTCGCATCTAATACTATTCTCAACCTAAAAAGACAATCTGTCAAAGATGTGCAAAAAACAAAGTCAGAAAAAGTGCACTGCACGTTACCCCGTGCTGCACGAAGAGAAGAATGCTGCACCAGTGTATTTATA
>Ga0256405_10009995_pt1 | contig 12714 bp, 10 predicted proteins | sample RumenRJG_02DNA_FD_189096 | JGI IMG/M metagenome (GOLD analysis project Ga0256405, IMG submission 189096) | Bovine rumen microbial communities from Lethbridge, Alberta, Canada - RJG_02 | ecosystem: Host-associated > Mammals > Digestive system > Stomach > Rumen | place: Canada: Alberta...
GGCGATGGTCGGGTCGTCCTTGTAGGATGAATAGGAGGTGATGATGTAGTCGTGGACGCGGGCATAGTCAATCATTCCCGTCAGCCACTTGTAGTTGAGTGCCAGCGATAGATTGTCGCGATACGACGGCTTCAAGTAGGGGTTGCCGCTCTCGTAAGTGTATCGGTTGATGTACTTGACGTTGCCGCTGAGTTGGCTGAATGCGGGGCGGTTAATGTTGCGTGAATACGAGAGCCGGGCACGCACGTTCTTCAAGGGATACATCAACATCAACGAGGGGAAGAGGTCGCTGTAGGTACGGCTCTCGTCGCCCATCTTCACGCCGCCCTCGTAGTAACGGCTGTCGAGGTATTCGTAGCGCAGTCCGGCAATGAGCGTCAGTTTGTTCAGGCGCTGCATCAGTTGGACGAAGGCCGCCGTGCTGTTTTCCTCAATCTTCGTGTCGCTAGCATCGATGATGTTTTCCACGTTGCCGAAGACGTCGGTACGGTGAACGTAACTGCCCTCGGCACCTATCTCCAGATTGCCTTTCCAGAGCGGATGGCCAGCCACGAACTTGGCGGCATAGAGGCGGTTCTTCACGTCGTTGCGGGTGGTCACGGTGCGGTCGTCGCCCTGAGTGGCATCCTCAAAAGTCAGGTTGTCGGAGTTCTGTTTCTGCAACAACACGTCGGCATTGGCATCGAGCGACCATTTGCCCGTCTGCCCAGCGTAGTAGCCGCTGATGATGTGCTGAATGTCGTCGCCGTCCACCTTGCCACGTCCTGTAATCTGATCGTCGGTCTGCTGGCCTATGAGCATGGTCGTGAAGTAGTCGCTCGTCTGACTGTTGGGGCGCGAGGTCACGGTGTAGGTCATGCCGATGGAATGTTTGTCGTTCAGCATGTAGTTGAATCCGAGTTTCCCGGCCAGCATCTGGTTCTTGTTGTAGTAGTGCATCAGGCTGTTCTGCTGATAGTGACTCTGTAGGTAGGTGTCCTGTCGGCTGTCGTTGGTCTGACGGCTGCGGCGGTTCTCGTATTCGGCCATACCGAAGATGTCAAGTCCGCCCGTGCGGTAGTTCAGATTCAGTTCCTCCAGGCCATAGACGTAGTGGTTCACGCCCGCCACCGTGCGACTGTTGAAACTGAAGCCTTCGCCGACGGGACGGATGGTCTTGATGCGGATGACGGCCTTGACGGTGGCGTCGTATTTGGCACCAGGAGTCATCACCACCTCCACGTCCTTGATTTGGTCGCTGCTCAGTTGGTCGAGTTCGCTCTGGTTGCGCATCTGCCGTCCGTTGATGTAGATGAGCGGAGTGCCACGGCCCAGCACTTCCACGCCACCGTGGTTGCTGATGACGCCGGGAATCTTACCCAGAACGTCGCCCGCTGTTCCTGTCTTGGAAAGGTAACTGCCCTCAACGGTGGTCACGAGTGCGTCATCCTTCATTTTCACCAGAGGACGTGAGCCTTTCACCACGACCTCGCCCAGCATCTGCGTGTCGGGCTGCATCTGGATGTCGCCCACGTTGCCCTGCCGTGCGTCGAGAAACTTTGTCGTATATCCCACGCTCGTCACTTTCAGCAGACCGTCCTGTTTGTCGGTGCTGATGCTGAAAGTTCCGTCGTCCTTGGTCACGGCTCCTGCGATGAAAGCAGAGTCGGCACGATTAACGAGCACAACATTGGCAAATGGCATCGGCTGGGCTTGCTCGTCGATCACCCGTCCGCTAATGTCCTGTGCTGTCGAGGCGATTGCCACGAGGCACATCATTGAAAATAGAATCAGTCTTTTCATCATGATAACATGTTTTATTCATTGTTATATATACACACTTTTTACGGAATCGTTCACGATTTAACATTCGCGACTGCAAAATAAATGAAAAGACAATAGACAGCTACTACACAAAAGTGTAATTCTGCACGGGCGGTGCGAATAATTACACTTTTGTGTAGTGAATTGGGATGTTTTCGGGGGTGTCGGCGGGTCAGAGCAGACCGTAGTTGGTGGCGTAGGCCAGTGCCTCAGTGATGCTCTGGGCAGCGAGTTTCTGGAAAATCTGGCGGCGGTAGTGCTTCACGGTGTCGGTGCCGCGGCAAAGGAAATCGGCTATTTCTTGTATGGTGTAGCCTTGAGCGGCGAGCACGAGCACTTGTTTCTCCTCGGGGCGTAGGGCGACATCGGCGCAAGGTTGCCAGCGGTGGGCGGCAAGCGAGTAGATGCGCTTGCCGGGGATGCCGAGGCGGCGAAATTCTATGTGCCCGGCCCCTTTGTGCGATGAGAGCGAGACGGTGCAGAGGGCAAGCCATACGCGGCCGTCTGGGGCGAAGACGAGGGGCGTAATCTTGTGGTTTATAAGTAGGGGACGGTCGGCGGCGATACCCGACGACTCAGAGGCAGTGATGTGGAAATCATAGGACATCATACAATGCGGACGATCTGCCGTCGGCACGTCGTCGAATGCGCGGAAGCCCGCTCGGTTCAGTTCGGTAAGCATCGGCAGTTCCTCCTCGGGCACGTGGCTGAGGTAGAACGCATAGCCCATCCGTAGCACCTCGTCAGCGGTGTGGCCGCAGAGGAACAACGGATTGTCCGACACGTAGAGGAACCCGCGGCGGTGGTAGTCGATGATGTAGATGGTTTGGTATGTAGTCTGCGCGAAGGCCCTCGCCGCCTCCACATATGGCTGCGCCCGTCGGTAGTCCTCGTCGGTGATGCCCACCACGCGGTTCGCCTCAAAGAAGAAATCGTCTATCTGTGCCATAGTGCCGTTCTTAAATATCTGTTCCATCAGTTAAAAGCGAAGTATATATTCATCTTCTTCCTTGAACGCATTGCAACGTTCCATGTAGTCGCGCATTTCCTCAAAGTTGTCTCCACGGAGGTTATAGCTGAACTGTCGGACTCGCAGGATGGCATTGATCAGTTTTTCAGGATTATCCTTTCGGGTGAGCTGGCGCAATGCACCGAGGTAATCAGTGCGGAACACGGTGGGGATAATAATCTTCGACTGCCTGGCGGCTGTCAGTTCGGCATTCATCATGATGCGGGAGATGCGTCCGTTACCATCAGAGAACGGGTGAACCTCGCTGATCATAAAGAGCATGAAGAGGGCGCGGGCAAAGGGGTGACGCAGGGCACTATAAACCTCGAAGCCCTTTTTCAGCGTACCACGCACCTGTTGGAAATCGACGAAATGTGTCTCGCCAGCACGGTTGTTCTTTGTCTTGAACATGCCGGGGTTGGCCTCTGGACGGGCAGACATCATCACACGGTGACGATGCTGGAGGATGTCGAGCAGATGGTCGGGCGAGGTGGGAGTGACGGCCATTTCCTTGCGGTTGGACACGATGTAATAGGTACCCAGCACGTCGTGACTGTCTGCATTGCGGGCTGGCATCGGGGTGCGTGTCTCGATGATCTGTCGGGCATCCTCCACCTCGAACTCCGTTCCCTCGATATAGTTGGAGAAATAGCTCTCAAAGAAGGCGAAGTTGTTGTAGGCGGCATCCGTCTCGTTCGGTTCGGGCAGGTTCTCAAACTCACGCTCGTTGAGTGCTGCCATCAGGATGCTGAACAGCTTCAGCCGCTGACTATCGAACGGTTCGCCCAAGGCACGGGCTTCGGCTACCGAGGAAGTGAGAATCTTCGAGGGCTTAGTGGAAAGGATGGCTCCGATGATGGAGTCCAGTTTCTTGAACTCGTCGGCCATGTCAAGTTGTCCGGCTATCTCGCGGGCAGTATCGCGCAACTTGTTCAGTTCATCCTCACCATTGGTCTGGAGGACTTTATCCAGTTTCTCTTCGATAACGTCCTGTGGCAGACACTTCGATACACCATCGCGGCTGTAGCCTGTTTGTAGGTTTTCAAGATAAGCCCTGGCACTGCACGACATATGCAGACCTCCCATAAAGGGATAGTCGGCAGGAAGGGCTTTCGGACCTTCCAACAAATGAATGGTGATTCCTGGCAGTGATACCTTCTTCGTATAATTATAAGTAAGGTATATATGTCCGTCGTTTGTGGGACGGCACTCGAAAGCACTGCGGTGGCTCATCACAGCATCGTGGAACAACTCGCCGAGGATGAAAAAGAGGTTTCGGCGGATGATATTCTCCGGGGTGTCGTTGAGATTGGTTGTGTATATCTTTGTGGCTATCTTGATAAGACGGCCTTCTTTCTTCATCTTCGAAATGAAGTTGTTGGTTGTCTTATCGGAAGAAGCCATCACGACTTCGTGGTTCAGCAGGGCATTTTTTTCCATAAATCTTTGTTTTTGCGGTGCAAAGTTAGTAAAACTTTCCAAAAGAATAATTGTTTTGTGGAAAATTTTCCAAGTCCTGCGTCATTTTTGTTGTTTTTGATGTCATTTCAGTCCATGCAGCCATCAGGCTTTTGTAAAATGACGAAGTCCCGCCGTGGTACGCATTGCTAGGAGGCGTGGCGGGAACTGTTGCTGCAAAGGTACAGCTTTTAATTGAAACAGTTAAACTTTTTAAGACGAAAATGCTTTTTGGCTTTAGAAAAACAAGAGTCCTGGCCCTTTCTGCAATATGATAGAAGTAATTTCGCAATTATATTCGATGCTTCAGGAAAGTATTCTTTGATGTAAAAAATAGAGTTAAAGTTCGGCTTGAATTATTAACCAACCTTGTAACACAGCTACTTATCGCCCTCGTGGTACAACGTCGGTACAAATGTTCCCATTTCACCCTCTTTTTATACGTTGCAAAGCAACGTTATGAAGGTGTAAATTCCGCCCTTTACTGTCATCCCGACTTTGCAAACGACCCAAATAGCCTCAAATTCGACTGTTAAATAATCTTAAAGAAATGTTAAATCTTATTTGGCTTTTCAGCCCCAATTTCGTGTTCCAATCATGCCAAACGCCCCTTTATTGCAATTACACTTTTTTGTACCATTCAATTTTGGAAGCACTCCGTTATGTGCTGATTTACAATCGCTTGCATTTATCCAAAACACTTCCACATGAATTCTTCACCAACTCCATTGCTTTGGGATGAAGTGGTATACGGGCCTGCACAGCCTGTTCACCGTTGTCTTTAGTTTTGTGAGGTGTGTAGACGAGAATCCCATCAACGATATTCCCTGGCCTAAGTTTTAAAAGGTCGCCCACCCTACAACCAACAAAGCACTGGAAAATGAAAATGTCTCTCTGGACGCCATACTCAGGAAGGTGAAGCTTACTTATTCCCTTTCGTTCCTCATCCGTCATCTTATCATAGGCTGCAGCCAGATCTGTCTCAGCAATGATGTTTCTTTCGTCTATAGTAATATAATAAGGTGTACCAACTTTCTCCGTGCCGATGTTGATACCATCGAAAGGACGATTCTTTGTAAAGCCCTCTTCATAGAACCACATGAACAGTGATTTCAAACGCTTGGCGCCTTTGATAACAGTGTTTTCGCCCCTGTCCTCCAGCTTACAATTACCTTTTGTAACACTGGCCGGATACTCTGTAAGCAACTTCTTATATAAATCAGGGTGTTCTTTGGATAAACTGTATTCATGGCGTAGGTACTCTATAAAGTTTTCAATGTCTTCTCTGCAAACTGTGTCTATATTGAATACAAATTTCTGACGAGTTGGTTCTGTGGCACGAATAAAGCCCTCAAATCGGGCCACCTCTCGCATCAACACCCTAAAAACTTTGGCATGTGAATAGGATATTTTCCGCTTAGCAATATACTCTTCAGCGAGTTCATAAAAAGATTTCTGTCCTTCCTTCTTAATGAGGAACTTGTCAGGATTGGAAAATTTGTCGCACACAAGTTGCAACCAATCACTTGACACATCTACATCCCGGTTACTTTCAAACGTATCTATAATGATCTTTTTCAGTTCCTCGAGCTTATGTGCTTGTTCTCGATGGAACTTTACTTCTGGAGTTTCCAGACGTTGCTTTATAACAACTGAACCATTTGGACGGAGAACATAGTTGTTCTTTTCTGCCTTTTCTTGAGTCGCCGTAATAACATTATTCGGCAACCTAATGCCCAGCTTCTCGGTTTTTGCCCTGTCTATATTGTATTCAAAGTATTCAGGCGAGACAAAGATGTGGCTTTTAGCTCTTACGCTGAACTTTCTCCCCAGGAAGAAACGAATCAAGATTTCACTCATACCCGTTTCTTTCTGAACCTTACTTGATAACCTTAATTCAACTTGTGCCATATCATTTTTCTTTTAATTGTTTGTTTATCTCACAGGAAATCCCTACCTTTGCAGGAAAATAAAGAGATCATTAACATTATGAAACGCTTAAGTCGGGTGCAAAGGTAAGAAAATTACCGCAAATACCCAAATAATTTTTGGCGGGTTTTTGGCGGTTTATTTTTTATACAGCATTATTGATTTATACTTATACCTATATTGATTAGTTTGTTAAACTATTGAAATTTAGAATGTTAAGTAAATAATTATCAATTTTGGTATATTGCGATATAATACAAAGTCGGCGCCTCATCCCGACCAAAAAAGAGTCGAGTAGTCGGCTCTTTTGTTTTTTAGGGAGAGTATGGCACGAAGTGTTCTGAGCCAAATGTCGCCTCATCCCGACAAGAAAAGGTGGCAAGTGAGCATTTTCACTTGCCGCCTTTTCTTATTATCGCCGATGCGTGCGTTGTCTTGCGGTTACATATTCAGGTTCTTGATGTCTTCGAGCGTGATGTCACCGATGATGCTGATAATCTGAAGTTCTTTTTTCTCTTGTTGGAAGATGACGAACTCGTTCTTCTGTTTCTTTATTTTTCGGATGTAGATGACAGTGCGTTCGCCTTCTTCGTTGTTCTCCATCGCAACCTCGTATTTCTCTTTTTTATAGAAATTCTCCGCATCTTTCTTGATTTCCGGGATGAGGTCTTTGTTTTCGCAGTCGAGAATACGTATTTGTTCGAGTTTGCCCGCTATCTGCGAGACGTCTTTGTCGCCCAGTGCCGACTTAGGCATGAGGCTGAGCAGGGTCTTGGAGATGTAAATGGTCTCCACTCCTTTCGTGTTGCTGTATTTCTTGAACAGCGCTTCTTGTGCATGGATGATGCTGCATGTGCAGGCAAGCATCATAATCATCATGAGTCGTTTCATTTGCGTAATGGTTTTAATATTTGATTTGTTCGATAGATTTGAGTCCTTTGTTGACGTTGGTTGCCAGCAGGGTGATTGCCTTTTCGGTGGTGGCGTATGCCTCCTCGGGCGTGTCGTAGGTGTCTTGATAGAACGGGTCGGGGCGGTTGGTGCCGAAGTATAGTCCGGCAGAGACGAGGAGCAGCATGCTCGCCGCGATGCCCGCAATCCAACGGACGTGAGCACGCCGGGTGTTTTTTCCTTGCGCAGCCAGTTGGTCGATGTGACGGCTGATGCGCTGTTCCAGTCCTTCTGCCGTGGGTAGCTGACTGAAAAAGGCTTTTTCTTCAGCGAGTTCGGGAGCCACTTCGTCGCTCTCGAAGTAGCGATGCAGCGTGCGCTCTTCCTCTTCTGTCGTCTGTCCCTCGTAAAAACGGTTGAGCAGTTCTTTTATCTCATGCGTGTTCATGGTGTATCTGTTGTTTGAATTGTTCTCTGATGGTTTTCCTCGCCCGACTGAGCAGCACGCGGATGTTGACCTCAGTCAGTCCCGTCTGTTGTGCTATCTCTTCGTAGGTCAGTCCTTCCACGTCGCGGAGCGTGATGATTTGCCGTTGCTTTTCGGGCAGTTGGCTGATGAGTTGTCCTACCATCTGCTGGCTCTCCTGCCGTTCCATGTCTGTTCCGGCAGCGGAGAGGTCGGCAAGTTGCAAATCGTCTGCGGTATGTGCCGCCGGTTTGAGATGCTGTCGCCGCTGCCGGTCGATGAACAGGTTGCGCACCAGCGTCTGGCAATATGCTTCCACGTTTCTTTCGACAAGCATTTCCTTGCGCCGTTCCCAGAGCTTTGTGAAGGCGTCTTGCACGATGTCTTCGGCATCCTGGCGGTTGCGGGTGAGCCGCAGCGCCGTCAGGAACATCCGCCGGTGGCAGGGCAGGAAGCGTGACTTAAATTCAGAAGCATCCATCGTCGGGGAAGTTATTCAAGACGGTTGTTGCTAAACGTGTCGGCAATCAGTTTTTGTTCATTTGGAAAATCGTTCCGATATTTTCGGGGTCTATATTTCCTTTTATTTGTATCAGTGTCGGTTCTTTAGGGTCTAAAACCATGATGACCACCTCGCTGAATGTTTCTTTTTTATTGATTTTCTTTCCGTAGATGAGCACCTGTTCATCATCGTCGTTGATGTTGGCAACCTGTTCATAGTCTTTCATTTCCAGTTTGCCTGCCATGTCGATAAATTCTTTCTTCACGTCGTCGCTCGTTTCTTCAATGTCGAGTACGTTGAGACTGTCTATCTGTTTGAGAATTTCCAGCATTTTGTCCGTCTCTTCTTTGTCGTCCGAATCTTTTGTTGCCATACCCATAGCCATTTGTATCAGTTCTTTAGACAGCGGCACATAGTCGGCGCCAGGTTTACCTTTGAATGTTTCAAACAGTTTGTCGATGGTCTGTGCATTGCCTGTCAGACAGACAAGCACCAGTGCGAATGCAATCAGTAGCTTTTTCATTGTTGTCGTTTTTTTAATGTTAATAGTTAGGTTTCTGAATATGTGACGCAAATTTCGACTTTTTGTTACATCGGAGCAACATTTTTTTCACTCGTATGCCGAAAACACATCTGAAACACGCCGCCGACAGGGCATTTCCTTGTGCGTAAATTACGAAAATCGAGCATCAAACAGGTTTTCGTTATGTTTATAACGCCTTTTTATGGTTTAAACACAGCTTTCTATGTCGCAACTTAGGAAGTCTTCCAAAGAAACACCTCCTGTCCCTACTACGAATGCCCGTTTGGGATGGAATGCTTCTACGAAAGCGGACAATCCGGAATTCATTCCGCGACGACCGCTTTTTACCTCAATGGCAGTTAACTCTCCATCGTTATCGATAATAAAGTCCACTTCTTTGTCACTCTCGTCCTTACTTCTTGATGGTTCACGCCAGTAATAGACCTTGTAGTCCAGTTCTTCTGCCATACTCAGGATGTGTGCTCCAACAGCACTCTCTACCCATCGTCCCCATAATCTTGTGTCCGTCCGGTCGGTAAGGAAAGAATGGCCTTTGTATGTCGTCAGCAACGCATTGTTATATACCTGATATTTAGGTACAGAGCCACGCTTACGTGCATCATCGCGAGCATATTTCTGCAGACCAGTCAACAGGGTACACTCGTCAAGGATATCCATATATGCCGCAAGTGTAGTTACATTCCCGGCATCCTGCAACTGGCCCATTAGCTTGGTCAGCGACAGTATTTCGGCAGAGTAGCTACATCCCAATTCAAAGAGTTGTTTCATCAACGCAGGCTTGTAGATGTTTGAAGTCATAATAACATCCTTCTCGATGGCAGGAGCCACCAGAGAGTCTTTGATATACTTACGCCATCGTTTTTCGTTGTCAATCATGCCTGCAGGTCCGGGATAGCCACCAAAGTAAATATACTGGTCAAGCGTAACGCCAAAGGCATCCCTCATCTCCTGCAGGTTCCAATGTCCAAGCCGAATCAGTTCAAAGCGACCTGCCAGCGATTCCGTCATGCCTCGCTTCAGCAAGAGGCGGCTACTACCGAGCAACACCACCTTCAGATTCACTCGCCGACGGCTGTCTTCATCCCATTCACGTTTCACCACTTCACTCCAATTGTCAATCTTCTGTACCTCGTCTATCACCAACAGACGCTCCTGCTCTTTGCGTATTTGCATTGTAGCACGGGCTGACTCCCAAACACGGTGAATCCAATCACTATCCTTAGGATTTACGGCATCAGCCACTTCTAAGGTGTGCGGAATGGTGAGGTCATCTAAAACCTGACCGACAAGCGTGGTTTTTCCTACCTGCCTCGGTCCTGCCAATATCTGCATAAAGCGCCTTGGTTCAAGGATGCGCTCCCGGAGCGTATGATATTGTTTTCGTATATAAGTCATACTTAAAACATTTGTGGATTTTACTCAATTCTTGTTGCAAATTTACTCAATTCTTGTTGCAAATTTACTCAAATCTTGTTGCAAATTTACTCAATTCTTCTGAATAAGCCAAATAAAAGAATCATGAAATCAACAAATTCTGTGTTTTCTTTCTCTTTTTACCCTTTTCGCTTGTTAATGTTAATAATAGGTTTCTGAATATGTGACGCAAATTTCTTTTCTCGCACGTAAGTTCGACGAAAGATGAGCATCAAACGCGACCTGTATAAACATACGGGAAAGGGCGTATAAATATACGGTTGAACTTTCGTTTTCCAAAAGTTGAAGTTTTGCGCTCTAAAAGTTGAACTTTTGCAGCCTGAAAGTTGAACTTTCGCAATGCAAAAGTTCAACTTTTGGAAAGCTACTCTTAATGTCTTGGAAACCAGAGGTTTACAAAACGCTCCACGTTCGTTCTGCCCCTGCATAAATATACAAAAGCAGCGGGACGCTCAACGAGGGGAGTGATCGAGGGGAGTGGGGAACGTCATCAGACTTATCGTTTGTTCTTTCGGTCGTGTTTCTCCCAATATTTTGCCCCTTTTTTCTTCAGTTCCTCGGTGAACGCCTTGGCGATGGCAGCCGTCTTTGCTTCCTCTTCGGGCGAAGCGTAGGCATGACGAAAGCCCTTCACGTCGTTCCAGTGACCGCGTGTGAAGTCGGGCACCTCGACGGGCAGGTTGCCGTTGTCCATGGAGATAGAGCCGAGTTCAGCCAGAGAGCACCATTCTGCCATGTCATAGACGTCCATGTCGAGTGGCAGTCCGTTCTGCAGACAGTACACCAGGCGGGCATCCATGATGAAATCCATGCCGCCGTGTCCGCCCACTTCCTTAGCCATTTTCCCGTAGCGGGTGATGAGCGGATGCTCGTATTTCTGTTCGAGCGCCTTCTTGTCTTCAGCCGAGAGGTAGCTGTGTCCGGAGAGATTGTCGGACGACGGGCGCACACCGGCATCTTTCATCGTCTGCGAGGAGACGGCATAGCCCTCCGACGGGTATTTGTTGGCGAAGCCGCTGGTGCCCGTCAGCTGATACATGCGGTTGTAGGGCTGCGGCGTCATCACGTTGTGGTGAATCTCAATCACCTTCCCTTGTTCGGTGCGGATGAGCGTTGTCGTATGGTCGCCGTTGCGGAAGTCCCCGCATGGCTCTCCCGTGCGCTGTTCCACCAGCTTCTTTCCGTTGAATGACTTGGTGTCCATCGCCACCAGCGTGCGCATGCGGTCGCCTCGATGAATGTCGAGCACCTGTGCCACCGGTCCCAAGCCATGCGTCGGATAGACATCACCGCGGAACTTCCGGTTGTAGTCGAGCCGCCAGCCCAGTTTGTCGCCTTCGCCCTTTTTCCAGTAATGGTCCCAATAGGGCGACAGTTCGTGGCGGTAAGCCCCCTGTACGTAGATAATTTCTCCGAACAGTCCCTGCTGTGCCATGCTGAGCGCGTTGAGCTCAAAAAAGTCGTAGCAGCAGTTCTCGAGCATGAAACAGTGCAGCCGCTTCCTTTCCGACAGGTCGATGAGTTCCCAGATGTCGTGCATATTCATGGCAGACGGCACCTCAATCGCCACGTGCTTCCCATTCTCCAATGCGCATTTCGCTACGGGGAAATGGTGCAGCCAGTCGGTAGCGATATAGACGAGGTCGATGTCTTTGCGTTTGCAGAGTTGCTCGTAGCCGTTTTCTCCGCTGTAGATGTCGGCGGCAGGCATGCTCGCCTTCCGGAGATACTTCTGGCATTGTTCGGCACGTTCGCGCTCGTAGTCACAGAGTGCCATGACCTGCGTTCCCGGGATATGCGTGAAACGCTCCACAGCATCGGGACCACGCATGCCCAGTCCCACGAAAGCCACGCGCACAACGGGCAGCTTGGCGGTTGTCAGTCCGAGCGCATGCTGCTGTCCTGCTTCGCGCTGTGGCACTTCAGTAACGATTTTACCATCGGTAATTTTATAGCGCCAGTTAAACTGTGCGTAAGACGATAGTGTCCAAAGGAGCATTACCATAAGTGTAACGCCAATTCTCAAAAAGTTTTTTCTGTTTTCCATAGGACGATGTTTTTGTTCTGTTTCCATTTTATATGCTGACGACAAAGATACGGATTTTTTCCTAATAACAATAATGGAATAATGTTTTCATGAAAGCATATACGTTTTATGATTCCAGAAAACGCTTTATGAAATTTAAATTAATATGATAATTATCCAAAATACTATCTTTAAAAATTGCAGTACATATCATCCATACGACAAATGAACTTACCAAATAAAAAAAGACTCCCCATCCTTTCAGTTTTTTATGTTTTTCATTTTTATACTTTTCTGTTAGCTCTTGATATTTTTTTTCTGTCAATAAAAAAGAATAATTTAATACATAAAGTGTAATATATATAGGTGCTAAAACAAATAAGAATTCAAATTTTATATCAAAATAGTAGAAAAATATGGTAAGTAGGGACATTACATTGAAACTCTGTCCAGAAGCGATCCAATGAGTAGAGTAAATACGAGGTGTTCGATCTATTTTGTGCATGATATACCAAGAATGTATTCTATAAAAACAATAATAGAAAAACTTTTTCATCATATCATTTAGTTTATTTAAATGGCATAGTTGATGGGAGACCCGTTCGGGCGGATATGTTATCCGTCCGTTTTGAATATAAGGATTTGTAATCCG
>Ga0256405_10009997_pt1 | contig 12713 bp, 6 predicted proteins | sample RumenRJG_02DNA_FD_189096 | JGI IMG/M metagenome (GOLD analysis project Ga0256405, IMG submission 189096) | Bovine rumen microbial communities from Lethbridge, Alberta, Canada - RJG_02 | ecosystem: Host-associated > Mammals > Digestive system > Stomach > Rumen | place: Canada: Alberta | collected...
GCTGATGTAAAGGCGCAGATGGAAATGGGCACAGCCTATGGAGCACCTACTGAAAATGAAATAAAGCTTGCAAAAGAGGTTATCGACAGGGTGCCTTGCGCAGAGATGGTTCGTTTTGTAAGCACCGGCGTGGAAGCCACCATGGCTGCCATCCGTCTTGCAAGAGGATACACCCAGAGGGACAAGATAGTCAAGTTCGAAGGAGCATACCACGGCGCCCATGACAATGTTCTGGTAAAGCCTGGAGATTCCTATTCCTGCGTGCCTGACAGCCTGGGTGTGCCTGCTGATACTGCAAAGAACACATTGACTGTTCCATACAACGACGAAGAGGCTTTGACCAAGTTGATTGAAGAGGAAGGAGAAAACATAGCTTGTGTCATTGTAGAACCTGTAATGGGCAATATAGGATGCATCCAGCCTAAGATCGGATACTTGAAATTCCTGAGGAAAATCACCGAGGAAAACGACATACTTCTCATATTTGATGAGGTCATCACAGGTTTTAGAGTATCAAGGGGCGGAGCACAGCAGTACTTTGGCGTTACTCCTGACCTTGCAACATTTGCGAAGGTTCTTGGAGGAGGATTCCCGATTGGAGCATATGCTGGAAAAAGGGAGATCATGGAATATATAGCACCTTCAGGACCTGTTTACCAGGCTGGAACCTATAGCGGAAACCCTGTTTCTGTTCAAGCAGGACTTTCAACATTAAAGAAGCTGGATTTCCAGTTCTATGGTGATTTAAACAAAAGGAGCGATGATTTCAGAAACAATATAGCAGATATTGTGGAGGACTTGGAATTGAATATCAAGGTTGTAGGCCTTGCTTCAATGTTCCAGATTTATTTCTCACCTTTCCCTGTCATGAACAATGACCTGGCTCAGATGTGCGACAAGAAGAGATTCCTGACATACTTTAGGGAGCTGTTGAAGAATGGAGTATTCATACCTCCAAGCCAGTTCGAATGTAATTTCATCTCAGGAGCACATACCGTTGAAGACTTGTCCAAGACTGCTGAAGCTGTTGAGGCTGCATTGAAGGTTGCCTGGGAATTATAATTATTTTTTTTTAAATACATGAAATCATATAAGGTTGCTGATTGATATGATTAATATTGTAGCAGGTTATTTTGAAAACAGGAATATTCTTGAGGCAAGCAAGGAGGCCTCTTCAATTGAAGATTTGAATGTGAGCATTGCAAATTCAGAGCAGGAGCTCATCAATGCATTCAAGGATCCCGGCGTTGATGCCGTTGTCAGGGGCTCCTTGAAATCCCATGAAATCATGAAATTCCTGAAGGAATATAAAAAGGATAATGCAATAAACAGGGCTACTTTCATCAACACTTTTGATGATGAAGACTTCCTTGAGGATTATGAATTCCTTCTTGCCCCTGTGGGAATTGATGAAGGAAAGACTATTGATGAAAGGCTTGAGATTGCAATTCAGGCTGCATTGTTTTTAAAATCAATTAACAAGCAGCCGAAGATAGCTATTCTAGCGGCAGGAAGAAAGGATGACTTCGGCAGGACACTTGGAATTGACAAGAATCTCAAAGAGTCTGAAGACCTGTGTGAGAAGATAACTCAAAAATTAAATGATTTGGATGCCTTTGATAATGACAGCGATGATGAAAGCAAGCATTTTGAGGTAAAGAATTATTATATTCTTATTGAAAAGGCCATTAAAGAGGGAAACAATATAATTCTCGCTCCCGATGGTGTAACAGGCAATATAATATTCAGAACACTAGTTCTGCTTAATTCATGGCCGAGCAATGGTGCCGTCACTCTAGGAATTGATGAGATCTTTGTAGATACAAGCCGAGACCAGAGTGTTGAAGGATATCTCAGAAGCATAAAGCTGGCTTATGATCTGGCTAAGGCTAAAAAGGAAAGTTTATAATTAAACTTTTTTTTTTTTTTTAATTTGTTCTACATATACAAAAATTATTATTGTCATTTTAAACTTTTTTCATATTGGTTTTATAACATAATTGTTATTTTAAACTTTTTTTGATGTGGATTTATAAATACAAAAATTATTTAATTGTTTTATTTTCTTCCATTTCTTATTTTTTTGACTTTGGAGTTCTCTTTTTAAAAATTCAAAATATTTATATGCTAATTAATTGATAGATTATAATAACTGTTGCAGTTATCAACTTTAATTTTTGCTAGCTGTTTGGATTATTAGTTATTTGCTAGCTGTTTGGATTATTAGTTATTTGCTAGCTGTTTGGATTATTAGTTATTTGCTAGCTATTTGATGATAATTAATTAATTGTTAGAATTTAGATATTTTTTGATTGTGTTAATATGAAGTATAGAAAACTTGGAAATACAGGACTTGAGGTCAGCGAAGTGGCATTCGGCGCTGAGTTTTTAGTGGGAAAGACTTTGGAGGAATCAAGGGAACTGATTGATTACTGCCACGATGAAGGTATTAATTTCCTTGACTGCTGGATGAGCGAGCCTAATGTAAGAACAAACATAGGTCTTGCTATTGAAGACAAGAGGGATGAATGGATCATCCAAGGTCATTTCGGTTCAACCTGGCAGGATGGCCAGTATGTGCGCACCAGAGAGATGGATAAGGTTAAAGAAGCCTTTGAAGACTTCATGACTCGGATGAAGTTAGATTATCTTGATTTTGGAATGATTCATTATGTTGATGAGCTGAATGACCTTGAGACAATATTGAATGGCGAATTCATCGAATATGTTAGAAAAATGAAGGAAGATGGAATCATCAGACATATTGGATTGAGCACTCATAATCCGGAAATAGCTAAACTGGCTACTGAAATTGAAGATCTGGAGCTTATAATGTTTTCAATCAATCCTGCATATGACATGCTGAGCTCATTCACTATCGAGAAATCACTTGAGGAAAACGTATTTGATGATGATTTTGAAGGCATCGCGCCTAACCGGGCTGAATTATACCAGTTATGTGAAGAAAAGAACATAGCAATCACTGTGATGAAGGCCTTTGCAGGCGGAAGGCTTTTAAGTGATGATTCTCCATTCGGAGTGGCTTTGACACCGGTTCAATGTCTTGAATACTGCTTGAGTCGTCCTGCTGTAAAGTCTGTTTTTGTCGGCGCAAAGAATATAGAAGAGATGAGTGAATCAATCTATTATGAGATGGCAAGCGATGAAGAAAAGGATTATGCAAGCGTTCTTGTCAATGCTCCTAGAAACTCTTATGAAGGCCAGTGCACTTACTGCGGCCATTGCGCTCCATGCCCTATGAAAATCAATGTTGCAATGGTAAGCAAGTTCTATGACCTTGCAAGAGTCCATGATGATGTGCCGGATTCCGTAAGGGAGCACTACAATAATATGGAAGCCAATGCATCCGACTGCACTGCATGTGGAGACTGCGAGAAGAGATGTCCTTTCAATGTTGATGTGGTGGACATCATGGAAAAGGCCGACAGCTTGTTTGGTGGAACTTAATTTCTTTTTAAAATTTATTTTCCCTCTCTTTTTGCTGACTCTATTTTTTCCTTTTTTTTAAATCTATTTTTTTCAAATGAATTTACAAATCAAATATAAATTTTTTTATACTAATAACTAGAAATATATTTACAATGTTAATTCAATAGCATTAAGGCTATTTTTAAAGCCTTGCAAATTGAAATAAACTGCTGTTGAATATAAAAGGATTAATTTAAAATCAACTTAAATAAATATTTTTTAACTATTGGGGAATTTTATGGCTCCGGATTTTTTATATAAGATTTATGAAAAAAGATTGCTGAATGAATTGGATCCCGCGAGGATGCCCAAGCATGTAGCTATTATCATGGACGGCAATAGAAGATACACCAGGGTTCAAGGAAACATGGAGGTTACCAGAGGTCACGAATTAGGCGTGGACACTCTGGAAAAGGTTCTTGACTGGAGTATCGATCTGGGTATCGAAATCGTTACCGCATATGCCTTTTCAACCGAAAACTTCAACAGGTCTGAAAAGGAAGTGAAAGGACTGATGGATCTTTTTGTAAAGAATTTCAAAAGGATTGTGAATCATGAGAAGATTCACAGGAACAAGGTTCGCGTCAAGGTTGTTGGAAGATTGGAGCTTCTGCCTGATGATGTAAGGGAAGCTATTCAGGAAGCGGAAGATGCTACCAAGGATTATCATGACAGGCTTTTCAATCTTGCTATTGGATATGATGGTCGTTTGGAGATTGTAGATGCTGTAAAAAAGATTTATAAAAAGATTGAAGCAGGGGAGCTTTCCATAGATGATGTGGATGAGAAGCTCATCAATGACAATCTTTATACCGAAGGATTAGCTGATCCGAACCTGATTATCAGAACAAGCGGTGAGGAACGTTTAAGTGGATTCCTGCTCTGGCAGTCATCCTACTCAGAACTCTATTTCTGCGACAGCTTGTGGCCTGAGCTTAGAAAAATCGATTATCTAAGAGCTATTCGTGACTATCAAGCTAGAGACAGGCGTTTTGGTGTATAAATTTATTTTCTATAATAATTACTTTTTTTCTTTTTTTTATTAGTCTAAATATAATATTTGTTATTTTAAAAAATAGGGCTATTTTATCAATCAGGATAATTTTTTAAAATGTCTAACATTTTATTTAAGAAAAAGTTTTTAGATAGATGCTATGGGGGAAAATAAGAATAATTATTCTGATTGGTTTATGCAATTTATGAGACATTTCTCTTTAACTGTGCATTTTATTTAAAAAATAGAAATATTCGGATTTGTTTTGCAATGAGACATTTCTCTTTAATTGTCAATTATTTAAAAAAATAGAAAAAGTATATTTGACTAATTAATCAAATATACATAATTTTAGTATTATCCTTCTTCTGTGTATTTTTTATGATAATAACCAATAATCAACAATCCCATAATCAATAGAAGGAGTAGAATTCCTTTATTGTCATATAGTTTCTTGATGTTTTTTACTTCCTTTTCAATATAATAAGATTTTTTAGTAACTTCATTCAATCCATTTTCAAGACCTGCAGCTGCTGATGAGCTTGCAATGCTTATGTCTGAAGTTCCAATGGTGTATCTGCTTGAATTCAAATCACCATGGCTTGCATTGGAAGGTGAAGGATTTAAATTTAATCCATTAATGCCCTGGGAAGTATTTAACCTGTCATTTTGTCCTGTGGATAGGAATGATTTTCCATTTGCATCCACTCCTAGGCCATTGGATTTGGAGCTGCCGTTGGATGCCGCCATACTGTTTTGGTAACTTGCATGGGCATTATCCATCCACAGCAGGTCAAATGTTCTCTCCCTGCTGGAACTCAGGTAATCCTTCAGCCAGTCAGGCAGTTCATCATAGCTCATATGTCTTCCAGGATCGCTTCCATTGGTATTGTTTCGGATTGTATTGTTTGTTCCATATCCGCCAATTCTAGCTGCCTTGTCCCCTCCTTCTCCAGCGGTTTCAAAAATATTGAATATTATTTTTGAATTGCTTGTATTGGAGCCCAGACCTTCATTCAAACTTACAGCTATGGTGTTGGGGCTGATGATATGGTTATACTCTATATCATATTGATGATTTCCATGGGTATTCTGAGAATAGCTGATGCCGTAAAGCCGTGTGCCTTCTGTAAAACCATCTACAGCATTGACAATAATTGTATTGTTCAATATCCTGTCATCTGAATCCTGCACTTCTATTCCTGCAACAAGTGACCAGAAGTCAGTGCCGGGTTTTCCGGTAATGTTTATAAAATTGCTTATTATGTCGAGCTTTGTTGAGCCGTAGTAATTCTCTGAATAAATTCCAATATTCGGACCATAGCTAAAACTTTTCAGATGATTGTAAGCTATTTTAATATTGTTGGCAGGACCTGTGACCTGTATGGGATATGCAGTGCCCATTCTAGTGCCACCACCCAGGGTGAATAATTCAATTGTATTGTTTACAACTGTGACATCATCCAGCCTGTAGATGTCCAAACCGTATAAATAGTTTATTTCATCCTTTTTTGTATGTAAGTCATTGACCTTTATATCATTGTTGCTGATTGTTGCATTGTTGCAGGCATATATTAACACAGAAGATAATGTAGGATATCTTGTAGATGCATATACTCCATGATTGATTGTGGAATATACCTTGTTGTCTCCAAAGCTTAGGTTATAGCATTCGCCAGCGGCAAAGGCTGAGACTTTGTCCATCCATACGCCGCCATAGATGCCGTAGCTCCAGTCAACTTCACGAAGAGGCAGGTCGGCATTAATGACATTGCCATGAACATATGCGTCATTGCAATAGTTCAGCATTATGCCATAGTTGTAGCCTGTGTAATCTGCGTGGCCTATATAGTTTATAGTGTTGTTGACCAGGTTTAAGCCTATATTGTCATAGGAATATATTCCAATTGCATTTACATCTGTCGGACTGGTATAGTTCATGGTTGTATTGTAAACCGTGATATTGTCAGATTCAATATATATTCCGGAATTGTGATTTTCTGGGAAACTTTCATCCAGAACAAAGTCAAGGTTTGCCAGGATGATTTCACTTCCTTCCAAACTGAATACTGTATTGTAGAATGTGCTGTTGATTCCAGTTATTCTAGTCTTGTTCTTATCAATGGTCAACACTCCCTTATCTTGAAAGTCACCTTCAAAGACAAGTATTGATCCTCCGTATTCAGTTTTTAAAACACCTTCTTCATCAAAATAGCTGCTCAGATTGTTCTGATTTATTATGAAGCTTTCATTTAAGATTTCTTCATTGTTTGAATTGGAATCGCTATCCAAATATGTGTTTTCATAGTCTGATTTTAAATTCAGAGGATGGCTGTATTTGAAAACACGATTCTTTGAAGAAGTTTCATTTAATACCAGTTTGGAGCTTTCACTATTTTGACAGTTCAGTGCTTTTTCTAAAACATTAGAAGAAGAATAGGATTTTTGATTGGAATTTTCAATGCTGATTCCATCAAGCTCACTATGGCTATCGTCATCCAAAACTATTTCAGATGCAGAGGCTAAGCTGATGCTTAATGAAATTATTAGAATTATTGAAAATAACAATATAAGTCTTTTTATTTTCAAAATCCCACCTTTTAATGTTTTTATATTGTCTTTGCAAAGTTAAGAAGTTTCATATTCAATATGAATTTAAAACTTCTATAATTCACTTTACTAAATATAGTTTTTTAGTTCATTTATTAAATATATTTGCTTTTTCATTTCATATTTTAAATATATTGAAAAGTTTCTAAAATCCTTTGCTCAAGAAAGATATCCTTATTTGTAATATAAAATGTTTTAAATATTATAAAAAATATATTATCCAATAAGATTTATATTTTTTCAATGAGGTTTTATTATGAAAATAAAGTTTATTATATCTTGTTTGCTAATACTGATTTTAGCAATGAGCATTGTCTCAGCGCAAGATTTAAATGATAATTCTGATTCAGGATATTCCTTATCTGACAATATTGGAGAAAGTTTAGATGAGGAATCTGTATGTCTTGCAACGGATGATAACTCTTTAGAGAATGATTTGCCTTCTTCAGATGTGGGAGAAAATCTTATTTCATCAGAGAATGATGGTAATGTTTTTGAATCTGATGACAATCCTGCTATTCTAGAAGATGATGAAGAAATTATAGTTAATGATTGGGATGAATTGAAGTATTACTGTTCTTTGGAGGATAGGAATTATACCTTAAAGCTGAAGGAAAACACTAACTTTTATCCATTGGATGGTGAAAATTCATCTTATCAGATTGTGATAAGAAATAATGTAACCATTATTGGAAGTGAGGGAGCATATATCGGTGACAGTTCTCCGGATGCACAATTCATTAGTTATGCTCCAATGTTAACAGAGGATAATTCAGGGATTGGAATTCATTTGGAAAACATCACTTTTAAATGGATTGCAACTCAGTTTGGAAATGAAGGTGTTTTCCTGACAATGGGTGGAAACACAACCAATCTCATAAAAAATTGTTATTTTTATAATATAACAACAACTACTGGACATTCTGCAATAGTTTACATTAAAAGAGGGGATGCTGCATTGGAAAACTGCACATTCCTCAACTGCAGCAATTCATTCGGGTGTGTGAGCATTTATGATCCTCTAGATAATGTTTATGGTGTTTGTGATAGTGCTAGAATGACTATGGATGATTGCTATTTTGAAAATAATCAGGGTATAGTTGAACCAGGTTGCATAAATAATTGTGGAGTATTGATACTGAACAATACCACATTTTTAAATAATTCTGCTGGCTGGTGGGCAGGAGCGATACATACTCATTGCGGTGCAAATACTACCATTTACAATTCAAATTTCACAGATAATTTGGCCGGATGGAATGGTGGAGCTTTATACACTTACAGCTGGCTGCAGATTTACAACACTACCTTCAAAGGCAACAAATGCATAACAAACAATGGTGGTGGAGCTATAGGTGCTTGCTGGTATCAACATTCCCCATTTATCCATATCGAAGAATCATATTTTGAAGATAATGAAAATACCTGTTGGGAAATAGGTGGTGAGTCCACTACCGGTACTGGTCGTGGAGGAGCAATATCCATTATGGATGATGGATTGCTTGAAGTCTTTAATTCCACATTCGTTAAAAACAGCGCAGCTCATGGAACTGCAATCTGTGCTGTGGAAATCGATTACACAGGCAAACAATTACCTCTTGATGTAAAAATCATTGGAAACAAATTCATTAACCACACCAGAGCAGGGGAGGTATTGGATGTCAATGTAAAGGATACTTCCATATGCATTATAGAAGATAATTATTATCTTAATAATTCCATTAAATTTTCAAATCTTAATTTGAGTTATTTGGAAGAGGGCGATATATTTTACTTTGATATTAATATAAATCTATCCCATCCAAGTTATTATGATGCTGATATTTTGGATAAATGCTTGTATGATATCTATTTAAATGGGACTTATTTCAAGACAATAAATGATAGAAACTTTTCACTAAACAGTATAGCTTCAACACAGGTCTATATTCATCCATCAATAGGCAACATTAATTCTAATGTGGTATTTGCTAAAAAGAACTCCACAGTTTACATTAATGTTTCAGATATTGAATACGGTGAAAAGCAAACACTTAATTTTATGGTTAATTATAGTGATGCAAGCGGCAATTTAACGGTTTTAGTTAATGGCATTTACTATGAAGTTAATCTCACTAACCCTTCTTTGCATTTAGATATTTTGCCTGCTGGCGATTATAATGTAACTGTTACTTATAATGGAGATTTAAGATATTGTCCTTCTGTTAATAACGCTTCATTTGTTGTTAATAAGAAAATTTTAGATGATGATATATTTGATAGCTCCAATATTAGTATAAAATTACCTCTTGATGCCAAAGGTACTTTAACATTGTTTATCCAAGGGAGGTATATAAGAAAAAATATCATTAATGGTAGTGCCACTATTGGAATTGGAGGATTAAGTCCAAGTAATTATGAAGCCACTATAAGCTACTCTGGAGATGAAAATTATGCTCCAGTTAGCAAGAATATCACAGTATCTGTTAAACAGCCGGATCCTAGTGTAATCTCAACAAAACTTACTGCAAGTAAGGTTACTGCTACTTATAATATTAATAAAAATCTTATTATCACTCTTAAGGATAATAATGGCAAGGCATTGGCAAACAAGAAAGTTACTGTCAAGGTTGGATCAATCAGCAAAACCTTAACTACAAATATCAATGGTCAGGTAAGTCTTAATGTTGCTAAATTGGTTCCTAAGACTTATACTGCAACTGTCAAGTTTGCAGGAGACAGCAGCTACACTGCTTCCACCTTAAAGCCTAAGGTTGTCGTCAAGAAAGCTAAAGTCAAACTTGCAGCTAAAGCAAAGACATTTAAGGCTAAAGTCAAGACCAAAAAGTATACTGTTACCCTTAAAAACAGTAAAGGCAAAGTATTGAAAAAGGTCAAACTTACCTTGAAAATAGGCAAAAAAACCTACAAGGCAAAAACAAACAGCAAAGGTAAAGCAACCTTTAAAATTACCAAATTAACCAAAAAAGGTAAAAAAACAGCTACTGTCAAGTTTGCAGGAAGCAAATACTACAAAGCATTAAGCAAAAAAGTAAAAATAACCATCAAATAAGTGAATAAAAAAACTATTTTATTCACTTCTTATTTTTTTAAATTTTTTCATAACCTTTCTCCTTCTCTTCTTTTTTAAATATATTTTAAAATTTTTAAGATTTATTTGAAAAAATTTATATATATATTTTTATATAGTAAATAATATATTAATTAAATTAAATTTTAATTGATATTTTTATCCTTATTTTTAGGATAAGAATTTTTTCACGGAAAAATTTTGAAAAAAAGATTTATGGTGATTATTATTAAACCTAAATATTTTATTTTGGTCTTAGTTTTGATATCCATTATTTCTATTGGCGCTGTTAGTGCTGTAGATGATAATGATATTGGAACTGGTGTATTAGAGACCACTGATGATTTGTCTGTGGATAGCGTTTCCATGGATGATAATCTGGATGATGGTGGTATGGTTGATGAAAGTTTGGATTCATCTGCAGATGCTGATTCTGTGGGTGATGATTTAAGTGAAAGTGCTCTGGTTGATGAAAGTTTGGATTTGTCTGCAGATGGCATTTTAAATGAAGAAGAACCAAATAATGAATATATTATTTATGTTGGTCCAAATACTGCAGAAGATGGTGGTGACGGCACAATAGAAAATCCATTCAATGATTTATTAACTGCTTTTGAGAGTACATATGATATAGAAGAAGAGAATGTTATTGTTACAATTAATATATTTGGAGGTACTTATTCACTTGACTCTGATTCTATCTATACAAATGAGTATATAAATTATATTATTCAAGCAATGCCTAATGAAAAAGTGACTATTGAGGGAAGTGAAACATTATCTCTCACATCAGATTTTAAGACCAGTGATGTTTGGACTAAAATTTATGGAATAAATTTTAATTGCCCTATAGACTTTGGACAACATATGGGAAATGTTGAATTATATGATTGTGTTATAAATACAACTCAAAATTTTTATTTTGCTCAATTACTTTCAAAAACTGCTACTAACCCATCACGAAACTTTGTTAATTGTACATTTATTGGCCAATCTAGTATTTTATCATCAGCAAATCCTATTAAAGAATTTAGGTCACATATAAACATATCAAATTGTAAGTTTATAAATATTAATTCAATTGAATTAATGGGGGCTTATGTTTTCATTGAAAATTGTTTATTTAATAATGTGAATTCTATTAGTGGAGGATTAGCTGGCACTGGTTTAGGACAATATGATAATTATTTTATGTTTAATATGAGTTCTTCTATTATTACTAGTTCAGATGTTGTTATGTTGGGATGTAATGGAAATACTTCTAATTTTGTCATTGAAAACAATTGGTGGGGAGCAAATGAAATAGAAACAGTTGCTAATTTCACTCATCAATATTATCCTGTTGGAGTTCCATCAACTTTTGCAGTACTAGATACTTCCTATGGATTTTTAGGAAATAATCAGTGGGAGATTATTGGTAAGTTGACTTGGAATGATTGTACTGTTGATGGCATTGAGAATTTTGCTCCTATGAACGTATTGTTGTCTTCTGAATCCGGTACTTTCAATGAGTCTAATCCTGTATTGGAAAATGGTATTTTCAAAGTAATTTATACTGGTGATGCTTTAACTAATGAAATCACTGCCACTTTGGATAGGGAAGTTCAAACTTTAACATTTAATAAAGTTGATTTGTCTGTTTCTGTGGATGACATAAGTTATGGTGAGTATGCGAATGTAACTGTTAATGCTCCTGATAATATCAATGGTAATTTCACAGTCACTGTAAACAATATTCCTTATACTGTCCAGACTGCTGAAAAAAGCTTTGTTGTTCCTATCACCGAACTTTTAAGTGTGGGAAATTATACTGTTGATGTTGTTTTGGTTGATGCTGAGAATAATATTTTTGGTTCCAATTCAACTAGCTTTGAGGTTAAGAATGCTGAACCTGCTAATGACACTCCGGTAACTCCAACTAAAGTTGCTACCAAGCTTAGCGCTCCTAAGGTTACTGCTACCTATAATGTTGCTAAAAAACTTGTTATTACCTTGAAGGATGCAAATGGCAAAGTTTTAGCAGGTAAAAAAGTTAGTGTGAAGGTTGGATCAATCAGCAAGACCTTGAAGACCAACAGTAAAGGACAAGTAAGCCTCAATGTTGCTAAATTGGTTCCTAAGACCTATACTGCAACTGTCAAGTTTGCAGGAGACAGTGGCTACACTGCTTCCACATTAAAGCCTAAGGTTGTTGTCAAGAAAGCTAAGGTTAAACTTGCAGCTAAAGCTAAATCATTTAAGGCTAAAGTCAAAACCAAAAAATACACTGTCACCCTTAAAAACAATAAGGGTAAAGTGATTAAAAAGGCAAAACTTACCTTAAAAGTAGGCAAAAAGACCTACAAGGCAAAAACCAACAGCAAAGGTAAAGCCACCTTTAAAATTACCAAATTAAACAAAAAAGGTAAAAAAACAGCTACTGTCAAGTTTGCAGGAAACAAATACTTCAAAGCTTTAAGCAAGAAAGTAAAAATAACTATAAAATAAGTGAATATTTCATTCACTTTTTTTTTTTTTTTTTTTTTTTTTATATCTTTTTAATTTTTTTTT
>Ga0256405_10010001_pt1 | contig 12708 bp, 19 predicted proteins | sample RumenRJG_02DNA_FD_189096 | JGI IMG/M metagenome (GOLD analysis project Ga0256405, IMG submission 189096) | Bovine rumen microbial communities from Lethbridge, Alberta, Canada - RJG_02 | ecosystem: Host-associated > Mammals > Digestive system > Stomach > Rumen | place: Canada: Alberta...
CGATTTCGCTTGCAAGCATCGGAGTTTCAGTGAGTACCTTTGCGATTGCGGTTCTCTCATCTGCGTGCTTGTCAACTCTCTGTTCTGCTCTCTTTGAGTTGCGTGCGTCAAGTTTCTCGATTGACTCAGTAGCAAACTGTACCATCTCTTCTGTAACTGTTCCGTTGATAACTGCGTTGAAAAATTCTCTCTGTGTCATTTTAGACTCTCTTTCTCCCATCACTTCGGTAGTGGGCAACCAAGTTTCAATTGAGTTTGGGAGTTACTTTTCTCTCCCTTTTGTAATTTTATTATATCACCTTTTAAAAGGTTTGTCAAGTATTTTTTTAAATTGTTCCAAGAAATTTCTATGAGGGCTACCTTCCGCCAAATCATAGTCAAAAGTTGCAAGTTTCCGTTGTCCGAAGGCCTCTGTTTCTGTTTTCTTGACTCTCCCTTGGAACAATTATATTGTATCACATTTCTGTGGTACTGTCAAGTATTTTTTTAAATTTCTTTTAAAAAGTTTTGGGAGTCTTTTTTAATTCTCTCTTCACTTTCTATATATATTATAATCAAAATTTATAAAAAAGTCAAGATTTATTTTTAAGTATATTGTATACATTACTTTTATACTTTAACGCGTTGAAGTGCGGCCGGACGAGATTGTGAAGTTAATCACAATCATCATCATAACTATCGGTGCAAACGATTATATTATTTAATACTGTTATTAAATCGGGGTCATATTCTCCATCAGAATAGTATATATCATCATCACCAATTCCATATTTTTTTTGCCATTTTCTATATGTAATAATTAATTTTTCTTGTAATTCTTTTTCAAGTTGTTCCCTTAATGTTGTCATTTTTATCTCCTTTCTTTACTGTATCTAAAGTATATCATATTATAACTTGTTTGTCAACCCCTAATTTAAAAGTTAAATAATTAACAATCGCGCCCGGCCGCGCATAAATATACACCGCAATGTATAAACAAAGATGTGTCTTACCACATCTTTGTTTCAAAGTTAGCACTACCTAACTCCCTACACTTCATTAAAATTTTGTATTCGATTTCGCAGTCTGCAAGTGCCGTATGTTCCTCTGTGAAATTTTTATCAAAGAAATACTGTGCAACAATTTCTGCGGTGTATCTATTCCCATTATAGGAAGTGAGATAATTGTTTGCCTTGCAAAACTCTCTATATATAGTATCTTTTCCAAGAACCTTGCGAGATAACCCCAATATATCGTGGTACTCTGTTCCATAAGGCAACACATATCTATATTTAGATTTTGTTAAATATCTTTCGGTTGTTACAAGTGATATATAATCAAATCTGCAATTATATGCAAAAACTTTTGTTATCTCATTTTCTTTCATTATATGGCGAAGAGTCCATTTTATATTTTTAAAACTTGTTAATGTTCTTTCGCCTTTCTTTATCTGTTCCCAATAAGTGGGAATTTTCTCTTTAAAATGTGCGCTTTCCATTAACTCTTTATTACAGAATACATCTGCATTTACAAAAGAATGTTTTGAGTAAATATTGCCCTTAAAGTCTGCAACGATAAATCCTATATCGTAACAAATAGGGTCATCGAGTGAATTTGTGGTTTCCGTATCTAATACAATAATTTTTTCCGTCATCGTGTTTTGTCCTTTCGTTTTTCTGTAATTATATTATATCACATAGACAGAAAAAGTCAAGCAAAATTTCGAAAAAATTTTTATACAATTTTAGGAATAATTATACGGCGCGCCGGCCTTGTTTGTTAATTAACTAACAATTTTCTGAAATAAAAAGTGAGTCATTTCTGACTCACTCTCCTTTTTCTGCAATTTCCTTTTTCTTTCTGCGGATTTCTTCATCACGCTTAATCTTTTTTGCTTTCTTTTCGGCACTTGCCTTTGCCTTTTCTTCTTTCTCTTTCAGTTTCATTTCGTATTCTTCTGCCATCGCATAACCATCGTAAGGAGTCATACCCTTATCTGCACCCGTTGGCACCTTTACAGTAATTACGATAAAATCTTCATTACCTTCGCAACCTACAACAGGAAATGCAATTTCATTTGACTTGACCCTTAAAACTTCTTCGGTTTCGGCAAATGTTTCGATTAACTTTGTTAAATAATTTTCTTTCAGTAATTCTCTTTCAACTTTTCTTGATACTCCCATTCTGTGTATCTCCTTTCTTTATCTTATACCTTATTATAACATTTCAATCAACTTTTGTCAAGAGAAAATTCAAAACTTTTTTGGATTTTTTAAATTTTCTTTTTTTCATTTTCTATATATATTATAACAAAAATTTTAAAATTTGTCAAGTTTTAATTTGTAAAAATACTGTATACATTTCTTTAGTGCATTAACACTTTAATTCGTGAAAGCACGGCCGGCCGCGACGAACATATGTTCGCATAAAAAAAAGATTGTGAAGTTAATCACAATCTTTACCAATCAATCGGTGGAGTTTCAAAAATACAAGTATTGAAAACATCATCATTATAAAACAGACATTTTTCATTACACTCAAGATGTGATTCACAAATTTTTTTTGCTTCTTCAATTAACTTAATAAAATCATTTAAATTTTCTTTCATTGTCATTTTTAAATCTCCTTTCTTATGAGTGAATACCACCCAAAAACTTTATCAAAATTAAACCCGTTGTAATTCCTAACATACAGAAATCTTTTACCTTGTCTGCCATTGGTCTTTTTAATACAAAACATCTTACAACCGCAAGTATATTTGCACTAAAGTATATAAATTGTCCTACAAAAAAGTTACTACCAACTGTACACTGTGCAGTAATTAACAAAGTCAAAACTAAATAGTTCGCAAGTTCAAAACCCTTTTCTATTTTTTCTCTAACTGTCATTTAATTTACCTCTCTTTCTTATCTCTTTTGTACCTTAATTATACACTATAAATCTTACTTTGTCAACCCCTTTTCAAAAATTTTTTTCAAACTTTTACACTTTAGTGTACGAAAGCATGGCCGGCCGCGATTGTTTGTTAATTAACAAACAAAGTAACTCAAAAGGAAAAGGGTACTTGCGTACCCTTTATGCCCTATGCGAGAGTATATGCAACCCTCTTGCCAACCTTAGGCAACTTCACTTCGGAAGCCACTACCTTTTCTTCCTTTGCTAACTGTCCACAAAGGGAAGATGCCTTTGCGGTAGTGATACCAACCGCTTCACCTATCTCCTTTGCGATGTGAGTTTCTCCGTTGGCGAGGAACTCGAGGATAGAAGCCTTAATAGGCTCGTTGGCGAGTGCTACCTTTGAGGGTCTTGAAGCCCTATTGGCATTACGAGTGTCGAGCTTTGCGATTTCTTCCGTAGCCTTTGCTACTACCTCTGCGGTGATTTCTCCATTAACAATTGCGGTGTAGAATTCTCTGTAAGTCATTTTAAGTTCCTTTCTTGTGTAGGTCACAACCCTCTTTTACTTTGGGAGTTTCTGTCTCCCTCTTTCATCTTACATATAGATTATAACAGATTTTTTTAGGTTTGTCAAGAGTTTTTTAAAACTTTTTTTAATTTTTTTCGTCTTTGGAAGTGGTCATTTCCATCTGCCAAAACCGAATTTTTATTTTCTTGACCTTTTGTAATTATATTATATATGAATTTCTTTAAAAAGTCAAGAACTTTTTTCAATGTATACTGTATACATTGCTTTCGCGCGGTGAACTTTAGAACTTTAACGCGTGAAAGCGGGGCGGCCGGCCCGCGCGAACATATGTTCTTTTTAAAGCCAAAGAAAAAACCTTGGGTCCCGTTCGTCCTCTCCTTTTCCCCAAGGTCAATTGCGGTATCTCTACAACGATGTTTACCCACTCCCTATTCAAACCGCTGTGGGCTTTGGTTCCACATTTATATACCGCAACGATGAGAGCCTTGCGGTGGTAAGGACTTTGTCAGAAGAGGACTTACGCGGCTACCTGTGCCTAACCCCTCGGCGGCCTCAACTTCCCTTACCTTGATTTAATTATAGCACTTTTGGTGCGTTTTGTCAAGTACTTTTTAAAAATTTTTTGTGGTTGCGGAGATAGGATTTGAACCTATGACCTTTAGGGTATGAGCCTAACGAGCTACCACTGCTCCACTCCGCCAAATTTTTCAAGATGATTAGCCAAGAGGTTTTTTCAATTTTTTTTCATCTCTCGGTTTAAAGTGGTTTGAGTCTCCACTATCCTCTTGACTAATCTCGGTACTTACTTTGGGCTTACCCTTCCCTACCTAGTAGGGTGGCGGTGCCTCCGCTTTCCCTTTTCTTGTCTTTATTATAGCACCTTTTAGTACTATTGTCAAGGGGTTTTCTGAACTTTTTTTATTTTTTATTTCAGACCCCACTCGTCAGTGGTTTGGGCAAGGACTGAAGCGTGCTCGCTCTCCGTTCCCCTTGACAATTATATAATAACATAGTTTTGATAGTTTGTCAACCCCTTTTGAAAAAATTTTTTTAACTTTTTCCTTTAACGCTTTAATGCGCTAAAGCGCGGGCCGGCTACTTTAGTACTTTAATTCGTTAAAGTCTACCCGGCCGCGATTGTTAAGTTATTAACTTAACAAATTGAGTCCAATAAAAAAGGGATTAATTTAATCCCTTTAATATCTCGATGATGTTATCAACATCGTATGCGGTACCTATCCAATTTTCTCTGTTTGCGATTTCATCATCGAATAAAATTCCATTCGGGAAATTTACCACCATTTCCTTCGGTGTGCCGTATTCGGTGATGATAATTTCATCAAACTTTACACTTGCGAGGTGAACGGTTAACCATTCCATTTTTGCATTTATAACCTTTGTATTATATTCGGCTGTGCCGTTCTTTGCTAACCACGATACAATGCCGATTATATAACCATTCGCCTGAAGTCTGTTAAGAAGTCTTGCAAGTACATTTAACTTTACAAGAGGGGTTGCGTCTGTGTAAGGGCTTGCGTCCTCGTTCTGTAACTTTGTTAACCAATTATTTACACCATAGAGATTAGCGAGTGTGCCGTCCATATCGAAATATATTGCCTTGTTCATCATTTTATTTACCTCTCTTTCTCTATATATAATATAGCATACTTTAAGAAATTTGTCAACCCTTTTGAAAAAAATTTTTTACATTGTATATCGCAATTAAACGATCTGGCGCGGCCGGCCGCGAACATATGTTCGTTGGAAGTAAAATAAAAAAGGGTTTATGCAACCCTTTCTTCAAACCAATTAATCATTTTTAAAGTGGTTTTGATTCTAACTTTCTTTGAGTATGTATCCCATCTTGCAAACTCGTTTGTGAAGTCCTTAAACTCGTTCATATTCATATTGTAGATATTTACGATATCATCTACAATAATTACATAGTCAACATTTGTTGAGTGAACTCTTTCAAAGTAAATCTTTAAAAAGTCCTCTTTATTGTCTGCGAGTTTTTCATCGGTTAAGCCACAACCATTTGACTTGATAGAAGTTGAAGTTTCTTCAATATCACTTCCCATATCAAACTTTGTGTTTGCGTCCTTTTCGGGTTTGAATCCTCTAATCGCCTTGCAAACGATTTCTGCGAACTCTCCACCATTTTTATAAGTGGTTTCGCCTTCGATTAAGTAGTGTGCGCTTCTCTTTTCTGTATTGTATGTGTAGTTAATTGGCATTGTTGCGGTTGTCTTTGTCATTTTGTTTACTTCCTTTCTTTTTATCTCCCCTCTGTGATTATATAATACCATATCCCTGGCAAAATGTCAACCCCAAAATGAAAAAAAGTTGAAAAAGTTTTGGCACACTTCTTGCAAGGGATGGCGGCCGGCCGAAACTTTAATGCTTTAGTGTGTGAAAGCGTCGATTGCACCCTCGGTGTTTGCGTCCTCGGTGTCCACTCCACTTCCCTTTCTCTATATATATAATAACATAGAAAAAGGACTTTGTCAAGTCCTTTTTTAAAATTTAATGATGTAAAATTACTTCATATGAACACGTGTTCGGTTCATTCAAATGTACTTCTTCAAAACAACAAGGACAAAAACACCCACGACTAATAAATTTACCATATACTTTAAACATTTCTTCTTCTTCTGCGATAAAAACGCACTCACATTTCTTACACATAATTCTATAAGAAGTTTTAACACTTAAATCTCTACCCATTGTGATTATCTTCATTTTTTTATCTCCTTTCTTTTTCTATATATAATATACCATATTTGAAGAGGAAAGTCAACCCCTAAATTAAAATTTTTTTCGTACAAGTGCGCGCGGTCGCCTGTGTCCGCGCAATGACTCTGTTAAATCCTTAACAAGGACGGCCGGCCGCGAACATATGTTCGTTTTGTAATTAGAAAAAAGGCACAAGCAAAACTTGTGCCAATTTTCAAAGAAAAGGAGGTAAACACTATAAAAACAATTTAAAGAGATTCCAATTTGATAAAACCGTTTCACTTTCAAAGTCTAAATTCTGTGAAGTGATTTCAATATAGGAAACTATACCCCAAAGGATAAATAATACTGTAATTGTAACTATTATATTTCTAAAAATCTTCATTTTCTTAATTCCTTTCTTTATCTTTTCTATATATATTATAACTGATTTTCTTTAATTTGTCAAGTCTTTTTTTAAAAGTTGTCAAGGGGAAATGTCCTCTCCGTGGTATGTTTTTGCGGTGCGTCCCTATCACCTGTACTTTCGCCTTGAGTGACCCACCCACGCAATGGTCGTCATTCCCTCTTGACATTTATATAATACCATACTTTTTAAAGTCTGTCAAGTCTTTTTCGAACTTTTTTTCAATCTTTTTTCTATTATATAACCGATTTCCTTCACAATAAGGACAAGACCCGTGATTTCTGCAAGTGTAATCAATCGCCTTTGACCCGTAAAATGGTTTTCTATGTTCTTTTCCGTTCTTAATTGCCTTATCTAACATTTTTCTTATCTCCTTTTCTATATATATTATACTATAAATGAAATGGGAAGTCAAGTGTTAATTTTTTAACAAGGGTTCGGCCGGCCGCGAATTTTTATACAATTCTATGTATATTTAAAAGGCACTTCTTAAAGTGCCTTTAAAACTGTAAGGATTTCGGTTTCGTCAAATGCTTTGCCTATCCAATTTTCTCTATTCTGAATTTCATCATCGAATAAAATTCCATTTGGGAAGTCTACAACTTCTTCTTTTGGTGTCCCATAAGGAACGATATTTATTTCATCAAATTTTACACTTGCAAGGTGGGAATTTAACCAATTTGTCTTTGCCTTTGCAACTTCTATGTCATAATTTTCGGAAGAATTTTTTGCTAACCAACTAACAATACCGATTACCCAACCCTTTTTCTGTAAATTATTAAGAAGTCTTGCAAGTACATTCAGTTTAAGGAGAGGAAGTGCCTCAATGTATAAACTTGCATCTTCATTCATAATTTTTTCTAACCAATTTTCAACTCCATAAAGGTTTGCGATTGTTCCGTCCATATCGAAGTAAATTGCCTTTGTCATTTTATTTTCTCCTTTTCTCTTTTTCTATAATTATTATATACCTATTTTGAAAATTTGTCAATAGTTTTAGGAAAATTTTTTATACAATTTTTTGAATAAAATTGAAGAAAAAAACTTTTACGGAATAAACTTCAGAACTTTAGTGTATGAAAGTGCGGGCCGGCCAAAATTTTAAGACTTTAATCTATTAAACTTTAGAACTTTAACGCGCGAAATTATGGCCGGCCGCGCCTATAAGTTTGTTAATTAACAAACAAGTCGATCAAGTCAAAAGAAAAAACACCTTTTTGGTGTTTAATCTTCTTTATGGAAGTAATCGCATGTAATTCTCTCGAAAACCTCATCTGCGGTCATCCAACCCTTGACGTCATCGACTTCTTTTTCTTCTTCTGTAAGAAGTCCCATTATCTCCAAGAGTCCCTGTCTGTGTCCGTATGATATGTCGTTGCAAATGACTGAACAAATGCAATTGTCGTGATTGGGATATTCAAGATGTAAACCGCCAAGATGTTCTGTCATCTCGTAAGGAACGAGAACGCAAGCAAGCATATAACCGAGTTTGTTCATTTCTGTAAACATTGTGTGTACCTCTCTTTCATTTACTATAGTAATTATACTCCTATATAATTACTTTGTCAATACCCTTTTTATTCTTCCTCTTCTCCGTATCCAACACCGAGAAGTATATCATACATTAACTGTTTTAACTCTCTATCTGTCATTGTCATATCCTCTGCATAACGACCGATTAAAAGAGTATATCTGTCCTCAAATCCTCTTGTATATGCGACCTTTAAAACCATATCTGTTCTTGTCATTTCTGTGTTCCTCCTTTGTCTTTATCTATATAAAGTATAACGCATATTACTCAATTTGTCAAGTAGGAAATTAAAAGTTAAATTATTAACAATCGCGGCCGGCCGAATATATTGACTTTAACGCACTAAACTTCAGAACTTCACCGCACTAAAGCGTGACCGGCCGCGAGTGTACGGAACATATGTTCGTTTTGCTTATAAAAGAAAAGGACTATCTGTCCTCTTCTTCTTCTTCAAACATTTGTTCAATTGTTCTATATCCTGTCCGTACATATAGAATATCATTTAAAACATTTTCGTTTCTTCCGTTGAGTGCAGTTACAAGTCCAATTTCTTCATCGGTTGCAATTCCTAATTCAGTAAGTGTATCCCAAATATATAGTTCCCTCTGTGTCATTTTCTTTACCTCTTTCCTTTCCTCATCTTAGCTTCTATCTTATTATAACATATAGCTCGCAGCTTGTCAACTATTTTTTTAACTCCGCCGAGGGAAGAGGCTTACGCCTCTCCCATCAGCTTGTACATCTGACTCTCGGTCATGTATGTGGCTCCTTCAAACTTGAGCTGATAGCCGATACCGTCAACCTCAAGGTCGGGACCTTCCCAGAACGGCAGGTTATCCTTTTCCCAGGTCTGACCGTTTAACTCTGTTACGAACTTTTCGAATATTTCACCACGGTTATAAATGCAAGTGGCTACTGTTTCATCGAAAAACTCAACAGAGCAGATAGCCTGTGAATCTTTTAACAGGCTCATTTTCTGTGCTACAGTCGGCTTAAATCTCAGGCTATAGCCCTTGCCACGGCTGGCTTTATCTAACTTCATAAACTGAGCTATATCGTCTGAGCCGATAACGACAGCATACACAACGCCCTTAAACGTAAAGCCTAAAATGTAGTTGTGGCAGGCATTTCTTGTTTGATAAATCTTTGACATTGTGTTAAGTAAATCTGTGTTCATAGTGTACCTCGCTTTCACACGGTGAAGTATTAAATCCTTTTCAAATTCTACCTTATTATAACGCTTTTAAGAGTATATGTCAATAGAAATCAGCAAAGTTTTTTTATTCATTTTCATGTATATTTATACCGTTTGTTAATTAACAAACAAGGAATTGGCAATTTTTAAAATTTTACCTTTAAGCGACAAAATATAAAATTTTACTTTCATACTTTTTAACTTTAATTCATTAAAGTGAAATGGACTTTCATACGTTGAACTTTAGAACTTCACCGTACTAAAGCGAGACGGCCTGCCCCGGGAGGGTATATCCCCGGGTAGGTTACGCGAGGTAGATTGTGAAATTTTTAACTTATTACTTATCGAATGGCACTCCTTTTTTTCGAAAAAAATGGAACATATGTTCGTCGAACATACGTTTATTTGTATGGACCGGGGACGTTTATGGGTTAATGCGTTAATACTTTAATGTGTGAAAGTATCCTCTGGAAAATAATCTCCATGAAATCAAAAATCAAAAAATAATCTCCACGAAGTAAAAATTCAAAACCCAAAATTTGACAAACTCCCAAACCCATGATATAATATAAGTAGAGTAAAAAATTAGAGGAGGACCAACACTTACGTTGGCTTATATAAATGCAAAATAGACTTAAATTAGATTTTAGCTTGGAAACCGCAGAAGAGCGTAAAAACTTCCTCTCAACCTATCTCGTTCAATTTGACAATTTGACCCAAACTGAACTTGCAACCCTCGCAGACTATCTCCTTTGGGGCAAAGACGAAAGCGGCGAAGCTATAGGTAAAGGAACCGGTCTTCGTACTCGTTGGACTAAAGACGACGAATTCGAATCGCTTGACTCTCTTCTTGAAAATCCAAACTTTAACGACCTACAAATTCACACATTAAGTGAGACGGTCCCACTTAAACGTCCTAAAGCGACCTTTTCTCGGTCAGCCGCACTCAAAGACTGTCCTGAAGACCTTCGTAAAACCTTCGAAGAACTCTGGCATCAAATCGACTCAACCGACTTACTTATAACCTACTATGAGTTATTAAACGGAAAAAGAACTCTCGCTCCAAGACAAGAACTTATCGACCGTTTCACGTTAGACGAAAGAAACAATTTACTTGCGGCGGCTCAAAAACTTACTCAATTTACCTATCTCAAAAAAAGACACGAATTAATTGATTTACGACGTCAACAATTTACGTTAAAAGACTCATACAATGCGCCAATTAACACATTAAACCATTTGCCGCAACCGCAACTTCTCAATACAATCACTTTCGACGTCGACATTCCAGTCTATCCACTTGGCTTGCGCGAAGGCCATCTCGCACAATTGATTTTTGACAAAAATCTTGACCCCGCGCACCTAAACGACGAACAACTCAACCAACTTAACACCTTCTTAATTGAAAAACGAAAACCTAAGCCTGCTCGAAATTTTGACTTTCGCGAACTTGAACCCGTTTATCAGTTATTCCTTTTTCATGAAGACTTAACCGACCGAATTGAAGAAGCCAAAGAAGCCCATTTAGTTGAATCAAACCTCGATAAGCTTATAGACACCTTAAACTTCTATATAGACCTTACCGATTTAACCGAGGTTCAACAAGTTATCTTACAAAAGAAAATCAACCACGAAAAAAACTCTGATATAGCAGGGTATGTAAATAGGACCTACGGTAAGTCCTATACGGCAAACTATATAAGTACAATTTTTAGACAAAAAATTATACCGAAAATTAACGAGTCAGCAAAGTTCCACTTAGAAACCATAAGCAACTATTTCTTCCCTGAGAATTTTAAGAAATGTAGTGAATGCGGCCGGATTTTACTTCTCCATGAGAATAATTGGGTTAGAAAGGCAAGAAGCAAAGATGGATTTCAAAGTCGATGTAAGAGATGTGAGAAGAAGATAAGGGAGGAGAAGAAAAAGAAATGAAGTTACGACAGAATTTAACGGAGAAAATTGCAAGAGAACTTGTAAAATTAGAAGCTACGGAGTTCTTGGGTGTATGCACAATTGTTGATGTGCGGCCGATTGATGAGAATGGTCATCCGAAGGAGTTTATAACTCTTTGGAATGAAGTTATAGATAAGATTGATGGAATGAATAGGATAAGAAAAAGAAATTTAGAATCACTTGTGCGCGCGGCCATAAAAAAGGAGGGTAAGTAATGGCAGTTAAACCTAAAATTACTTTAGACTTTACTTTTAAGAATTGTGATTCATGCGGCCGCGCACTTGACTCACTTTCTTTTCTTAAAACAAAATCTTTTCTTTTCCCCTCTGGTCATATTAATATTTGTACTGATTGCCTTGCGAAAGAACTTGCGGCTAACAATTATAGTTGGAATGCAATGGATAGGTTATGTCAGTATTTAGATATACCTTTTATTCCTGATAAATATGAAGAGTTGAAAGCTACGACAGGTGAAGGACCGCAATTACTTGAAGCCTATAATCGTATTTTCTTTTCAGAAGAATATGAAGGGATTGACTGGGGTAGTTATGAAGAAGCTTATCGTGAGTTAGACGAACAGGGCGGCTTAGCGGAAGTTGTGCCCGTCCTGGCAGAGCAAGAGCGTTCAAAACTCCAACAAAAATGGGGCATGAATTATGATGATGAAGCACTTCGTTATTTAGAAAACCTCTACGATGGCATGACTTTGACTCAAAACATCAATGGGGCGCTGCAAATTGACCAAGCACTTAAAATTTGTAAGGTATCTTATGAAATAGATTGTTGTTTGCGCGAAGGCAAAGACATTGATAAGTTACTCGCATCCTATGATAAATTAGTTAAAACCGGAGAATTTACTCCCAAAAATGTAAAGAATGCAAGTGACTTTGAATCAATGGGTGAGTTATGTCGCTGGCTTGAAAAGAAAGGCTTCGTAAATCAATTCTACGATGGAGAAACTCGTGATGTCGTAGATGAGACAATTAAAAATATACAAAGTTGGAATCAACGTTTATATACAAACGAATCTGGAATCGGCGATGAGATAACCCAACGTATTCAATCTCTTAAAACTGCGGCCGAGCTTGAAACTTATTATGACTTAGACCAAGATGTAGATTATGATGACTATGAAAATGAAGGTTTTAACCAGTTAATGAAAGATGATGAGTTTGCGGCTGACCTTAATGGGGAGGGGTTATAATGCAGGAAAAACGAAAGAAGGTTATCCTGGGTAATCGTAAACGACTTTTAGAGACGGAATTAATTGAAAGAGCCGAAAGAGATGGAATCGAATTAGAAAAAGGTGCATCAATTACTGCCGAATGGCTTGAACGCCATTTTCAAATGCTGGCTAGTTGGATTCAACTTTTTTCGGCTTATCCAGACTATTATTTAGATATAATAAAACCAGTAGACTCTGAATTTGGACTTTTCTTTTATCAAAGAATAGTTTTAAGAGTCTTAATGCGTTTTAA
>Ga0256405_10010002_pt1 | contig 12708 bp, 6 predicted proteins | sample RumenRJG_02DNA_FD_189096 | JGI IMG/M metagenome (GOLD analysis project Ga0256405, IMG submission 189096) | Bovine rumen microbial communities from Lethbridge, Alberta, Canada - RJG_02 | ecosystem: Host-associated > Mammals > Digestive system > Stomach > Rumen | place: Canada: Alberta | collected...
TGAGCAAATTATACACCAAAACATAGAAAAAACAAAGAGAAATACGGGGAAAACAAATTAAACCAGAATTTAGTCTTGCAAAATCTCCGGGCAATGATCAGACCTGAAGTTAGTTTTGCAATCAACCTTTTTGAAAGATTTTGAAAACCAATGTCCAATTTTGGTCATAAAATGGGTTTATATATATAGAGGTATAGCTAGAGGGCGGGATATTTGAACAAATCGTCTTCAGCTAAATCAAAAGAGAGGAGGTGCAATAATAATTAATTGCTGAAGACAAAGGTTATTGCTAACAAATAAAGACAATAGTGAGTACAATTTGTACAGTGAGTTTTATGGGAGGTAACAGAGATGCTCGAACAATTATCAAAACGAGCCCTCACTTGTGCTCTGATAATCGCATTGCTATTGCTTTTTACATCATGCAATTATACGGAGAACGGCGGCAATGAAGCTCAGACCGGAATGTCGGGCGAAGCGTCATTCCTTCTGGAAGAATATAAGAAATGCGTAAATAATGGCGATTTATATGGTCTTCTTGACTTGTTCACAGACAAAGCGCGCGCAGTGATTGAGAATCAGAATATGGATTATTCAGGCACGCATACTTTTGGGAGCGTGGAGATCAGTGACATTATGCAGATTGACAATGATATCTCTTTGAAACTGAATTGGATGGCAGATGGTTTTGCAGATGGCTACGATGCAGTAGAGACATATCTTGCAGAAGTTGATTATCAAATTCTTTCTCATAACACAAACCATGAAGGGATAGGCCTTCCTTTTACGGAAACGAAGGACAGATATCTGGTGTTTACTGCGATCAAAGATGGAGAAACCTGGAAGATATATTCCATAACACTGCCTGACAACCTGATACAGGCTGTGGAGGCGGGTGTTTTGCCCTACGAAGAAACAAGGGAAGGAAGGCTTAGCACTCTGGATCTCCAGCTGTTCGAGGAAGAGTTTTCGCCGATCACATATGCTATTCCGGGAGATGAAGGCACGGCAAGGTTTTCCGATGTGAACGGATTCTTCAGGTCCTTTTACAGCAAGCCTGAAGAGATCGACCTGGAAGAGTTTATGAGATACTTCGGCAGGCAGAACTGGGTCAATGAGAACGATAACAAAGAAGAATTTGAGGAAATAGCAAGGTTGTACAAGGAGAAGACCGGAAGTGATCTCGCAGAACAGCTTGTGTTCGCACCTCCCATAAAGTATAACAAGGCCGATGTGGACGAGGTGCTGATGAAATACGCAGGTATAACTTCCGATGACTTGATCAAAAAAGACTATGACCAGCTGCTTTACAGTGAGAAGTATCAGGCGTATTACAATTTCACTTCCGATTTTGGGCCGGGGCAGTTCAACCCGGATGAAGGTTACGCGGAAGATGGCGTATACACTTTCGTGGAACGGAACGTCACCGGCAGCGAAGCCGAAGGATACTATGATGTCCGCACCGTCTTCATAAGAGAAGGCGACCGGTATAAGATCGTCTCCAGAGAAATAGTGCAATAGTGTAAAAACCCTAAGAGACAGGTTTGTATGAGTTAAATCCGGGATACTCCTTATAAAGAGGAGTATCCTGCTTTATTTTTTTGCATTTTTTGATGCAAAAAGTTCTTGCAATCTTGACAGCAAAGGGATATACTATTAAACTGCCATAAAAATTAGAATGCCTTTTTATGCGCTGCAGTAAATGCGCATCAGGGCATGGATCCAGTTAAAGACATAAGGAGTGATGGAAAATGCCGAGACCTATAAAAGTAGGTAGAAAAGAGCGTATGACATTCGCTAAGATCAATGAAGTCTGCGAGATGCCGAACCTCATTCAGATCCAGACGGATTCTTACAAGTGGTTCGTGGAAGAAGGACTGAAGGAAGTCTTTGAAGACGTTTCCCCCATAAAGGACTTCTCCGGAAATCTCGTTCTTGAATTCATCGACTACACTCTGTCGGATAAGCCCAAGTATCCGAAGGAAGAGTGCAAGGACAGGGATGTAACATACGCAGCTCCGCTTAAAGTAAGAGTAAGACTCATCAACCGCGAGACCGGTGAGGTGAAGGAACAGGAAGTCTTCATGGGCGATTTCCCCCTGATGACCGAGAGAGGAACCTTCATATACAACGGTGCAGAGCGTGTCGTGGTAACGCAGCTGGTGCGTTCCCCCGGACCGTACTACTCGGTGGAGACTGATAAGTCAAACAACAAGCTTTTCTCGACCCAGATCATACCCAACAGGGGAGCATGGATCGAGTACGAGACCGATTCCAACGGAGTGCTTTCCGTGAGAGTCGACCGTACCAGAAAGCAGCCCGTCACAACCCTCCTGAGAGCCATCGGCCTCGGAACTGACGAGGAGATCCTGGAAGTATTCGGTGACGACGAGAGACTTCGCGCCACCCTTGAAAAGGATACCACCAAGGATTACGAAGAAGGTATCAAGGAGATCTATAAGAAGATCAGACCGGCTGAACCTCCCACAATCGAAAGTGCAAGGCAGGCGTTCAACGCCATGTTCTACGACCCCAAGCGCTACGATCTGGCCAAGGTCGGCAGATATAAATACAACAAAAAACTTGGTCTCTCCAATCGTCTTGCAGGCGTAATGCTCAAGGAAGACGCAGTTGCTCCCGAGACCGGTGAGATCCTGTACCAGGCAGGAACTGTCCTTGACCGCGACATGGCGCTGCGCATTGAGAACTCCGGACTGGACTACGTCATTGCCTACGCTGTGGACAAGGCAAAGGAAGGTCAAACTACCAAGGTCATCGGATCCAGATTCGTTGACATCAAGGCCTATGCTGAGGAATACGAACCCCAGTACAAGGATGTGGACTATGATTCCCTGAAGCTTGGCGACAAGGTGTTTTATCCCGTGCTCAGAGAGATCTTTGAGAAGGCTTCCAACGAGGAAGAACTCAAGGAGATGCTGGTGGACAGGAAGAACGAGCTTTCACCCAAGCACATCATAAACGAGGACATCATCGCTTCCGTAAGCTATCTGATCAACCTGAACTACGGCATCGGCAGCGTGGATGACATCGACCACCTTGGAAACAGAAGACTGAGAACTGTGGGAGAACTTCTCCAGAACCAGTTCAGGATCGGTCTCTCCAGGATGGAGAGAGTCATCCGTGAGAGGATGATGACACAGGATATCGACGTGACCACACCTCAGGCTTTGATGAACATCAGACCTGTAACTGCGGCAGTCAAGGAGTTCTTCGGATCATCCCAGCTGTCCCAGTTCATGGACCAGAACAATCCTCTGGCTGAACTTACTCACATGAGAAGACTGTCGGCACTTGGACCCGGCGGACTCTCCAGAGAGAGAGCAGGATTCGAAGTCAGAGACGTTCACCATTCTCACTATGGAAGAATGTGCCCCATCGAGACTCCTGAAGGTCCCAACATCGGACTTATCGGATCACTGACCACATATGGCATTATCAATAAGTACGGCTTCATCGAGACACCCTACAGGATCGTGAAGGACGGAGTAGTCACCGATGAGATCAGATACATCACTGCTGACGAGGAAGAGATGTGCGTCATCGCAGAAGCCAACGAACCGCTGGATTCTGAAGGACGTTTCATCAATGCCAAGGTAGCCTGCAGATCGGAGCACGGTGAGATCTCACTGGCATCCGCCGATCAGGTAGACTACATGGACGTTTCCCCCAAGCAGGTAGTATCCGTGGCTACAGCCATGATCCCCTTCCTGGAGAACGACGACGCTAACCGTGCTCTGATGGGATCCAACATGCAGCGTCAGGCTGTACCCCTTCTGGTGACTGAAGCTCCCATGATCGGAACAGGTATGGAATACAAGGCCGCCTGCGACTCAGGAGTAGTCATCCTCTGCAAGGAGGCAGGTACTGTCGAGTTCGTTGACGCAGAGACCATCCTCATCAGAAGAGATTCTGACGACGGAGTGGATCAGTATGATCTTCTTAAGTTCAAGCGTTCCAACCAGGGAACCTGCGTGAACCAGAGACCCATCGTCTCCCATGGCGAACACATCGAGAAGGGCGAAGTCATTGCTGACGGACCTTCCACCGACATGGGCGAGATCGCACTGGGCAAGAACCTTCTCATCGGCTTCATGACATGGGAAGGATACAACTACGAGGACGCTGTAGTCCTCAACGAGAGACTTCTCATGGATGACGTTCTCACGTCCATCCATATCGAAGAATATGAATCCGAGGCCAGAGACACCAAGCTTGGAGCCGAGGAGATCACCAGAGACATCCCCAACGTTGGTGAAGAGGCTCTCAAGGATCTGGACGAGGAAGGTATCGTCAGGATCGGAGCTGAAGTCAGCGCTATGGACATCCTGGTAGGTAAGGTAACTCCCAAGGGAGAGACCGAGCTCACATCCGAGGAGAGACTCTTAAGAGCCATCTTCGGTGAAAAGGCCAGAGAGGTAAGGGACACATCCCTCAAGGTTCCTCACGGTGAGACAGGTATCGTCGTTGACGTCAAGATCTTCACCAGAGAGAACGGCGACGAGCTTCCTCCCGGAGTCAACAAGCTGGTAAGAGTCTATGTTGCCACAAAGAGAAAGATCAACGTAGGCGACAAGATGTCCGGACGTCACGGAAACAAGGGTGTTATCTCCAGGATACTTCCCGAAGAGGATATGCCCTTCCTTGAGAACGGACAGCCTCTCCAGGTAATGCTCAATCCTCTGGGCGTGCCCTCACGTATGAACGTAGGACAGGTACTGGAGGTCCACCTGGGACTTGCCTGCAAGAAGAAGGGCTGGTACATCGCCACACCCGTATTCGACGGAGCCAAGGAGAGCGACATCATCAACCTTCTGGAAGAGACAGGATACCCCGGAAACGGCAAGCTCAGACTGAGAGACGGTCGTACAGGCGAGTATTTTGATCATCCGGTAACAGTTGGATACATGTACATGCTCAAACTCCACCATCTGGTAGACGACAAGATCCACGCCCGTTCCACGGGTCCGTACTCACTGGTCACCCAGCAGCCTCTGGGCGGCAAGGCGCAGTTCGGCGGACAGCGTTTCGGAGAGATGGAAGTCTGGGCTCTGGAAGCTTACGGCGCAGCTTACACACTGCAGGAGATCCTGACAGTGAAGTCCGACGACATCGTAGGACGTGTAAAGACTTACGAAGCTATCGTTAAGGGAGAAAACATCCCGACGCCCGGAATACCCGAATCCTTCAAGGTACTCATCAAGGAGCTCCAGGCTCTGGCTCTGGACGTAAAGGTCCTTGACGAGAACGCAAAAGAGATAGAGATCAAGGAACTCTCAGATGATGACGATGTTCCAAACGCTGAGAGGACCATGGAAATGGAGACTCAGATGGTTTCTGAAGAGGAGCTCTATCAGGAAGGTTTCGTAGAAGATACAATGACAGGCGAAGAGTATTAAAGGAGGCTTGGATAAATGACCGATCAGATCAAAGAAAACAAGAACGAGTTAAACAATTTCGAAGCCATCCAGATAAACCTGGCATCACCGGAAAAAATACTCGAATGGTCCCACGGCGAAGTGACCAAGCCCGAGACCATTAACTACAGGACACTTAAACCCGAGAGAGACGGACTCTTCTGCGAGAGGATCTTCGGGCCCATGAAGGACTGGGAGTGCCACTGCGGTAAATACAAAAGAATAAAATACAAGGGCATCATCTGTGACCGCTGCGGAGTAGAGGTCACAAAGGCCAAGGTAAGACGTGAGAGAATGGGCCACATCGAGCTGGCAGCTCCCGTATCTCACATCTGGTACTTCAAGGGCACACCCTCAAGAATGGGTCTCTGCCTGGACATCAGCCCCAGAAACCTTGAGCGAGTCCTGTATTTTGCGTCATACATCGTAACAGACCCCGGCGACACTGATCTGGTGTACAAGGAGATCCTCTCCGAGCAGCAGTACAGAGAAGCCAAGGACAAGTACGGTAACGCCTTCAAGGCAGGCATGGGCGCAGAGGCAGTGAGAAAGCTTCTCTGCGACATCGACCTGGATGAGCTCTCAGACGATCTGAGAGAAAAGCTGAGAGGAGCCACAGGCCAGAAGAGGCTTAGAATCGGCAGACGTCTCGAAGTCAGCGAGGCTCTCCGCATCTCCGGCAATCGTCCCGAGTGGATGGTGCTGACGGTGATCCCCGTGATCCCGCCCGACATCAGACCCATGGTACAGCTGGACGGCGGCAGATTCGCCACATCGGACCTGAACGACCTTTACAGAAGGGTCATCAACAGAAACAACCGTCTTAAGAGGCTGCTGGAGCTGGGCGCTCCTGACATAATCGTCAGAAACGAGAAACGTATGCTTCAGGAAGCAGTAGACTCCCTGATCGACAACGGCCGTCGCGGAAGAGCGGTGACCGGTCCCGGATCCCGTCCTCTCAAGTCACTTTCCGACATGCTCAAGGGTAAGCAGGGAAGATTCAGACAGAACCTTCTTGGTAAGCGTGTTGACTACTCCGGACGTTCCGTAATCGTTGTAGGACCTGAGCTCAAGTTCTATCAGTGCGGTCTTCCCAAGACCATGGCTCTGGAACTGTTCAAGCCCTTCATCATGAAGGAACTGGTGGAGCAGGGCTACGCTTCCAACATCAAGGCTGCTAAGAAGATGGTGGAAAAGGTTCGTCCCCAGGTATGGGACGTGCTGGAAGGCGTCATCAAAGAGCACCCCGTAATGCTGAACCGTGCGCCTACACTGCACAGGCTTGGTATTCAGGCCTTCGAGCCGGTGCTGGTAGAGGGTAAGGCTATCAAGCTTCATCCTCTGGTCTGTACCCCCTTCAACGCAGACTTCGACGGAGACCAGATGGCTGTTCACGTACCTCTTTCGGTAGAGGCTCAGGCTGAGGCAAGATTCCTCATGCTGTCCGTAAACAACATCCTGGCTCCCAAGGACGGATCTCCCATCACCACGCCGACTCAGGACATGATCCTCGGATCATACTACCTGACCTATCCCGGCATCATGAGGAAGATCGACGAGAACGGCAAGCAGATCGATAAGATCGATGATTTCCAGAAGCATGACGACGGATTCGAAAGAGTTCCCGTAAAGGGCGACGGAAAGGTCTTCACAGACCTCAACGAGATGCTCATGGCATATCAGGATGGAGTCATCTCCATCCATGCCAAGGTCAAAGTCAGGATGAGCGATGATCCTGCAGAGGCCGGAAAGAGCTTCGTAGAGTCCACAGTTGGAAGATTTATCTTCAACCGCGGCATTCCTCAGGACCTGGGATTCGTTGACAGGACCAAGGACAAGTACAGCCTGGAAGTAGACTTCCTCTGCGGCAAGAAAGAACTTGGAAAGATCATCGACAAGTGCTTCCGTAAGCATGAAAACACCGGAACCATCCTGATGCTTGACTACATCAAGGATACCGGATACAAATACTCCACCAAGGCCGCTGTGACCATCTCCATCGACGACATGGAGATCCCCGATGAGAAGGATGACATCGTAGCAAAGGCTGAGAAGGAAGTCGATAAGTGGGAAAAGGCTTTCAGAGCAGGTCTCATCTCCAACCAGGAGAGATACGAAATGGTCTGCAAGATCTGGAACGCCGCCACAGACGAAGTGGCAGATGCCCTTATGGACAAGCTCGGCCCCATGAACAACCTTCAGATCATGGCTCACTCCGGAGCCCGTGGATCCAAGAACCAGATCCGTCAGGTAGGAGGAATGCGTGGACTGATGGCTAACGCCACAGGTAAGACCGTAGAGGTTCCCATCACATCCAACTTCCGTGAAGGTCTGTCCATCCTGGAATACTTCATTTCATCCAACGGTGCCCGTAAGGGACTGGCCGATACGGCTCTGAGAACCGCTGACTCAGGATACCTGACAAGAAGACTTGTAGACGTATCCCACAACGTTATCGTCAACGAGTATGACTGCGGAACCGATGAGTATATCGTAGCCGAAGCCTTCAGAGACGGTAAGGAAGAGATCGAAGACCTTAAGGAAAGGATCGCAGGACGTACAGCATTCTTCGACGTTGAAGATCCCCAGACAGGCAAGATCCTGGCTAAGGCCGGTGAGGAGATCACCGACGAGCAGGCTTCAGCCATTGAGAAGGCAGGCGTCAAGAAGGTAGCTATCCGCTCCATCATGACCTGTAAGTGCAGAACAGGTGTCTGCGCTAAGTGCTACGGAAGAAACCTGGCCACATATGAACCGGTGAACATCGGCGAAGCTGTTGGTATCATCGCAGCTCAGTCCATCGGTGAACCCGGTACACAGCTGACCATGAGAACATTCCACTCCGGCGGAGTTGCAGGCGATGACATCGTCGGCGGTCTTCCCAGAGTAGAAGAGCTCTTCGAAGCACGTAAGCCTAAGGGACTGGCAGAGATCTGCGAAGCTGACGGAGAAGTCATCTCCATCGAGCCCAGAGACGACAACAGGACAGAGGTGATCGTAAGAGAAGAGGGAGGAGACAGATCCTACATCGTAGCTTACGGCGCACAGATCCTCGTGAAGGTCGGGCACCAGGTCAAGGCCGGCGACAACATCACAAAGGGACCCCTTGATCCTCACGACATCTTAAGACTTAAGGGCGCTGAAGGCGTTCACGAGTACGTGGTGAAGGAAGTCAAGAGAGTATATAAGAAACAGGGTGTAGATATCAACGACAAGCATATCGAAGTCATCGTTTCCCAGATGCTCTCCAAGTTCAAGGTGGAGAACCCCGGAGACACCAAGCTCCTTCCGGGAAGCCTTTACAACAAGTATGAGATCGAAGACGCCAACGCTGAAGTGATAGCTGAGGGCAAGCAGCCTGCTGAATTCAAGCTGACCCTTCAGGGAATCACCAAGGCAGCTCTGGCCGCCAACTCATTCCTGTCGGCAGCTTCCTTCCAGGAGACCACCAAGGTGCTCACCGATGCCGCCATCAAGGGCAAGACCGACAAGCTTCAGGGACTTAAGGAAAACGTCATCATCGGAAAACTTATTCCTGCCGGAACCGGCATGAAGAGATACAGAAATGTTTCCGTTGACTATGGCGTAAACGCTCAGGTCATCGAGCAGTATCTGGAGGAACAGAGAAGGCTCAAGGAAGCTGAGATCCAGGCCAAGAACAAGGACAAGGTGGCTCAAGAGACAGCTCAGGAGGCTGAAGAAGCTGAAGCAGATGCAGTTGATGCAGCTGAGACTGATGCGGTAGTTGAACCCATGGAAACACAGGAGGCAGATGCAGCGGCAACAGCAGAGCTGGAATAATTCCGTTGACACCGACCTTCGAAATGTGATAGAATCATATCGCTTTTGGGCTTAAAGCCCGGGGACTATACCCCGGGCTCATAGGCTTGAAATAAAAAATCTTCCAAGAAAGGAGAAAAAGATGCCTACAATTAACCAGTTAGTACGTGAAGGCAGAGCTACGTCCGTTAAGAAGTCCGCTGCTCCTGCTCTCAACAAGGGAATGAACTCTTTAAGAAGAGTTGCTACAGACACAGATTCCCCGCAGAAGAGAGGAGTTTGCACTTCCGTTAAGACAGTGACCCCGAAGAAGCCTAACTCAGCTCTTAGAAAAGTTGCCAGAGTCAGACTTACCAACGGAATCGAAGTTACCGCCTACATTCCCGGAATTGGTCACAATCTCCAGGAGCACAGCGTCGTCCTCATCAGAGGCGGCCGTGTCAAGGACCTTCCCGGTGTGAGATATCACATCATCAGAGGCACACTTGATACAGCAGGCGTGGCAGGAAGACTTCAGGCTCGTTCCAAGTACGGCGCCAAGAGGCCCAAGGTTAAGAAATAACCTAAAGCCTAAGAGGGTAGAGCAATCTTTTTTGATATAAACATTAAAGAGCGCTCACGGCAATTGCCGAGTACCCCTAAAGACCGGGGAGGCAAAGATAAGGCCGTAACCCGGAGTAATCCCGGTGAACGGGGTGAAGAAAGCAAGTTATATTTTTTGCGGATGGCTCTGTACTAGATAAGACAGAATCAGAGACATCAGATTAGGAGGGAAGAGAAGTGCCTAGAAAAGGTAATGTTCCAAAGAGAGAAGTACTTCCGGATCCTGTTTATGGTAGCGTTGTTGTAGCTAAGCTCATCAACTCTATCATGCTGGATGGCAAGAAGGGTACCGCTCAGCAGATCGTGTACTCCGCCTTCGATAAGATCCAGCAGGCCACAGGCGAGGAGCCCCTGGAAGTATTCAACAAGGCAATGAACAACATCATGCCTGTGTTGGAAGTAAAAGCAAAGAGAATCGGTGGTGCAAACTATCAGGTTCCCGTAGAAGTAAGACCTGAGAGAAGACAGACTCTCGGCCTTAGATGGCTTACTAAGTACACAAGACTTAGAGGCGAAAGAACAATGGCAGACAGGCTTGCCAAGGAACTTATGGATGCAGCAAACAATACCGGCGCATCCGTAAAGAAGAAAGAAGATACCCATAAGATGGCTGAAGCCAACAAGGCTTTTGCACACTTCAGATGGTAGGTAGAAGATCATGGCAAGGAAGTTTCCATTAGAAAAGACAAGGAATATCGGCATCATGGCTCACATTGACGCCGGTAAGACTACGACGACAGAGAGGATCCTCTTCTATACCGGACGTACTCACAAAATCGGTGAGACTCACGACGGTGCTGCCGTAATGGACTGGATGGTCCAGGAGCAGGAGAGAGGAATCACCATCACTTCTGCCGCCACGACTGCCCAATGGAAAGATACAAGGATCAACATCATCGATACCCCGGGCCATGTGGACTTCACCGTTGAAGTCGAGAGGTCGCTGAGAGTTCTCGACGGCGCAGTTACAGTACTTTGCGCCAAGGGCGGCGTTGAGCCCCAGTCTGAGACCGTATGGAGACAGGCTGAAAAGTATGGCGTTCCCAGAATGATCTTCGTCAACAAGATGGACATCATGGGCGCTGACTTCTTCAGGGTCTACAACATGGTCCGCGACAGGCTCAAGGCCAATGCGGTGCCGGTCCAGCTCCCCATAGGTAAAGAGGACACCTTCATCGGAATCATTGACCTGATCACTATGAAGGCCGAGATCTATGAGGATGAACTCGGTAAGGTATTCGATATAGTGGACATTCCGGATGACATGAAGGACCTGGCTCAGGAGTGGCGTGACAAGCTTCTTGAGTCTGTGGCAGAGACCGATGAGGATCTCATGATGAAATTCCTGGAGGGCGAAGAACTCACCGTGGAAGAGATCAAGACACAGATCAGGAAAGAGACCATTGCCAACCGTATGGTCCCCATGTTCTGTGGTTCAGCCTACAAGAACAAGGGCGTCCAGATGATGCTGGACGGAGTAGTTGACTACATGCCCTCCCCGCTGGATATCCCGCCCATCACAGGCGTGAATCCTGAGACCGGAGAGGAAGAAGAGAGAGTTTCAGACGATAATGGTCCGCTTTCTGCTCTTGCATTCAAGATCGTAGCAGACCCCTTCGTCGGCAAACTGGCGTACTTCAGAGTTTACTCCGGAACGCTGGAAGCAGGCTCCTATGTGTACAATTCTTCAAAGGGCAAAAAAGAACGTATCGGACGTATCCTTCAGATGCACGCCAACAAGCGTGAGGAGATCGAGAAGGTCTACTCCGGAGATATCGCTGCTGCAGTAGGTCTCAAGGACACCACTACAGGCGATACGCTCTGCGACGAGAAGAACGAGATCATCCTGGAATCAATGGAATTCCCGGAACCGGTAATCGAGATAGCCATCGAGCCCAAGACCAAAGCCGGTCAGGAAAAGATGGGTATCGCCCTTGCGAAGCTGGCAGAAGAGGACCCCACATTCAAGACCTACACCAACCCCGAGACAGGTCAGACGATCATCGCAGGTATGGGAGAACTCCACCTGGAGATCATCGTTGACAGACTTCTCCGCGAGTTCAAGGTAGAGGCCAACGTGGGCAAGCCTCAGGTATCATACAAGGAGACGGTCACCAGAGAGGTGGAAGTCGACAACAAGTATGTCAAGCAGACAGGCGGACACGGCCAGTATGGTCACGTCAAGATCAGACTGTATCCCAGGGAACCGGGCTCCGGATTCGAGTTCAAGAACTCCATCGTCGGAGGCGTTATTCCCAAGGAATACATTCCGAAGATCGAAGAAGGTATCGTGGAAGCTATGGGCAATGGCCCCATCGCAGGCTACCAGGTAGTGGACTGCGGAGTAGAGCTGATCGACGGTTCATATCATGAGGTAGACTCATCAGATATGGCATTCAAGATCGCTGCCTCCATGGCCTTCAGAGAAGCATCCAAGAAAGCAAGCCCGGTACTCCTGGAACCCATCTTCAAGGTAGAAGTTACGGTACCGGAAGATTACATGGGCGACGTTATCGGAGACATTTCCCAGAGAAGAGGAAGGATCGAAGGAACGGATATGCTTAACGGTGCAGCAATCGTCAGAGGATATGTACCTCTGTCCGAAATGTTCGGTTACGCAACTGACTTAAGGTCTAAGACCCAGGGAAGAGGCGTCTACGTCATGCAGATGGATCATTTCGACAGACTGCCCGAGAACTTAATTGAAAAGATCAACAAGTAATCAAACAAGGAGACACTAAAAATGGCAAAGCAGAAGTTTGAGAGAACTAAACCGCATATCAACATCGGAACCATCGGCCACGTTGACCATGGTAAGACCACACTGACAGCAGCTATCACAAAGACTCTTCACGAGAGATACGGTCTCGGCGAGTTCGTAGCATTCGAC
>Ga0256405_10010003_pt1 | contig 12707 bp, 9 predicted proteins | sample RumenRJG_02DNA_FD_189096 | JGI IMG/M metagenome (GOLD analysis project Ga0256405, IMG submission 189096) | Bovine rumen microbial communities from Lethbridge, Alberta, Canada - RJG_02 | ecosystem: Host-associated > Mammals > Digestive system > Stomach > Rumen | place: Canada: Alberta | collected...
CTTCGAAGTGACCTGAATCCGTCTGACAAGCAAGCTTGTCATCCTGGATTCCGCTCCCTTCAAGGAGTGCTGACTTTTTTTCAGAATCTTCAAGGTTGTTTCACTGTTCAGTTATCAAAGAACTCTTTTTTGTCTGCCGCTCTTGCGGCGACTCGCTTAATCTATCACCTTAGCTGTTCTTTGTCAACACATTTTTCAAAAAATTTTCCCCGATTTTTCCCCCAGCTTTTTCCACTGCTTTTCCACACCTCTCAGCGGCTCCAGAAAACGGGAAGGCTGCAGAATCCGGTTGTATCGTTCTTTCACCCACAAAAGATGCAGTTTTCGCTTCGCGCGTGTCATACCGACATAGAACAGTCTTCGTTCTTCTTCCAGCTCCGATTCCAGTACCGCTCTCCGGTAAGGGATCATACCCTCATTTACATTCAGAAGAAAAACCTGGGTGAACTCAAGCCCTTTTGAAGCGTGCAGAGTCGCCAGCGTCACACAGTCACTGTCAGAGCGCTGTGCCTCCTTTTTCTGTTCCTCTATCTTTTCCCTGTTCTCCTTGATCCGTTCGCGCCACTCATTACAGGATGCACACCCCCTGCTGCTGTCCTGAATCTCATCTGCAAGCTGTAGAAGCTCCGCCTCATTGATTCTCCGTTCTCTTGCATAGTCTCTGAGGTAGTTGTCATAGCCTCCTGCCTTCCTGATATAATTGATCGCCGCATAGGGTCTCATCGGCTGGATCGTCTGAAGCAAGGATGCAAAGGAATCCAGGTATGACGTCATCCATGGCTTATCGCTGTAATAAGCTCTCAGTCCCTCAAATGAAACCTTCTTCGCGTAGGCGGATTTCCTGGTGATATATCGGTTCGGCCGATTGCAGACCCGGAGAAAATCTCCGCGTTCCATATCTTCTGTTCCGAGGCTGAGGTAAGAAATGAAGTCCTTCGCAATCCAATGATCCCACAATACAGGTACCGCGTCTTTCACCCGGCACGGAATCTGGAACTCGGCCAGTCTGAGCGCAGGCTCCCTTCCCTCCGTGTTTGTCCGGGTCAGAACCGCGATCTCCGAAGGTCGAAGTCCTTCTGCCAGGCTTTTTTGAATCGACCTCACCAGGCAGAGCATCTCCGTCTCCATATCCGCACACTCTACGAACCGGATCGGCTCATCCACCTCCTGTACGCTGTATAATTCCTTCCGGAAGCGATGGCGGTTTGGTGAAATGACAGCGAGGGATGCCGCTACAATCGCCGGCGTGCTGCGGTAGTTTTCTCTCAGCTGAATCATCTCTGTATCCGGATAATCCCGGGAAAAGCCAAGCATGATATCCGGCTTGCTGCCTCGAAACTGATAGATTGACTGATCGTCGTCCCCGACAATAAACAGGTTATTCTGAGGGGCGGCCAGCTGACGGATAATACGATATTGAAGGAGATTGATGTCCTGAAACTCATCTACCAGAATATACTGATACCGTTCCTGCCATGCCTGAAGAATATCCCGCCTTCCATGAAAAAGATCCGCGGTATATACACACATATCATCAAAGTCTATCTTTCGAAGCTGTGCCAGCTTCTCTCTGTAACCGATGTAGATTTTCCGGAATAAATCCTCCGGGGTGCTGGCAGAATAGTAGTTCTCGATCGGAATCTGCTCGCCCTTGACTTTGGATATCTCGCCGAGTACATCAAAAGCCCACTCCTTCAGATCTCCGGATTCCAGACCATAAGCTCTTGCCAGATCCATGACAATCCGGTATCTTTCCTCATCACGCAGGATATTATCGTATGTGTAGCCATAGGCTGCTTTCAATATATGGAAAAAGATGGCGTGAAATGTGCCGAAGGAAACGGGGGCAGGGGTGCCGTCCATAAGTTTGGAAAACCGCTCTTCCATCTCCAGGGCGGCTGCCCTCGTAAATGTGATCACTAGAATATTCTGAGGACGAACCTGATTCTCGATCAGAAATCCGACCCGTCTGGTGATGACCGTTGTCTTTCCGGAGCCCGGTCCGGCCAGCACCATACACGGTCCGCCCAGATGGCGGACCGCTTTTAACTGTTGTTCACTGAGCATCTTCAAGCATCCTGATCCCTTCACGAATCCGAATCAGTGATTCCTCCTTGCCCAGCACTTCCATAATCTCCGTTGCGCCTGCAGGAGTGACCGCCTTTCCGGACACAGCAATTCTTACAGGCCAGATGGTAAATCCTGCCTTGAAGCCTTCACGTGCCGAATAATCCTTCAACACTTCATAAAGAGCATCATTATTCCATTCTTCCTGCTTCTCCAGTTCCGGAAGCAGATCTTTCAGAACCGCAAGAGACTTCTGCGGGGTAACCTTCCATTTTTTGTTTTGATACAGAGAAATGTCATAGTCCGGAAGCTGCTCGAAGAAATCAATCATTCCATCGATATCCGGAAATACCTCGATCCTGGTTTTCACCATGGCAGCGATTTTATTTACATCGATCTCCTTCGTTATGGTTTTGCGGATCTGGCGGATCGCGCGAATGGCGTAGGAATCATAATCCATCGCCTTGATGTATTCCCCGTTCATCCATTTCAGTTTCTGAATGTCAAATACCGCCGGAGATTTGCTCATGTGATGATAGTCGAAGTTCTTCACCAGCTCTTCCAGCGAGAAGATCTCCCTGTCGTCCGAAGGGCTCCATCCCAGCAGAGCGACATAATTGATTACAGCCTCCGAGACAAATCCCTGCTCAATCAGATCCTCGAAAGAGGAGTGACCGCTTCGCTTCGAAAGCTTGTGATGTTCTTCATCTGTGATCAGCGGACAGTGAACATAGGTCGGCACCTCCCATCCGAATGCCTCGTACAGAAGGTTGTACTTCGGAGCGGAGGACAGGTATTCATTGCCGCGAACAACATGCGTGATGCCCATCAGATGGTCGTCAACCACATTTGCGAAATTGTAGGTTGGAAATCCGTCTGACTTGATCAATACCATATCGTCGAGCTCCGCGTTCGGAACCTCGATCTTTCCGTAGATATCATCTTCGAAAGAAGTAGTGCCTTCCCTGGGAACATTCTGCCTTATGACATAAGGAATTCCCGCGTTCAGCTTCTCCTGAATCTCTTCCTCGGACAGATGCAGACAGTGCTTATCATACATCAGGATTTCCTTGCCGTTCACTTCCGTGCGCAGGCTGTCGAGACGCTCCTTGGTACAGAAGCAATAATATGCTTTCTTCTTCTGTATCAGCATCTTCGCATACTTTGTGTAAATGCCTTCTTTCACGCGCACGCTCTGCACATAGGGTCCGACGGTTCCGGGATTGTCCGGTCCTTCATCCGGGATCAGTCCGGTCTTTTGAAGTGTGCGGTTGATGATATCCACAGCACCCTCCACTTCCCGTTCCTGGTCCGTGTCTTCGATACGCAGCATAAAGGTTCCATTCTCGTGCTTCGCAATCAGATAGGCATAAAGTGCGGTTCTGAGATTTCCGACATGCATTCTGCCGGTCGGGCTCGGCGCGAATCTGGTTCTAACTTCAGTCATGGTTTTTCAGGTCTCCTTTATATTATTCACAGCAGCCGGCAGCACTGCAGAAGCTTCTGCCGGTACCTCTGCTCTACTTCTTCATCCGAATCTGCCCTGATATTGACAGGGCAAGCATCATCTCTGTCATCAGGAACAGGATCGATGTTCCTCCATAGGAAACAAAGGGCAGTGTGATCCCCGTTGTCGGTATGACATTCAGAACAACAGCAATGTTCAGGACCACCTGCAGGGCAATATGGGCGAAGATGCCCGTCGCAATCAGACTCCCCAGCAGATCCGGCGCGTTTGTTGCGATAAAAAACAGCCTCCACAGAAGAAAGACAAACAAAAGAACCACAATCATCGCGCCGAGAATCCCAAGCTCTTCACAGATAATCGAGAAGATCATGTCATTCTGTGCTTCGGGCAGGGCGCCAAGCTTCTGCGCGCTGTTTCCGAGTCCTTTTCCGAAAAGGCCGCCCGATCCGATCGCATACAGTCCCTGCATCACCTGATATCCTCCGGACTCCTGATTCTCCTCCGGATGAAGCCAGGTGGCAATTCTCTGAATTCGGAAAGATCCGGTTTCTGCCATCTTATCGATCACTCCGGTCAAACGCATGACCTGAATGATGATGAAGCCTGCCGCCAGAACGATCACCGTCAGGCGGACCAGCTTCCCCGGGTTCGGATGTGCGACCACAATCAGGATATAGGTAATCCCGACAATAATGATCGCCGTTGACAGATTCTCCGTAAACCGGTAGGTCAGAAATGCCGTCACGAATCCAAACAGCGAGATCTTCGCCGGTGTCTTGAACTTTCGAAAACGATATCCTGCCTTCACAATCATCACAGGCAGAAACAGGATTACGGCAACCTTTGCCAGCTCAGCCGGCTGAAAAGAAATGCTTCCGATATAGATCCAGCGGCGGGCACCGTTGATGGTTCTTCCGATAAACCGCGTTGCGATCAGGAGAAGGTTGGAGCCAATATACAGGTAGGAGGCAAATTGCGCATAAACATGGTAGTCAATCCGGGAGAAAATAAGCATCAGAATGAAAGCCGCAAGACTGATCACAGACTGCTTCTCAAAATAATGCATATCATTCTGAAAGGTAACCGATGCTTCATACGCGCTGGTCGAATAAAGCATGACGAGCCCGAAGCAGGTCAGCAGGACAACCACAGCCATCAGGTTGTAATCATAATAATCCCATCCGTCCGCCTTCACGGCCTTCTTCCTGCCCCGCAGCAGCAAAAAATTACTATTTGCCATCTTCCGTCTCCTGTGCGCCTCCTTCGGGAAGCGTTTCCGGCTGTTAATCTTCTTTCGCGTTGATATACGGAATCAATCCGCCAGAGTGAATGATCTTCTGCATAAACGGCGGAAATGCCTGTCCCTTCCAGCTGACATTCTGCGTCCTGTCTGTAATGATTCCGGTGTCAAGGTCAACCTCCACCCTGTCGCCTGGCTGAATCTTTGCGGCAGCCTCCGGGCACTCCACGATCGGCAGCCCGATATTGATCGCATTTCGGTAGAAGATTCTGGCAAATGTTTCCGCGATCACACAGCTGACACCGGAAGCCTTAATCGCAATGGGAGCATGTTCTCTCGAAGATCCGCATCCGAAATTCTTTGCAGCGACAATGATATCCCCGGGCTGTACCTTTGCGGTAAATGAGCCATCGATATCTTCCATGCAATGAGCCGCCAGTTCCTTCGGATCGGAGGTGTTGAGATATCTTGCCGGAATAATGACATCCGTATCTACGTTATCGCCATATTTGAATACAGCACCTTCCAGTTTCATAGTTCTCCTCCTCTCAGATCTCTTCCGGTGAAACGATTCTTCCGGCTACTGCGCTGGCAGCCGCGACCGCAGGGCTGGCCAGATAAATCTCGGAATCAATCGCGCCCATGCGTCCGACAAAATTCCGGTTCGTTGTAGAAACACATCTTTCTTTCGATGCCAGAATTCCCATATATCCGCCCAGACACGGTCCGCAGGTCGGAGTAGATACAACAGCGCCGGCCTCAATGAAGATCTTCAGAAGGCCCTCTTCCATCGCCTGAAGGTAAATCTGCTGCGTTGCGGGGATAATAATGCAGCGCACTCCGTCTGCAATCTTGCGTCCCTTCAGAACCGCAGCTGCAGCAAAAAGATCCGACAGTCTTCCGTTGGTGCAGGATCCGATGACCGCCTGGTTGATTGTAATCTCTCCAACCTCATCGATTGTCTTTGTATTTTCCGGCAGATGCGGAAATGCGACCGTCGGCCTGAGCGCGGACAGGTCGATGGTATACTCCTTCGCGTATTCTGCGTCAGGATCCGGCTCAAAGGCGGTCCAGGCTTTGGAAGAATGCTCTTCCATATACCGGATCGTCTGCTCGTCCACAGGGAAGATTCCGTTTTTGCCGCCTGCTTCGATCGCCATGTTCGCAATCGTGAAGCGATCATCCATCGTCAGATACTGAATCCCGTCTCCGGTAAACTCCATGGACTGGTACAGGGCACCGTCCACGCCGATCATTCCGATAATGTGCAGGATTACGTCCTTGCCGCTTACATAGGGTCCGGGTTTGCCGGTCAGATGAAAACGGATCGCGGAAGGTACCTTAAACCAGGCCTTCCCGGTCACACATCCCGCCGCCATATCCGTTGACCCGACGCCTGTGGAAAATGCACCGAGCGCACCGTAGGTACATGTGTGAGAGTCAGCACCGATCACAACATCTCCCGCAACCACAAGGCCTTTCTCCGGAAGAAGGGCATGCTCAATTCCCATCTGTCCCACATCAAAATAGTTCGTAATCTGATGCTTCTTCGCATATTCCCGGACACACTTGCAGTTCTCGGCTGACTTGATGTCCTTGTTGGGAACGAAATGGTCCATTACAAGAGCGATCTTATCCTTGTCAAAGACCTTATCGCTCTGAAACCGGCGCATCTCATCGATTGCCACCTTTGCCGTGATATCATTTCCCAGAACCAGATCCAGATTCGCTTCGATCAGATCCCCCGCATGAACTTCCTCAAGTCCTGCTGCACGTGCGAGGATCTTCTGCGTCATTGTCATGCCCATCTTATGACTCCTCCTGAAAACTCTGCATTACAGTATTCCATTTATTCTACAAGGATCGCGATAAGAGCGCAAGATAAATCGCTTCACCCTCTTCTCTCCCTGCTCCTACTTGCAAATAAAGAGAACCTGGCCTGACAGATCAATCTGTCGGCCGGGTTCTTTTGTTTCCGGGGACGCTGGTCCTGGAGTAAAGCGGATACTCGCAATCCGCTTCGCTGCTTGCTCATGAACCGATGCCCGCTTCGCGGGCTCTGTTCAATTGTTGATGAGTTTGTCCTCGTCGCTCCAGGAGTAGAGTTTGCGGATGTCTGCTCCGACTTTTTCCGCCGGGTGTGCGGCATGCTGTTTGCGGAGCGCCTTGAAGTGCACCTGTGCACCTGCGTCGCTCATGTCAAGCAGGAAGTCTTTCGCGAAGGTTCCGTCCTGGATGTCCTTCAGGATCTTCTTCATCGCTGCCTTTGTCTCATCTGTGATGATCTTCGGTCCGGTTATATATCCGCCGTACTCTGCGGTGTTGGATACGGAATACCACATTCCGCCGAAGCCGGACTGATAGATCAGGTCCACGATCAGCTTCATCTCATGGATACACTCAAAGTACGCATTTCTCGGATCATAGCCTGCTTCTACCAGGGTTTCGTATCCTGCCTGCATCAGCGCAGTCACTCCGCCGCACAGGACTGCCTGCTCGCCGAAAAGATCCGTCTCTGTCTCAGTCTTGTAGGTGGTTTCCAGAAGACCTGCGCGTGCTCCGCCGATTCCAAGGCCATAGGCAAGCGCCAGATCAAGTGCCTTACCTGTATAATCCTGCTGTACCGCTACCAGGCAGGGAGTTCCCTTTCCGGCCTGATACTCGGAACGTACCGTATGGCCGGGAGCCTTCGGTGCAATCATGGTAACATCGACATTCTTCGGAGGAACGATGCATCCGAAATGAATGTTGAAGCCATGCGCGAACATCAGCATGTTTCCTTCTTCCAGATTCGGCTCGATGTCTTCCCGGTACAGCTTCGCCTGCTTCTCATCATTGATCAGGATCATAATGATATCGGCCTTCTTCGCCGCCTCAGCCGCAGTATAAACCTCAAAGCCCTGCTCTTTTGCTCTGTTCCAGCTCTTTGAGCCTTCGTACAGACCGATGATCACATGGCATCCGGAATCCTTCAGATTCAGTGCGTGTGCATGGCCCTGGCTGCCATAGCCGATAATTGCGATCGTCTTTCCTTCCAGTAAAGACAGATTGCAGTCCTCCTGATAATAGATTTTTGCCGCCATAGATACCTTTTCCTCTCTTTCTTTGCGCTTTATATAAGATGATTCCGGACAGAAAACGGATCTGTCACAGATACCTTACATCGTCGGACCCTCTGGACAGGCTGGTGATTCCGGTTCTTGCCAGTTCCAGGATCTCATACCCCTCAAGCAGACGGATAAATGCATCCACCTTGTCCTGTTTTCCTGTCATCTCGATGATCAGGGAATCCGATGCTACATCAACAATGCTTCCGCGGAACACATCCGCCATGGAGATAATCCCCTGACGCTGATGCTCTTCCACGCGAACCTTTACCATGATCAGTTCCCGGGAAACGCTTGTCGCGTCATCCAGAACTTTGATGTCGATCACGTCTACCAGCTTGCGCAGCTGCTTGACAATCTGTTCGATGATGTCTTCATCACCCTCTGTCACGATGGTTATGCGGGTATAAGCCGGATCTGTCGTCACACCGGCTGTGATACTCACGATATTGTATCCGCGTCTGGTAAACAATCCGGACACACGGCTCAAAAGTCCGGGGGTATTGTCGACCAGAAGCGATAAAGTCCTCTTATTCACAATCATCCTCTGCTTTCCGGATTACTTGAAATATCCTACAATTGCATTCGCGACAGCCTCAGCCATATCATCACGATTCCTCATATAGAACTTCATATCATCCTTATCATCGATGAAGCAGGTCTCCAGAAGCGTATAGTTAATTCCAAGTTCGGTGAAAACCTTCGCGTTCAGAAGATCGGGCGATCCGTATACGCCGCTGCCCCAGGTATTCAGTCCCACTCCATTCAGCGCGGAAATAATCTTTCTGTCAATCTTTCTGTTGGCAGCGCTCTTATGCGAATTGACATAGGTTCCGGTTCCTTTCTTGGAGCCGTCTCCGCCCGGATCTTTCGCGTTAGTGCCGGTCGCATTAAAGTGGACTTCAAGAACAAAGTCAAACTTTGTTACATCCGGTATTTTCGAATTCTTCCGGACCGCCGCCAGAACCTTTCTGCGCTTATTCCCGTTGCCGGAGAAGGAACCAACGGATCCGACCGTAGCCTTCATCTGCTGGTACATATCATAGTTCGTATTAAACAGCTGTACATTCACACTGTTTGTATTCAGAAGCGCATCATAGATTCTCTTTCCGAAGTCTCTTGTACAGTTTGCTTCTTTATAGGTACCATTACAGCCGACAGCACCGCTGTCGCCCTGCCCGTGCCCGCAAAGAATCAGTATGCTTGCCTTTCCCGTCGTTGACATCGTACCGGTGGCAATGTCTGACCCGTCCAGCTGACCTTCTTCGTTAAAGGAATAGACTTCTCCGTCAATTGTTTTCTGTCCGGTAGCCGCTTTTCCATCCGCCTCGAAATAATACTCATGGCCTTCCCATGAGATCCATCCCGTCTGGCGTATCCCGTCTTCGTCAACGTAATAACGGCTGCCCTTAAATACAAATACCTGACTCTTCAGAAGGCCCTGACCTTTCCGGAAAAAGTACCAGTTGCCTCCTACTCTGGCAAACGCGCTTTTTTTCAGTTTTTTCTTGACTTTGCCATTCGCTTTAATGACATAACCGTCATCCGTGATCGTACTGCGGATCATATTTCCGGTCTCGTCCACAAAGCTCTTATGTCCGTTGACCCACCGGTTGACAGCCATAAGTCCATTCGGCAGGAAATAAGCTCTGCGTCCATCCGGCAGATTTCTGAACTTCCCTGTGATCGCCATTCCCCGGACACCCGGTTTCCCGCCGAGCCGGAAAAAGTAGCTCCCCGTCTCGAAGGTCTGGAATCCGGTCAGCAGAAGTCCGTTCTCATCGAATCCATACGTTGCTTTATTGATCCTTACCACTCCGCCCGAAACCATCGCGCCGAGTGCAGCGCCTGCTCTGCCAACCGGCTGGAAATAACGGATGCCCTCCGGCATCTGTACCCATCCGGTCTGAAGGACTCCTCTGGCATTAAAATAGTAAGTCCGCCCCTCAATGGTATGCAGTCCGGTAACCGGCACTCCTGACGGATCCGTATAAGTAACATTCTTTCTGTTAGCAACATTCCACCCGGCGAATGCCGGAAACGCAAAAAACAGCGCTGTGAGGATCATAAGGCTCAACAGCACCGCTTTTTTTGATCTGATCTTGCTCCAGTAAGTCATTCTCAGCTCCCGTAACAATATTGTAACATTTTGGCAGTCGCGTTCATTATAAGCTTGCATACTGCATCCGTCAAGTTTCGCCCAAATCAGCCGCCTGACATCTGTCTTTTCCGAATCAGGCTCCGCAGGAATTCATCCATCTGCGCGGCGGTCGGCGGGCATCCGGCCAGTGATGTATCAAATCCCGATGTACAGCTCCCGATCCCAATCTTCCTTTTTTTTCCACGGTATCCCTGCCCGATGCACAGTGTCCCCGGAAGCTTCTCCAGAAGGCCTTCCTGCTCGAGACGATGTAAAACCGGAACCAGCGTTCCGTAACAGGCAGAACACGAATCCAGCTCGCTGACCACTTCCTTGACCTTCATGACATGGTGATAATCCCCGCGCGGTTCATCCGGAAGCAGTTCGGTCTGTGTATAGATACGGTTTCCCGCTTCTTCCTTTTCCAGAAAACGCGTGATATGTGCTTTGGACAGATCCCGCTCGCCGGCTCCGCACTCCTGCGCAATCCGGATATACGGTACGGATTCTTCTTCCAGTCCCATCAGGCTGCAGGCATATGCATCCAGAAGCACCGGGTCCACAGCGCACAGCATGCGGTCCATCGGAACAGGATTCCCTCCATCCTCAAATGTAAGATCCGGACAGATCGCATCAGCCAGAATAAAGTCCTGCTTCAGGCCTGCGCCCAGGTGTCCGATCGGTTCATGCAGTCCCATTCTGTGGAACCGTCTCTTCTCCGAGGCCGGAATGCATCCCTTCAGATTCTTCAGCGCACAGGTCATCCGGGTCTGGCAATGTCCCTTCATCACAGGGAGATTGATCAGATAATCCACCTTCAGCACCTTTGCGCAGATATGAATGCGCATACCTGCACAATCCACCGGAATCCCTTTATCAGACTGCAGATCGTAAAAAGGTACTCCCAGCCTTTTACACAGATCGCCAAACCCTGTCACAAGCAGCGCATCTGTCGTCTTATCCCCGACCCACGAGCTTTCCATCACCGAAAGGTTCGAAAACCCGCTGTCTTTCAGATACGACACGACGCCTTCCACAATTTCGGGATGTGTGGTTGCTCCTTCTTCCGCCGGGATCGGCCCTACCAGATTCGGCTTCAATGCGATCAGCGGATCGCGTCCTGGGCAGCCGGCCCGGATCATCTCTTTCAGACCCGCCCTCGTGCACAGCTCGTAAGCCATTTCACGGATTCCGGATCCGAAGATCTCTATGATATCCTGTCGTTTCATTCTTCTACTTTCTGATTCCAACCGAAAAGATCTGCGCGGAGGTGTTGCCGGTCCATCCCGCTCTGGACGGACGGATCAGAATCTCAACACGTGTAATTCTGCCACGGGCTTTCCATTTTTTCAGATTCGCCATCAGATAATTCTGAACACCGCACGGCACTACCGTGGAAGCGTCAAAATAGTTCCTGTCTCCGGCCCAGAGTCGGAGATATACCGTTGCCGAGCCGCTCAGAGAGCCGTTTACATAGATTCCGAATCCGAATTTCTTCTTCTTTTTGCAGTTGATTGCGCCGTTGCGGATCATGCCCCATGGGACATTCTGGTTTCTCGAATAGTCATGTGTCAGCGTGTAGACCCCATTTCCGGCCTTAAAATCAGATACTGCGCCAAACGGCACAAAATTGTTGGTAAAGTACATGGACCATGCGCCGTTCTGTATCCGTTTCAGTTTTCCGTTCTTAACGGTCAGAAGCTTTTTGACCTTCTTTCCGCTGACCTTCTTCGCCTGCTTCGCGGCGTACTTGGTATACTTGTTGACTTTTGTCGTGTCCGCATACTTGTAGGCAAGCCAGGAAGCTTTCTGATAAGCGGCATTTTCTCCGCCCCAGCTGGTATACAGGCCGTATTTCTCGCCTTCCCCGGTGTGATCAACCTGTCTGTGCAGGATCAGGGAATCCACCATGTCATTCTGCTGGGCAATGTAATACGCAAGCGCGACATTTTTCGCCTGCTCCTCGGAAGTATTTCTGCCGGATGTTACGGAAGAATATCCCTGCTCACTCAGAATCACTCTGCAGCCTGCAGTATAATGGCTCCGGACAAAGTTTGTGAACACCTTCAGGTTCTTCATGGTGATAATGCGCGAATTGACGTCATTGGTCACCGCCGCACTATCACTCATGATATTCGGCTCTTTCTCACTGATATTATAAGGATGATAGGCAATACACCATGTGCCGCCGCCAAGTCCTCTCGCCGCCATGCAGGCTGCAAAGCGGGTCAGAATATCCTTTCCGGCATACCAGTAGCTTCCGTTTCCTGCAGACCAGTAGTGATCCAGGCACATATAGATGCGCGCATTTGCATATACGCTTCTGGCGGCATGGTATACCTCTGCGACCTGGGCAGCATACAGTTCCATGTATGCATTCATGCCGATATAACCTGCCCAGTTCCAGACGCGGGAATTATTCACTTCATTTCCGACAATCCATCCCACGATCCGCGGGCCGGATGGGCCACTGTACCGTTTCTGGAAGAAGGTTACAATTGCCTTGAGTGCCCTGACCGCTCTCGGATCAGTCATATTCCACTGATAATAGTTCGCTTCCTTTTTGTACGCAGGCGGGTAGATCAGGTATTTCATATCATCCATGCGGTGCGGCAGAAGCAGAATCGCTGTCACAAGTACATTTCCGCTTGCGAGCCGGTTCATTTCCGAATCGTACTGCGCCAT
>Ga0256405_10010004_pt1 | contig 12706 bp, 10 predicted proteins | sample RumenRJG_02DNA_FD_189096 | JGI IMG/M metagenome (GOLD analysis project Ga0256405, IMG submission 189096) | Bovine rumen microbial communities from Lethbridge, Alberta, Canada - RJG_02 | ecosystem: Host-associated > Mammals > Digestive system > Stomach > Rumen | place: Canada: Alberta...
CACGGAGCTGCATCATTTCGGTATAAGTGTCAAGATAAGACATACGAGACCTCCAAAATAATGTTGTGTGAAACGGCTACAACAAAATTTTGGCGGAGGTCTCGCAAAAAGAGTCTTGTTAAGTTTCCCTGAAAATGTTAAGATGTTCATGTAGCAAATTGTTGCTTGTGTTTGTTGTGTTGGGGAACTTAACAATACACGATAGCAGTCTAATTTGCTACACTTTTATTTTTTCGGAATCAGTCGCTGGCCGATTGCCATCGCGCTAGCGATTTGGTACAATAATTTTAACGTCGCCTAAGAAGAAACAGAGCGATAAGCCCGGACTCGAAACAGCTGTCGGACAGAACAGACCGGAAACACATAACGGCACCGGATATCGTCAGAGTCAAGACCGCGGCAAAAACAGGAGGCAACATAGATGGACGAGAGAGAATGGAAAGCAAGGGGAAAAGAGTGTGCCCCGGCGGACACTGTGAAACGTGCCCAGAAGATTCTGAAGGATCTCGGATTTGAACTGAAATACGAGGAAGAAGTAACCGGCCTGGAAAGCTGCTTTGCCTCCAGGCTGACCCTGGTCCCACCGGGGGATGATCTGATGGGTACCAATGGGAAGGGAATGAGCCGCGAGCTCTGCATGGCCAGCGCCCACGGGGAAATGATGGAACGGCTCAGCAACGCATCGCTCAACGGGTTGAATCCGTATGATCCCGAGAGCCGTGACGTTCACGGAGATCAGGGCAGATTCTACAGCCTGACGGCAAAGGAACAGCCGGACTGCATCCGTTGGCTGAAAGATGAAATCTGCAAGACGATGCCGGAACCACTGATCGGTACGAAGGAAGACATCCTCAACGCCATGCTTCGGGAGCTCACCATAGATGGTGAGCATATTCCGGCTTATCCCTTTTATTCCGTGCGGAAAAAGAAGGTGGAATATCTCCCGCTCAATCTGATCCGTACTTTTACTGGCAGCAACGGCCTGGCCGCAGGCAATACAATTGAGGAAGCCATCGTAGAAGGAATCTCGGAGATTTTTGAGCGGTATTCGCAGGAACGGATCATCGACGGAGGGCTCTCTCTTCCCGAGGTCCCCAGGAGCGTGCTTGAAAAATACCCCCATATTCTGAAGGTCATCGAGGATATAGAGCGGGACGGCACCCGCTCGGTCATGCTGCTCGACGCCTCTCTCGGCAAGGGACTGCCGGTCATGTGCGGTGTTTGCATCCAAAAAAACAGCGGCAGGCTCGGAGTCAAATTCGGCGCGCACCCCCATATGGCCGTGGCGCTGGAGAGAATCTTTACAGAAGGCATGCAGGGCAGAACGATCGAGAAATTCTCGAGTATGAACAGCATTACCTTTGAAAACGACTATGCCGGTAAGCGGATTGACCACTGGGGCACCCTGAAAAACGGTGTAGGGCTGATGCCGGCGGACATGCTGATCACAGCTCCCTCGGAGAACTTCCAGCCTTGGCCGGACTGCACAGGCCTGTCCAACAAGCTCATCATGTGGAAAATGATCGACAAGCTGGAGGAACTCGGAGGGGATGTGTATCTCCGGGATTCGTCCGTAACGGGTTTCCCGGCGGTGCAGATCTATGCAGCGGGCGTATCCGAGGCGACACAGCCGGACTGGCTCAGCATGAGCATCATGCGTATCCTGAAAAGATACCAGTACATCATGACGCATCTCGACGAGGCAGATGACAAGGATATTCAGCTTCTTTCCACCGCGCTGTCGCTCAAAAGGAGTGTCCTTGTTACCAAGAATAAGGTCTCCCTGGCCCTATCCATTCCCTATAAGATGGTTCCTCCCGGCGGAACACTGCATACGCTGTTTATGAAAGGCCTGTGCGAGTACCGCCTTGGCAATCTGGAGCTTGCTTACGAATGCGTCAAGACTGTGAGAGATGTAGCTAAATTTGAAGGTGACGCCGCCTATGAAAAAGCGGTATTCCTCTATTTGCAGGGGCGTGTCCAGCAGTATTCAGAGGAGCAGATCCGGCAGGTGCTCGAGCGTATGTATCCGGACTGGTGCGACAAGGTGATGGACGACCTCTCGGATCCCAAAACAGTACTGCAGAAGGTGTACCCGGTCTGCAACGGTATGCGCTGCGAGAGCTGCACAATACGGGAGGACTGCCGATACCCGGCAGTCCGCGAGGTGACCAGGCGCATCTGGAAGCTGCATAACCAGTATCAGCCCTCGGAGGAGGACATCTGCAAGACTTTCGCGCGCACGGAGTAATATGTCTTCCGGAGCAAAAGCGTGTAAAGACAGGTACCATTTTGCGCGGCTGCGCAGTTAAGATAGATGGTATAATTTTTAGAAAGGAGTCTGAAACATGAGAGAAGAAATCAAGAAAGCATGGGATGCTGCAAAAACCGATGACGAGAAGAAAAGCGTTCTCGAACAGTACGGCGCTGAGCTGACTCAGGAAGAGCTCGAAGCGTTCTGCGGGAAAAAGCTCACCAAGGAGAACATGGAAATGATCTCCGCTGGTAACGCTTATCAAGCTTTCTACTGCTGCGCCTGGCAGGACTGATTCCTCAGACAAAGGCAGCTTCATCCACTCTGCGGGATGGAGCTGCCAATTGTATATGTATTAATTTAATGATTAATAATAAAGGGAGATCGTCATGCTTCGGTTTCATATCCCGGATTTTCAGAAGAATTATAACCTGAACATGTGGCTTCTGGATTATTATCAGGTACTCCGAAAACGCTTCCTTGATGATATGATCATCGAGTTTATCTACGATTCTTTTCCTCTGATCTGGAACGGCGGAAGATTCGTCCGAGGCAGGACAGATCTGGCCGCTGCAGAGAGGACCATTCGCAGCCTGAACGAGCGGGGGTTGCGCATTGCCTTTACGTTTACCAACAGTCTTCTGACAGAAGAGCACCTCAAAGACCCGGACGCAAACCGCGTGATGCAAATGGGCGCCGACACCGGGGTGCGAAACTGCGTGATTGTGAACTCCCCGTTGCTGGAGGAATATATACGCCGTGAATATCCCGGGTATGGCATCATCCTCTCAACCACCCGGCAGCTCAGGACCGCCGAGGAGATCAACGAGGCTCTTCAGAAGGATTATGAGCTCGTCGTACTGGATTATAATATGAACCACGCCTGGGAGATGCTGAACGCAATTCAGGACAAGGCAAGGTGCGAATTCCTCGTCAATGCCTGCTGTGCAGACGACTGCCCCGACCGCGGGGCACACTATCGTGCGATCAGCCGCCAGCAGATTATGAATGCCGACCCTTCCATGCGGGACAGCATTCCGGAATACCGCTGCCGCCAGGGAAGGTCCGACTACTTTAGCTTCCGTTACAACCGTAATTTCATGGGAATCGACGAGATCCGAAAAAAGTATGAGCCGCTTGGCTTCTCCCATTTCAAACTGGAAGGCCGAGGCGGGAACCGGATCCACCTTCTGGAACAGTATATGCAGTATCTGGTGAAGCCGGAATACCGGGATCAGATGCGTTATGAGCTTCTGCAGCTTCTCAGCAACAGCTGAAAACGCTCTTCCCTGTACCGCTCACAAGACATGGCGAGATTCGGGTAGAACAGACACCCGCTCAGACACACCGGGAGGACAGTGCAGTCCAAACACTTCTGCGGATGCGTGAAACAGACACTGTGTATCTCTTCATCCGGGTAACGCAGTCCTCCTGTAATACTGCCGACTGCAAGCTCGGGGCGCCCGAGATGGTGTTCGCAGCGGTACAGCTCACCCTCCGGTCCGATGCTGAAGTTTGAAGAACAGATTTTGTAACAATTGGCAGGCTGTCTTCGGGGGACAGGAAATGAGAGAGACTTCGGCGAGTAGGGGCCGTCGGGATCAAAGAGTTTCATAAATTCCAGCTCAAAATCCAGAAAGCGCGTATGGCGCGCCAGCTCCTCCTCGCTGGAGGACTGGTCAAAGTTGCGTACATGCGCCACACGGATCTGGATTTTCCCGTCAAGTTTCCGATCAATCAGAAGATACTTTGCAAGCGCAAAGGCCTCCTGATACTGATCCGCGATATTGATGCGCACCTGGATGGGAAGAATATCTGCGGCCTGTACGATGTTATCGACCGTCGCCTCAAAATCGCCCTTGGCCGTCCGCTTCTGCGCCATATAATACTCCGGCATCCCATCTACCGCAAGCTGGACGAACTGGATTCTGTACTGCCGCAGTCTTTGCGCAGTTTCAAGAGTCAGAAAGCGCCCGTTCGTAATGATCTCGGCGTAATAGTGGATGTGGTGTTCCTCACACCAGGGAATGAGGCGCTCGCTGATTCTGGTAATCGCGTCCATATACAGAAGGGGCTCTCCGCCAAACCAGCGGATCATCAGATGTTCCAGGGACGGGTTTTCTTCTGCCAGACGAAGGATATAGTCCGCAGTCAAATCCTGTATTTCCGGCGTCATACCGGCATGGGATTCCCGGTGCTTTTCAAAGCAGTATACACAGTCGTAATTGCATCCCAGTCCGAGCGCCAGTGTAAAATGGAGCACCTTCTGATGCGGATTCATGATTGCAGCCTTTTCGTCGAAGAGAACCTGGTTCAGCTCGTTCAGATCCGCCGGTACGATGCACTGATTGCGCCGGAGAAGGTCAAAATACATATTGTCACTCTGATCCTGACCGTCATAGCGATCAATAAACAGCAGCGCGTCTGCGTCAAGCCGAAGGAGCGCATTGGAAAAGCTGTTCCATAAATAGGCATGTCCACTGTCCCACATGATATTGTTATAGCGTGAGAGCTTATAGGCAGCTACTGGAGTTTTCATACCGATACATTCCCCTTTTCTTTTTTCACACTGCAAAGTATAGCACCGACTCATAAAAATGTAAAATACCGAATTTTAGAAAGAAGTGTTGTTTATGCCGGATGCCAACAATAAAAAACCGAATCCAAGTCCCACCCCCCGTTACCTGGGTGGAAGAACGACTCTGCTGCTTTGGACAACAGTCGTGCTCTTCTCTGCCCTGCTGCTCTGGTTCCTGTGCGGAACCGCCAGAAGCTCCTTTACGGTACAGGGTATTGTTACCGGCAGTGACAACGCTGTGATGGTTCACCAGCCGGAGAATGCCGTCGTCACAGATATACTGGCGAGAACCAATCAGTTTGTGCAGGCGGGGGATGTCCTGCTGCGCGTCTATCCTGAGCAGGACGGCGATACCCTAAGTCTGGAACAGATGAGCGCCGGTGCGCATGATATTCTGGCCCCTGTAAGCGGTTTTGTCACAGAGATTATAGCGCGGCAATGGGAACGTGTGGACCTGACCACAACTCTGGTACGAATTCTGCAGGCATCAGATCCCTCATTGAGCCTGGCGATGGCTTTTGTGACAATCGACGACATCGATAAGATTGAGGAGGGAATGGAGGTTAACGTCCGCCTGCAGGGCACCGGCGGAAAGTCGGGAGGGCTTCTGCGGGGAAGCGTCATCGAAACCACGGACCTTCCCATTTCGGAGTACCAGATGCTGATCTATACCGGCTCTGAAACGGTGGTCAAACATTTCTTCGAAGAGGAGCGGGAACAGTACGCGGTCCTCGTTGAATTGGAAACAGACGACGAGGGAAATTTCGTTGCGGTGCGCGGAGGCCTCAGAGACCAGGCAATCGCATGCAATGAAATGTGCCAGATCACATTCTTCTCTGAGGAAATGCACCCATGGCAGCTGATCCTGAACCAGCGATAAGGGTGGGAACATATGAAAGCATTAAGGAAACAGAACGGGCGAAGAGTGCCTGAGGTTTTCCAGATCGAAGCGTCAGAGTGCGGAGCCGCCTCTCTGTGCATGATTCTGGCTTATTACGGCCGATATGAAGATCTCACGACCATGCGAGCGGAATGCCATGTATCAAGAGACGGCAGCAGGCTCATTGATGTCGCAAACGCAGCTGAAAAGTATGGGATGAAGACGGAAGGTTACCTGTCAGATAAGAACCTGACCGGCCGCAAGCTTCCGGCGATTGTCCTGTGGAAGAATTCGCATTTCCTGGTGGTGGAAAAGGTTTCCGACGAATGGATCTGGGTCGTGGATCCCGCCTTCGGAAGACGCCGAATGAAAAAAGAGGAATTTGCCGAGAGCTTCTCCAGAATCGTCCTGGAACTGGAGCCCGGAGAAGACTTCCAGCCGGGCGGAAAGCCCCGCAGTCTGATCAGGCCGGTGATGCAGATGATGAATTTCAGCTGGAGAGCGCTTGCTCTGCTGGCCTGCCTTTCCGTTATGATCAATATTGTCGGCCTGATTCTGCCGATCTTTTTCTCTCTTTTTGTCGATTATTATCTCCCCTCTCTCCGCAACGTGAACATGACGACCTACTTTGCCGTCTTCGCACTTACCATCATCGTGCAGGCAGCCCTGATGACCGTCAAAAAAAGGGTGAATCTTAAGGCACAGCGTATCCAATCAGCGTCCGTGACGGGAGATGTCACGTCCAAATTGCTGAAACTGCCGGTCAGCTTTTTCGGAACAAGGAACCATGCTGCCATCGACGCGCACCTGAGCGACATCGACAGCCTGACAGACTTCGCGTCGACGCGTATGATGCCGATGTTGATCGACATTGTCTTTTCTGTCCTGTATTTTGCGCTGCTGTTTGTCTACAGCGTGAAGATCGCAGGCGCTACTTTGCTGCTGCTTGTCGTTCTGGCCGTGGTGATCACGCTTCTGCTCCGGCTGAGCAGGGCTTCGGTGGTCCAGACCTCAAACCAGGAAGTGGAATTCTTCACTTCGATTGTTCAGAACGTGCATCTGTTTGAAACAATCAAGTCTGTCGCCATGGAGGACGAATCGTTTCTCGAATCTGTCCGGAAGTATAGTGCATACCGCAATGCGATGCAGACTTCACAGAAAATTCTGGCGGTAGTTCAGGCGATTCCGGTTGCGGTTCCGCTGCTGGTTCAGATCATTGTGATTGCAACAGGAGCCTCTGAAGTGATCCGCGGCACGATGTCCGTCGGTGAGGTGCTGGCTTGTCAGGCGATTGCCATGTCAATCCTTACGCCGGTCATCCAGATTATCGGCGAATTTACCGCTCTCCAGGCACAGCGGGTAAAAGTAGGCGCGCTCGAAGACATTGCCCTGGAAAAGGAAGATCCGGCTCTCACAAAGGCAGAACCCGTCCACCGGGAAGCTCTCCGCGGAGGAATCGAGCTTGAGGATCTGAGTTTCCGCTACAACGCGTCCCGACCGCCTGTAATTGAGAACATCTCTGCGTGTGTTGAGCCGGGTCACAGTCTTGCTGTTGTCGGCGGCTCCGGTTCCGGCAAGAGCACCATTTTAAGACTCCTTGAGGGGCTCTACCTTCCGGAAAAAGGCGAGATTCGCTTTGACGGCGTTTCCCATCGGGCCATTGACCGGGCTGTCCTGGCCGCCGGAATCGGAGTAGTCAGCCAGTCGCCCGCGGTATTTACCGGTACGGTGCGGGAGAACATCACGCTCTTTGACCGCAGCATCAGTATCCATGAGGTAAGTGAGGCGGCGAAGGCCGCGTGTGTCTATGACGCCATTGAGTCGCATGAGGACGGTTTCAACGCGATGATGGGACCGGGGGAAAGCAGTTTCAGCGGCGGCGAGATTCAGCGTATTATGATTGCAAGGGCGCTGGTTCGTAAACCGCGTATCCTGATTCTTGATGAAGCTACCAGCGCGCTGGACACAGTTGTCGAGGAACAGGTTATGCGGAATATCCGCGATATGAAAATCACTCTGATCGTCGTTGCACACCGGCTTTCTGCTGTCCGCGACTGTGATGAGATCCTTGTCATGGAGAAGGGGCATATCGTTCAGCGCGGCAGCCACGAGAAGCTGGCTGCTCAGGAAGATGGCCTTTACCGTCAGTTGATGAACTCGGAGGAAGCCAATGAACAGGAGTGAAACAGTTGAAAGATCCCGTGCCGTACGGATCCTCTACGGAGAACTCCAGGGCAAGCGGGCAGATTATGTTGAAAACCGTGAGCGGCGATTCGCCTATGCCTTCCTGCTGCTGACGGAGCTGGTCGTCGGCCGGGTCATTCCGATAGACGAAGCCCATCTCGATACTGTCGAGGACGAACTGGAATACCTCAAAAACACAGAGAATGTCCACGCCTGCCGGTTTGAGCCCGAATATAACTGGCATAAAAACGAAAGTGCTCCGTTCCTCGGCTTCCTGGGCGAGGAGAGGGTCCCTGTGGTGCTTCAGTACCAGCACGGGGCCTGGTTCATGCTTTCAACGGACGATACACCGGAGCGGAAGGTGGACGATCTTCTCGCTTCCCAGATCGCGGACGATGCAGTCAGTATCATTCCCAAAGCACCGGAAGATGTCCATAGCGGAAGACAGCTGATACTCCGCGCGGCGCGAGCTTCCGGGAGAGAATACGGTGGTTTGCTCATCCTGATGCTTCTGGGTACGGCGGTATCTTCTGTCATTCCTTCCGCAGTTGGGGTCATTACAGGACGGATGATTCCGAACGGAGAAACAAGCGGCATTTATGTACTGACTCTCAGCCTGTTCCTTGGGGTTGTAGCCGGGCTGCTCATCAACATCGCCGTCAACCGTACCAAGATCAGAATTCAAACCCGTGCAGGCCATTTTACTCTGTCGGCAGTACTTGGGCGAATCATGGACATGAAAGCGGAGGATGAGCGGAAGCTTTCCGGCCGAATCATTGCGCTGGTCATGATGTTTGTCGGTGCGGTTGATTCCGTGATCAGTTCCTCTGCAGCGGCACTGGTTTTTCTGGCACAGGGGCTGATGGTTCTGCGAACGATGTGGCCGATTGATACGAGGATCAGTGTGGTGGTCCTGTTACTGGCAATCGGTGAAGTCTGTATCGCGGCGGTGATGGAGGCGATCATTTATAAGAAAACACTTGCAGAACGAGACGCTTCTGCAAAACTCTCTACCATCCGGCGTGAAATCCTTGACAATATGGAGACGATACGCAACAGCGCCATGGAAGAGAAGATATTCTACCGCTTCTCAGTTGCCTATGACGAAAAAATGCGCCTGCATCAGAAAAACGTCGGCATCACACAGACGATTTCCATCGCCGGTTCAATGATCAGCGGCATCGGTCTGTTTTTTATCTATCTGCATGTTGCGCGGATCCGCCTGGCTGATGCCGGAAGTGTGTCAGCAATGATCACATCCTTTACGCTTATGGTCAGTTTCCTCAACAGTATGACCCTGTCTTTCGGGGAGGTAGTGAGCGCGCTGCCTCAGCTCAAGTTTGCGGATGCCGTCCTGCAATATACGCCGGAGGAGTCGGCTTCCAATACCTTGGACCGCAAGATCAGCGGTGGCCTGGAAATGGACCATGTCACATTTTCTTATGGCGCAGATCTTAACCCCGTCATCCGGGACGTCAGTCTCACCATCAGGCCGGGAGAATATGTGGGGATCGTAGGCTCCTCCGGTTGTGGAAAGAGCACCCTCATGAAGCTGATGCTGGGCTTTCTTACTGCAACAGAAGGGCATATCAGCTATGATGGAATCGACATCTCTCAATACAATCTGAAGGCTCTGCGCCGCCAGTTCGGTGTAGTGCTGCAGAACGCACAGGTATTGACAGGCACTGTCCGCCGGAATATCGGTCTGAGTGAAGAGGCAGACATGGAGCTTGTCAGAGAAGCAGCAGCTTCTGCGGCAGTACTGGAGGACATTGAATCGATGCCCATGAAGTTCAACACCATGCTGTCGGGGGAAGCGGAGGTCATTTCGGGCGGCCAGCGACAGAGGATCGTTCTGGCCAGGGCGCTGATGCGAAAACCAAGAATTCTGTTCCTTGATGAGGCTACCTCCGCCGTTGACAACATCGCCCAGAAAGCCATCCGGGAAAACCTGGACAAGCTCGGTATTACACGTATTGCAATTGCACACCGGCTTTCCACCGTGGTCAACTGTGACAGAATCCTTGTTCTGGATCACGGAGAGATTGTGGAACAGGGCAGCTATAATGAATTGATGGAACAAAACGGCCTGTTTGCAAAAATGGCCAGGAGAAATATGCTTTGAACAGAGGAGTACGATATCAAAGCCGATACAGATATCGATAAAAAGTAAAACAGGGAGGAAAGAAAAATGAAGAACTCCTTTTCCGGCTCTTTGGCGTAAATGCTGAGCTCCTCATTGATCACGCTTGGGGTGTCGAACCCACTACGATTCAGGATGTCCGAAACGTTAAACCCGAAAGCAAATCCATGAGTATCGGCCAGGTCCTGTCCAGCCCATATACCGTGGAAAAGGCAACAATCATTATCCGGGAAATGACGGACAGCCTGATTCTGAATCTGCTGGAGAAAGATCTTGTCTGTGATCAGATGGTACTTACTGTTGGCTACGATACTGAAGGCACAGCGGGCTACACAGGTCCCTTCGAGAACGATCGGTATGGCCGCCGGGTACCGAAGATGGCTCACGGGTCTATCAACCTCTCCGCTAAAACCTCTTCCCGGCGCGAAATCATGACAAAAAACATTGGAACTCTACGACCGGATCATGAATCCGTCTCTTCTGGTACGCCGCATGTACGTGGTGGCCAACCATATTCTGCCGGCTCAAGAAGCAAAAGATGACTATGAACAACTGGACCTTTTCAGTCTTGTGGAGGAAGAGGAGCAGCGCGAAGCTATTGAGGCCCAGGAGAAAGAAAAAGAGTCCCGCCTGCAGAATGCCATGCTCAAAATCCAACAGAAACACGGCAAGAACGCCATCCTTCACGGCACCAGTTACCTGGAGGACGCCACGAGCCGGGAGCGGAACAAGACTGTCGGGGAACACCGCCGATGAAGACCGGCAAATACGATAAAATCCTGAATGCCCCGCCATGGGAGCCCCGCAGCCATCCCCGCATGCCGATGTCAAAACGTGCTGCTCAGTTCCAGCCCTTTGATCCTTTGGAGGGCTACGATGAGGCTGTGACTGAAACCGCACGCGAGACAGATGCCGAACGTTATTTGGATGAGACGACTGTTGCCTCCCTGAACGCCACGCTTGCTGTACTGAATGCACGAATCAAGGAACAGCCTGCTGTCACTGTAACATATTTTGTCCCCGACACGAAAAAAACCGGAGGGGCTTATCATACACGCTCCGGTAATTTGAAGAAATTTGATGAGCTTAACGAGGAGATGACGCTCACTGATGGAACCAGGATCCCGCTGAAGCATATTATGACACTGAGCGGTAAAACAGAAGAGTACTAAATTGTTTATTATAAATAGGAGAAAGACACAATAGAGTATCAGCAGAATATCAATGGATGGGAACTTTTAGATACCGAAACAATGTTATACAGCAAAAAGCTGGAAGGATTTGCCTTCATTGATATGACTTGGATGGATTTGACAAGAGCAGATCCAGAATATGGTACAGGCAGGGAATATGTGGTTTGCACATCGGAAGAGGATTCAGATGACCAGGATGAAGCCTTGTATTCTTTCCAGGATCTCCATCATACCGATAGCTACTGCATATCACAGATTGTAACTCGCAAAGAAGCAGAACAAATCATTTTAGAATATATAGCGGAGCATGTCACCAGGCATTGCAATCAGAGTAATCAAAAAACAGCTGAATAGAGAGAAAACTCGGAATCCTATGATAGAATTCAAGCCGTTTCCCATGTAATTAGCTGGGAAACGGCTTGAACTAATTATTCATGGATTGACTGGCAGTAGTACTTGAAAAGAAAGGGATAATGTTGTAAAATAATGTTGAAAATAAATTCAATGAAAAAATTTCAACATTAGTAGGTGATGTTATGTTTGTCGGCAGAACAAATGAACTTGTATCTATTCAAAATGCATTATTGACTCCGGGCTCGGCTGTTATGATTTATGGAAAAAGAAAAGTCGGAAAGACGACATTGATTAAGGAAGCTCTGCAGAACGTGGAAACCATCAATGTCTATTATGAGTGTATTAAGGGGAGCTTGGAAGAAAACATTTCCCTGCTGACTCGGGAACTTGTCAGGACGGGAATACTGCCAGCGATGCTGGTATTTCAGAACTTTCAGGATCTGTTTTCCTATTTGGACTCTCTGGCGAAACATATCGTAATTGTAATAGATGAATACCCATATCTGAAAGTAACAAATGAAGGAAAGCTGGTTGACTCCATCTTTCAGAATATCATTGATAACAGACTTAAGAACATGAATCTCATTTTGTCCGGCTCGCATGTAGGCATGATGAAAGAGATGCTCGGAGAAGATAATTCCTTATATGGCAGGTTCCAGACGGTAATTCGGCTTGGTGAATTGTCTTATTTGGAGACAAGTGCTTTTTATTCTGATAAAACAGCTTATGAGAAGGCCGGATTCTTCTGTGTTTTTGGCGGATCCCCGTATATAAATGAACAATTGAATCCGCACTCATCACTGAAAGAAAACATTCTCAATACTGTGTTGAATACTGGCAGTGCAGTTTCACTGTATGCCGAAAACCTGCTGATTTCTGATTTTAAGAACAGATTGAATGCGGAGAGAATCTTTGCGTGCCTTGGGAACGGAAAGAAGAAATATGGAGAACTTGAGAAGGCGCTGAAGCTGGACAGAACCGGAAACCTGAACCGTCAGCTAAAGATCCTTACAGACATGGAGATTATTACAAAGAGTAATCCCTTAAACAAGCCAGATGACACAAAGAAAACGATGTACAGTATTGATGACAATCTGCTGCGTTTCTATTATTCGTTCAT